>Ga0164293_10001890_pt1 | contig 17711 bp, 18 predicted proteins | sample GEODES118metaG_FD_111487 | JGI IMG/M metagenome (GOLD analysis project Ga0164293, IMG submission 111487) | Eutrophic lake water microbial communities from Lake Mendota, Wisconsin, USA - GEODES118 metaG | ecosystem: Environmental > Aquatic > Freshwater > Lake | place: USA: Lake Mendota...
AAACAGCCCCCGCGGGTCGAACCACGGTTCGGCGAAGCGTTCGGCAAGGTCGCCGTCGGTCCAGCCGCCCTGCTCGGGGTGCCAGGAAAACGCGGCGTTGTTGACTCGCAGCAGCTCCGGGTCGTCGTGGCTGCCACTGTAGGTGCGAATCGAAACACCCCGGGGGACGCCGGGGTGCGTGACGCCAGCCAACGGCCGTCGCATCTGGACGAGCTCACGAACCGCGCGTAGGCCAAGCGTGGCTGCCAGCGCCTTGGCGACCGGCAGGGTGCCGTGGGCCCAGACCCGAACCGGCACGCTGCTGTGCTCCAGAGCGGCCCTCATCAGCGCCGTGCCGATACCGCGCCCCCGAGCCGCCGGATGCACGACCAGTTCGACGGTGCCCTGGGGTGTCAGATTGAGGTAGCCCGCCACGGTGCCGGGCGGGCCGACGGCGAGCAGATGCGCACCCTCTTCGGCGGCCAGGTCGCGAAGGACCTGCTCACCAACCGGTGACACCCCGTCGATGCGCTCGGCGTCGGCGACAAGCGTCCGAACGGCCTGCTGTTCGGCAGCAGAGAGGTTCCGGTGCCAGGCCAGAGCCGTCACTGACCGGGAAACGACGCCGACATGTCAGCATCGCTTTCGGTGTCGGACCCGTCGGCGTCGCTGGGCTCGTCCTCGGTTGCCGCGGTGCGACCCCGTGCCGGCCGGACCGCCTTGTAGCCGACGTTACGCACGGTGCCGATCAGGGCCTCGTATTCCGGACCGAGCTTGGCGCGTAACCGCCGGACGTGGACGTCGACGGTCCGGGTGCCGCCGAAGAAGTCGTAACCCCAAACCTCCTGCAGCAGTTGGGCGCGGGTGAAAACCCGGCCGGCATGCTGGGCCAGGTACTTCAGCAGTTCGAACTCTTTGTAGGTCAGGTCCAGCGGGCGACCGCGCAGTCGGGCCGTGTAGGTGCCCTCATCAATCACCAGTTCACCGAGGTTGACCTTGCCGGCGCTCTCCTGGTTGGCAAGCCCCCCGCGCCGGCCGGCCAGCAAGCGCAACCTGGCCTCGATCTCGGCGGGACCGGTGCTGGGAAGAAGGATTTCATCGATGCCCCAGTCGACATTCACCGCGACAAGACCGCCCTCGTTGACCACCGCGATCACCGGCACGGATCCACTTGTGGTGCCCAACAGCCGGCACAGGCCGCGCGCAGCAGCCAGTTCGGTGCGCGCGTCCACGATCGCTACGTCGGCCGACCCCGCCTCCAGCAGGGACGCCACCTCGGTGGGCGCCGCGCGCACGGTGTGCGCCAACAGCGCCAACGAGGGCAGCACAGACTCCGGATCGGGGTCGGCGGTGAGCAACAGCAGGTCCAACAAACTCTCCTGGTTTGGCCCCTACTCTAACCTGCGACCTGCTGTTTCGACGATCTAGGCGGTCCGCGAGCACGGTAGGCGAGAATGACCGGGTGCGAAAGCTAGTGACCGCCGCAGGCGCTTCCGCTCTGACGATCGCGTTGGGAGCGGTCGGTGTGGATACCGGAGCGGCGATCTACGCCGAGTACCAGCTTGCCCGGCATGTCCGCAGCGCAGCGGACCTGACTTTCGACCCGTGGGTGGCCATCCTCGGGTTCCCGTTCATCCCGCAGGCGCTTGCACACCGCTACAGCGAACTGGAGATCAAAGCAGTCGGGGTGGAGCAGTCCGTGGTGGGCAAGGTCACACTGGAGGCCACCATGCACGAGATAGGTCTCGCAGACGCCTCCTGGCTGATGCGCCCCGACGCGGACCTCCCGATGAGCATGCTGGAAAGCCGGATCATCTTGGACTCCCGGCACCTCGGCGCCTACCTGGGCATCAAAGATCTCAATGTTCAGGCCCCCGCGGCCGAGACCGACGACGCCACCGGCGGCACCACCGAGTCCGGCATCTCGGGCAGCACGGGCTTGATCTTCTCCGGCACACCGACCAAAGCCGGTTTCGACAAACTGGTCAGTGTGACCGTGGACCTGTCCACCACCGGCACCGACCAGAGCACCCTGGTGTTCACCCCGACCGGGGTCGCCACCGGGCCGAATACCGCTGATCAGCAGGTGCCCCAGGACAAGCAGGCTGCCGTGTTGGGCGCGTTCCGGGCCGCCATTCCCGGCCAGCGACTGCCGTTCGGCCTTGTGCCCACCGCGGAGGGCGCCCGCGGCTCGGACATCATCATCGAAGGCATCGCCAAGGACGTCACCGTCCGGTTGGACGGTTTTCGGCCATGACCGCCACCGGGGACAGTCGATGAGCGCCGCGGTAACCGCGGGTGCCGCCATCGCCGCGGCGATGGGCCTGGCCGCTGTCGCCGGGGTGCTGCACAACCGCCGCACCGGAACCCTGCGTGGCACCGAGCACCCTGCGGGTCTCAACATCGCCGAACTGGGGCTTTCAACCAGCGGGCCGACCGTCGTGCACTTCACCGCGGAGTGGTGCGGTCCGTGCGCCGCGGTCCGTCGGGTGATCAAACAGGTCTGCGCCGAGCTTCCGCAGGTGACCCATGTGGAAATCGACCTGGACGCTGATCCCACAGCCGCCCAGCAGCTTTCGGTGCTGTCATTGCCGACGACCTTCATCTTCGACGCAGAGGGCCGGCAGCGGTACCGATCGGCGGGGGTTCCCAAGGCGGCGGATCTGAAGGCGGCATTGGAACCCTTGTTGGTCATGGGTTGACCCGGGGGCCCCGATGTTGGGTACCATGCGTCTGTGTCAACCCGCCGTGGGCAGATGCTCACCACACGCCGCGCAGTGGATCTGTGCCGCGTCGCGGGTTGTTGCTGTTGTTGCCGTAGCTGCTGAGTAGCCGCGCCCTCTTTCTCCGCGTCTCCTCGCTGCAGTCCCCCCAGGCCTGCCCCTTTCAGCCATGCCAGCAACAGGAGCCCTCATGTTGATCACCTTCGAACAGCCCGACATGCAGTCGCGACGACGGCAGGTCATCACCTGACGGAGCACACGAAAAACGCTGACTACCAACAGAACTGAACCAACTAATACCCCTGCAAAGGGCCATGAGCAAAGCGAGAAAACCATGATCAAGCAAGTGCAACCGTTGCCCGCAGGGGTCGACCTGGAGAAGGAAACCGTGATCACCGGCCGGGTGGTCGACGACTCCGGACGAACCATCGGCGGTGCTTTCGTGCGTCTGCTGGACGACACGGATGAGCTCACCGCCGAGGTGGTCGCCACGCCAGCCGGTGACTTCCGGTTCTTCGCCGCACCCGGCACCTGGACGGTGCGGGCGTTGACCAAGGCTGGGCACGGCGACGTCACGGTAGCCCCGGTCGGGGCCGGCCTACATGAAATCGATGTCAAGGTCGCCTGAAGACCCGAGCACACAGCGATAGACTGTCGCCCGTGGTGCTCTTCTTCGAGATCCTCCTGGTCATCTCGGTAATCGTGATCACCTGGTTTGCGGTGTACGCGGTCTACCGGCTTATCACCGACGATTCGTGAGCACCGACGACATCAAAGGCAGCGGCGATCGCGCCGTAGCCGCCGCCGCTGAGCGCGCCAAGCAGACCGCCGCCCGCAACATCCCGGTCGTCGACGGCATCCCCGTCGCCGATACGGCGAACCTCCGACTCGGCGCGAATCTTCACGACGCACTACTGGCACTGCTACCCCTGGTGGGCGTGTGGCGCGGCGAGGGCGAAGGCCGCAGCCCCAACGGTGACTACCGGTTCGGCCAGCAGATCATCGTCTCCCACGACGGCGGTGACTACCTCAACTGGGAGGCCAGGTCCTGGCGGCTCGATGAAGAGGGCGGCTACCACAGTCCGGGCCTGCGCGAGACAGGCTTCTGGCGGTTTGTGGACGACCCGGCCGATCCCGATGAATCCCAGGCGATCGAATTGCTGCTGGCGCACTCGGCCGGCTACGTGGAATTGTTTTACGGCCATCCCCACACCCAGTCGTCGTGGGAACTGGTGACCGATGCACTCGCCCGGAGTAAGTCCGGCGTGCTGGTCGGCGGGGCAAAACGCCTCTACGGCATCGTCGACGGCGGCGACCTCGCCTACGTCGAGGAACGGGTGGACGCTGACGGTGGCCTGGTGCCACACCTGTCTGCCCGGCTGACGAGGCACGTCGGATGAATCGACTGATCGCGGGAGCCGTCGCCGCCGGAGTCGCGCTGGGGCTGGCCGCCTGCTCTGGTAAGCAGGCGCCGCCCACGACCGAACCCGAGCTGGCCACGACCCAGCCCGCAGCGGCTCATGGTTCGCTGGCGGAGTGTCTCAAAGCCCAGGGAATTCCTGAAACCAGTGGCGCTGCAGCGGTTCTCGGCCCACCTGCCGGAGTCGATCCGGCAGCCTGGGACGCCGCCATGAAGCAGTGCTCGGACTTCGCTCCAGGCCCAGCCGGGCCCTGAGCTTCGGGCCCTGAGAGTTCCGAACCCCAGACATGGAACGGCCCCCGAGCCGTGGTTCCTGGTTGGACGGACCGGGGGCTCGGGGGCCGGGGGGCTGCCTGGAATTCGCCAGCGCGCACGTGGTCGCGGGTGATTCCGGCACCTGGTGCTGCTAGCGGGCAGCCACCTCACATGTCCAATAAGTACTCAAATTTCCGGACCACCTCCTTCCTTGTGTACCGACGACCGTACCGGTTGTCGCCGCTGTCCGCCAAGGGTTTTTCGCGGTCAGCGATCAACGGCGCAGCGCGGTCAGCGATCAACGGCGCAGCGCGTTCAGCGATCGCAGACGATCGCGCTCTCCACGAGCGCAGCCACCTGGGCCGCCAGCGGCGGGGGGCGCAACGGCCGCCCGTCCAGGGTGTGGACCCGCGCGCCGAGAGTGATGCTGGAGACCAGCCAGACGCCCTGTGCGGCAAAGAGATCGGACGGGCGCAGTGCCTCGTAGTCACAGTCGTACCCAGAGGCGCGAGCCACCTCGAACAGGGCCTGCTGCGTGGTACCGCGCAGGATCGGATACCACGGCGGTGGAGTCAGCAGACACGGCCTGCCGTCGCTTCCGGCGATGACGATCACCACCGTGGAGCGCGGCCCCTCCAGGATGTGGCCGTCGGAGCTGACGAAGACGACCTCATCGGCGCCACGACGGGCCGCTTCCCGCAGTGCGGCCATGTTCACCGCGTAGGACAACGTCTTGGCCCCGGCCAACAGCCAGGGCATCGTATCCGCACCGGTCGACGGCAGTCCCCGGTCAAGCAGCGCGGCGGCGACTCCACCGCGCCGTGAGGTGTACACCCGCGCCGGTAGCGGATTGATGGTCAGGTACGCAGTGGGGTCCGAACCGCTTTCCCGACCGCGGCTGTAGACCAGTCGCAGCGCCCCTTCGTCAGCCGTCTGTGCCGACCAGTGGCCCACCGCGACGTCGACCGCCCGCTTCCAGGCGAGGAGATCCGGCTCAGGCAGGTCCATCATGGCCGCCGACTGCACCAACCGGCGAAGGTGGGAATCCACCAGGCAGACTGCGCCGCCACGGACCAGCAGCGTCTCGAAGACACCGTCGCCGCGCACCGCGGCGAGGTCGTCGCCGAACAATAGCGGCCGACCAGGATCGTGCACCTCACCGTCGAGGGTGACGAGCACAGAAGGCTGGCCGGACATGACCTGCAGAGCCTACTGGCCCGACTCGTACAGTTGGGGTGTGTCAGCTGTGTGCGCTCCCGAAGGTTCACCCGACGCCGGAGCGATCTGGCATTACGGCGATCCGCTCGGTGAGCAGCGCTCAGCCGAACGCGATTCCGTGGTGGTGGACCGCTCTAACAGGTCGGTGATCACGCTCAGCGGTCCCGACCGGCTCAAGTGGCTGCATGCGCTGTGCACGCAGCACGTCGCGGAATCGCCCGACGGCGCGTGCACCGCCAACCTCAGCTTGGACGGTCAGGGCAGGGTCGAGGACCACTGGCAGCAGACCGACCTGGCCGGGGTCACCTATCTCGACACTGAGCCGTGGCGGGGCCGGCCGCTGCTGGACTACCTGACGAAAATGGTGTTCTGGTCCGACGTGCAACCCGCCGACGCCGACCTGGCGGTGCTGTCGCTGCTCGGGCCCGGTGTGGCCGGGGCGGCGGTGCTGGCGGCGCTCGGGGTCGACGCGCTGCCGGCGGAAGCGAGGGCGATTGCGCTGCCGGGCGGTGGTTTCCTGCGCCGCATGCCCGACGACGGCGGCATTGAGATCGACGTGCTGGTCCCGCGCGCCGACAAAGACGCCGTCATACAGCGGTTGCGCGGCGCCGGTGTGCGTCCGGCAGGCCTCTGGGCGTTCGAGGCCCATCGCGTCGCGGCGCAGCGTCCCCGACTGGGCCTGGACACCGACGAGCGGACGATCCCCCACGAGGTCGGTTGGATCGGGCCGCCGGGGCACGGGGCGGTTCACCTCGACAAGGGTTGCTATCGGGGCCAGGAGACAGTGGCGCGGGTCCACAACCTGGGCCGGCCGCCCAGGATGCTGGTTCTGCTGCACCTTGACGGGTCGGCGGAACGCCCCTCCGCCGGGGATCAGGTTCTGGCCGGCGGGCGTCCGGTGGGCCGGCTTGGCACCGTCGTCGACCATGTCGACCTCGGGCCAGTCGCGCTGGCACTACTCAAGCGGGGCATCCCGGCCGACACCGCACTTGTCACCGGTGGTGAGCACGCGGTGTCGGCTGCCATCGACCCCGAGTCGCTGCCGCCGGCCGATGTGACCGGGGCGGGCCGCCTGGCGGTCGAACGGCTACGTGACGGCACTCACTAGGCGGGCCGACCGGGGTGTTTCCCGCTGGGTGAACGACCCTGCCCGCACTTTGCGATACGGCACGGTAAAGTGTGCGGCAGGACAAATACCACATTAGATCGGAGCCGCCTGGTTTCGGGCCGCTCCGTTATTGCGCGAGGGGGTTCCCCCATGGGCCGCGGCCGGGCTAAGGCAAAGCAGACCAAGGTTGCCCGAGAGCTGAAATACAGCTCTCCGCAAACCGACTTTGAGCGGCTTCGCGAGGAGTTGGCCGGGTCCGGTGATCGGCAACCCGGGCAGCCGACCAACGGACTTGACGACGTACACGACGACGAGGACGACTGGCGGCCCTAGCTGTACCCAGCCGCGTTAGTTGAGCAGCCCGGCGACGCTAAAACCGTGGGTGCTGTCCGACCAATCGGGCCCGCGGGCCATCTCCGCCTTTCGCGGGCGCCTTGACGACGCTGCCCAGCACCCAACTGTCCAGGTGCCGAGCGGTCAGGATGGCCAGGGCGCGGTCGGTGTCCTCGGGGGCGACCAGTGCCACCATCCCGACGCCCATGTTGAAGGTCTTCTCCATCTCGGCCCGTTCCACCCGTCCGCGGTGGGCGATCAGCCCGAAAACCGGCGCCGGGGTCCAACTTCCACGGTCGATCTCAGCGATCAGGCCGTTGGGGACGATCCGCTCCAGGTTGCCCGCCAACCCTCCGCCGGTGACGTGGCAGAAGGTGCTTACCTGCGTTTCGGCGGCCAGAGCCAGGCAGTCCTTGGCGTAGATCCGAGTCGGTTCCAGTAGCTCCTCGCCGAGTGTGCGGCCGAATTCCTCCACGTGCCCGGCGAGGTTCATCCGGTCGATCTCCAGCAGCACCTTGCGGGCCAGCGAATAACCGTTGGAGTGCAGCCCCGAAGACCCCATCGCGATGATGACGTCGCCGGGCCGTACCCGGTCGGGCCCGAGGATGTCGTCTGCCTCGACGACCCCGACTCCGGTGGCGGACAGGTCGTAATGGTCGGGCTCCATCAGCCCGGGATGCTCGGCCGTCTCGCCGCCGAGCAGCGCACAGCCGGCGATCACACAGCCCTCGGCGATGCCGGAGACGATTGCACTGATCCGTTCCGGGACGGTGCGGCCCACGGCGATGTAGTCCTGGAGAAACAATGGTTCGGCGCCACAGACGACGAGGTCGTCGACCACCATGGCCACCAGGTCCAAGCCGACGGTGTGGTGGATGTCCATCGCCTGGGCGACGGCAAGTTTGGTGCCGACGCCGTCGGTGGAGGACGCCAGGACGGGTTCGCGGTACCCGCTGCGGAGCGCGAATAGACCGGCGAAACCGCCAAGTCCGCCACGCACCTCAGGCCGGCTGGCCCGCTTGGCCAGCGGCTTGAGCAGTTCAACGGCGCGATCGCCGGCCTCGATGTCCACTCCGGCGGATGCGTAGGACACGCGGGCACCCTCTCCGCGCTGATTCCTCGCTGACTCCTCAGACATCGGCGATAAGGCTACCGCTACCAGCCCGACCATAGGCTGCCGACCGGGCTTCAGCCGACGTGGCGGGCCAGCCACTCGTTGAGCGGCCTGCCCGCGCGCAGCGTGCTGACCACCCGCTGCTTGGCTTTGGCGGTCCCCAGCCAGGCCCCGACCGGCCAGTCCTTCATCATCGCGATTCCCTTGTGCCGCAGCATTTCGATGCGCGGATGGTCCATGGGAAAGCCCTTCGGCGCGGTCTTGAGCACCTCGTGGGCCATGGTCTGATAGCCCGCCGCGTGCAGATCCTCGACGATCTCCGCGAGTTCGGTTCCCGACTTGTCCCGGTCCACGGCGATCCGGTAGCGCTGCAGCGTTGCCGGGTCGGGCATGTACAAGCCGCCGCCGACGGACAACGCGTCAGCGGAGAACGACACATAGGCCTGGCCGGTGCCCGATCCGAGGGTCGCCGAACAGGTGGTCTTGTACGGCGTCTTGTCAGCGCTGAACCGCACGTCGCGGTAGGGCCGGAACAGCTTCCCGGCGCCGAACTCCTCGGCGAGTTCAGCGAGCAGCTGCTCCATCGGCGCTCGGACGCAGTTTTCATAGACCGTTTTGTGCGCTGCCCAGTAGACCTTGGAGTTGTCGGCCTGCAGTCCCTCGTAAAACTCGACCGCCTCGACGGGCCATCCGGTGAAAGCACTCATCGGATTCTTCCCCACGGTCCTGAAACTAGTCGGGCCGATTCTCGGGTACATGCGGTATTCGGATGTGACACCCTGAGTGGCTATGAAGGGTTTCGCTGTCTTGCTGGCCGCCGCGGCGGTCACCGTCGCCCCGACCGCCGCGGCGACGCCACCCACCGGCGTGGAGGTGGTGACCCTGTCCCACGGCTACATCAGCGACGGCGCCATGACGCACTGGAGCGCTCCCGGGGTCGGCGGGTGCACCGTCGATGCGGTCTATGGCTCCGGGGCGCCGGTCAAAGAAGGCGTCGGCGCCGGCTTCGTCCACAACGGGCGCAATGGGGGCAACATGCCGCTGGTGATGGAGGTCGTCTACATCAACCCGGTGGGCGCCGCCCGCTCGGTGGAGGTTCCCGAACCGGCGGGCTGCCCGGTTTCCTGACGGCGCTGTGACGTCCACCCGCACCCGCTGCGCGCGGCGCGGGCAGAAGGTTCAATCAGTAGCGATGAGAGAGGGTGGCATGGCGGCTGAGAAGCAACGGTGCCTGGTGACCGGCGCGACGGGTTACATCGGCGGACGCCTGGTACCCCGGCTGTTGGAGAACGGTTTCGAGGTGCGGGCTCTGGCGCGCAATCCCGCCAAGCTGGACACGGTGCCGTGGCGTGACCGCATCGAGGTCGCCAAGGGTGACCTCGGCGATCCGGCATCGCTGGAGGCCGCGTTCGAGGGCATCGACGTCGTCTACTACCTGGTGCATTCGATGGGGTTCGAGAAGGACTTCGCGGCCGAGGAGCGCCGCGCAGCACTCAATGTCGTCAACGCCGCCCGCAAGGCTGGGGTGCGACGCATCGTTTATCTGTCCGGCCTGCACCCTGAAGGTGCGGAGCTGTCCGAGCACCTGGGCTCGCGCACCACCGTCGGCCAGATCCTCATCGCATCGGGAATCGAGACCATCGTCCTGCAGGCCGGGGTTGTGGTCGGATCGGGTTCGGCGTCATTCGAGATGGTCCGACACCTGACCGACCGGCTTCCGGTGATGACCACCCCCAAATGGGTGCACAACAAGATTCAGCCGATCGCGATCCGCGACGTCCTGCATTACCTGGTGGCCGCCGCCACCTGCCCGGTGCCCAAATCCCGGGAGTGGGACATCGGCGGGCCCGACGTGTTGGAGTACGGCGACATGATGCAGGTCTACGCCGAGGTGGCGGGGTTGCGTCCACGCCGGATTCTGGTGCTGCCGGTGCTGACCCCCCGCATCGCCTCGCTGTGGGTGGGGTTCGTGACCCCGATCCCCGCGGGACTCGCGCGGCCTCTGGTGGAGTCCCTGCACTGCGACGCGGTGATGGGTAACCACGACATAGACACCATCATCGCGCCGCCCGAGGGCGGGCTGACCCCGTATCGGCGCTCAGTGTCACTGGCATTGGCGCGGATCGCCCGCGGCGAGGTGGAAACCACCTGGAACACCGGCACCGCCGCGCAACTGCCCAGCGACCCGGAGTGGGCCGGCGAGGTGGTCTACACCGACACCCGCGCGCTGCACACCACTGCAAGCCCCGACCAATTGTGGAAGGCCGTCGAGAGCAGCCTGCCCAAACATTGGAAGGTCGAGGAGCGTGAGCCCGGACTGATCAAGCTCCGATCGGCCCGCAACGGCCCGGGCGACCGGTGGCTGGAAGTGCGCATCACCCCGGAAGGCTCCGGCAGTCGCTACGAGCAGCGGGCGATTTTCTATCCGCGCGGGCTGGTCGGGCGCGCATATTGGTACGCAGGGCGCCCGTTGCAGGCGGTAGCGCTGGACCGGCGGGTAAAAAAGGTGACCTCGGCGGTCCGCTAATTCAGGGCCGGCTGAGCGCTGAGACGTTGTCGTTGTCGGCCTGCACGGCGGCCAGCATGTTCTCCACGACGTTCTTGCCGAGCGCGGTCGCGTTGGGCAGTTCGATCGGGTAACTGCCGTCGAAACACGCACAGCACAACCTGCTGGCGGGTTGTTCGGTGGCGGCGATCATGGCCTGCTGCGAGATGTAGCCCAGGGTGTCGGCACCGATCGCCTGACGCACCGACTCGAGCATCTCGCCGTCCTCGGTCTGAGTCCCCGGGGCGTTCGCAATGAGTTCGGCGGGTGTGGCGAAGTCGATGCCGTAGAAGCACGGCCACTTCACCGGCGGTGAGGCGATCCGCACATGCACCTCGACCGCCCCGGCCTCGCGCAGCATCCGGATCAGGGCGCGCTGGGTGTTGCCGCGAACGATGGAGTCGTCGACGACGACGAGCCGCTTGCCGCGGATGACTTCCCGCAGCGGGTTGAGCTTCAACCGGATACCGAGTTGGCGGATGGTCTGGGACGGCTGAATGAAGGTGCGGCCCACGTAGGCGTTCTTCATCAGGCCCTGGCCGAATGGGATGCCGGATTCCTGGGCGTAGCCGACGGCCGCGGGGGTGCCGGACTCCGGTACACCGATGACCAGGTCGGCCTCCACCGGCTTCTCCCGGGCCAGTCGCCGGCCGATGTCGACCCGGGCGCCGTGCACCGAACGCCCGGCGATCACGCTGTCGGGCCGGGCCAGGTAGACGTACTCGAAGACACACCCCTTCGGAGTGGGCGGGGCGAAGCGGGTGGAGCGCACCCCGTCGGCGTCGATGGCCAGCAGTTCACCGGGTTCGATATCGCGCACGAAGGAGGCGCCGACGATGTCCAGTGCGGCGGTCTCCGAGGCCACCACCCAACCGCGATCCAGTCGGCCCAGCGACAACGGCCGCACACCGAACGGATCTCGGGCGGCGTACAGGGTGGTCTCGTCCATGAACACCAGGCAGAACGCGCCGCGCACGGTGGGGAGAAGTTCCAGGGCGGCCTGCTCGATGCTGGTGTCCGCCGCGCCACCGGCCAGCAGAGCGCCGAGGATGTCGGAGTCGGTGGTGGCCGCACCGGGTGCGTTGTGGTTGATCAGTCCTGCTTTGCGGGCCCGGGCAGCCAACTCCGTGGTGTTGACCAGGTTGCCGTTGTGCCCCAGTGCCACGCCGGTGCCCGCGGCGGTGTTACGGAACACCGGTTGGGCGTTCTCCCAGGACGTCGACCCGGTGGTCGAGTACCGGCAGTGCCCGATCGCGACGTGGCCGGGCATGGCGCCGAGGGTCTGCTCATCGAACACCTGGCTGACCAGGCCGAGGTCTTTGAAAACCAGGACCTGAGAGCCGTCGGCGACGGCGATGCCGGCCGCTTCTTGGCCGCGATGTTGCAGCGCGTACAGACCGTAGTAGGTGAGCTTCGCAACTTCCTCGCCTGGAGCCCAGACGCCGAAGACGCCGCACTCTTCCCGAGGTTCGTTTTCCAGTTGGCCGGTCACATTGCTCCCTGGCGTCGGTGGCGTGTTGAGTCTACGGGGGTCGGGGCTCAAAGCGGGAATCCTCGGGCAATGTTTCACCGCGCTTCCCGGCCGGGAGCCTGACCAGCGGTAACAGCGACGCGACCGCACCGGCGCGGGACCCGGAGAGGCTCAGCCGCCCTCCGGATGACGCCTCATCGAATCCGGTGAGTCCGGTAACAAGCAGCAGCCAGGTCCGCGGATCGGTCTCCACCACGTTCGGCGGTGTTCCGCGGGTGTGCCGCGGACCCGAAACACATTGCACCGCAACGAAAGGCGGCACCCGAACCTCGACACTCTTTCCCGGCGCCGCCGCGGCCAGGGTGCGGGCGGTGAGCCGTACCGCCGCGGCCAGTGCAACCCGGTCGGGCGGCGGCGTGGCCTCATCGAGCAGCCAGTCCTGGACCGCGGCGACCGCGGCGCGCAGCGCCTGGGGATCGACGGGCGGGGTCACCAGAGCCGCCCGGCCGGCGACATTGGACTCCGGAGCCGCCCGGCCGGCGACATTGGACTCCGGAGCCGCCCGGCCGGCGACATTGGACTGCGGGTCCTGCGCTGGACCGCCAGGGCGGCGATCGCCCCGGCCTCGTTGACGGCCAGGTGCGCCAGCATGGGTGCGGCCAGGCTGCCGGAACGCTCCGCCAGCAGGGCGAACACCCAGCCGGCCAGGCCGGTCGCCGCGACGGTACCCAGCACCGGTTCACCGGTCCCGCGGGCATCCGGGATGTGCGTCAACCCGAAGGTCAGCGCCTGCAGCAGCCTCCCGCCGGTTGGCCCGAACGCGTCAGCGGCCAGGGTCGCCAGCGCGCCCCGGAAGGCGGTCTCCTCCGACCACACCGTGCCCAGCGGAATCTCCACCGCCAGCCAATGGCGCGGCCGCTGCGGCAGGTCCCGCTCACCCATCGCCGCCCGGACCTTCGGCACCGCTGCGCTGACCGCGACCCCGGCTGCCACCGCGCCGGCCACGGCGAGGCCGACCCGAAGTCCGGGCCGCAGCGCCGGCGGCCGCAGACCCAGCGGGGCGCGGGTGGCCGCGGCCAGCACCGTGCCGTAGGCGGCCTGCGCCACCGGATGACGTCGCCAAGGCTGATCCAGGCCGGCGGTGAAGCTCCACCCCACCAGCGCGGCGGCTAAACCGACGGCCCGTCGCCGGGACTGTTGGCGCTCGGCGGGGTTGGTGGGGGTCATGCGAACTCCGGCCCGCCGGCGGCGATCAGCTTTTCCAGCGACCGGCGGATCCGGTCGGTGTCCACCCGGGTCCACCCTTCGGGCGCGGCGACGGCCACCCACCCGTCGAGTTGGCTGTCGCCGTAGTTGTGGCCGTGACCTTCCGGAGTGCCGGTCGAGTTGGTCACGTTGCCCGCCATGTCCGCGCTGACCTGCCAGAAGGTGATGATCGGGTACCAGCGCATCGCGGGGCTGCGGTCAAAGCCCGGCGGCTCATCGAGCCAGTCCGGCTTGCGCAACAACAGATCCGGTGACCACCACACCACCGGGTCGGACGCGTGCTGCAGGAACATCACTCGGGTCCGGTTCCACGGTGGCTTCGCCGCGACGGCAGCGATCTCCTCCGGGCTGGAGGCCTGCGCGAAACGCACCGTGCGGCCGTTGTCATAGCGGGGCTGCACCTGCGGTGTGCCGGGGTCGCGGCGTCGCGTCAGCGCCTGCCACAGGTTGCTCGAGTTCGGCGGTCCCACCCACAGCACTGAGGTGAAGCCGAGGTCCTCGACGTCCGGCAGGAATCCGAACGCCCCCTGCCCCGCCATCGAGCCGAGGCTTTCCCCGTAGAGCGCAAGCTGCGGCCTGCGCTCGGCAGGCCACTGCAGCCACCGCCGGTGGATGCCGTCGACCATCGCCCGGCCGGCGTCCACGGACTTGTCCCGGTCGGCCAGAAAGGAGATCCAACTGGGCAGGTAGGAGTACTGCATGGCGACCAGGGCGGTGTCGCCGTTGTAGATCGACTCGATGGACCGGGCGGCGACCGGGTCCACCCAGCCGGTTCCGGTGGTGGGGATGATCACCAGAAGTCTGCGGTCAAAGGCCCGGGTGCGCTGCAACTCCGACAGCAGGACGGCGACCCGCGCCTCGGTGCTGGAAGCTGACTGCAATCCGGCGTAGATCCGGATGGGCTCCTTGGCGGGCCGGCCATTGAGTTCGGTCAGTTCAGCGGCACCCGGTCCGGTGCCGACAAAGTTGCGCCCTTGAAAGCCGAGGCTGTCCCAGGAGGCGAAAGATGCTGGGCTGCCTGCTTTTTCGGACTGCTGAGGCTGCTCGACGCCGGACCGGGTGGTGGTGTTGCGCGGCTGGAACACCGCGCTGGCACCGGCCAGGAGTCCGCGCACCAGCACGCCGTTGACCAGGGTCACCACCAGCACGACGACGATCGCGGTGCCGATGAACATGGCGACTTCGTTGTCCAGATGCCAGCGCCGGATCATCAGGCGGGCCAGTGCGGTGATGACGTCCCTGATCAATCGGGCGGCGGCGATCAGGACAGCGCCGAGGACAACGGCGACGACCACGACACGCAGATACTGCATGGTGGCCGGGCCTTCGATTCCCATGATGGCGGCGATCTGCCGTTGCCAGGCCGCCGCCGGCAGCACCATCAGCAGGCACGCGCCTACCGACAGCGCGACGACTCCGGTGCGCAGCGTGTAGCGCCACCGGCGCGGCAGCGGCCACCAGTGGCGGCCCCGCACGGACATCCGCACCAGCGCCCCTGCCAACACACCGATCCCGTATCCGATCGCGGCGTTGATACCGCCGATGACGCCGCCGATGATCCAGTCCCGTGGCAGCAGCGACGGGGTCAGCGACAGGCAGAAGAAGATCGCGGCGAATGCCACTCCGGCGAAGTCGAGGCGGACCAGACTCCACGCCCAAGCCAACGCCGACGTGCGCGTCATCCGAAGAGCCTGGGCAGCACTCCTTCGGACGTGCTGCGCAGTTCCTCCAATGTCACGCTGAACAGCCCTTGCACCTCAACGGAATCCGATCCGTTGTCGGATACACCGATTCGGGTGGCTGGAAGTCCGCGGGCTTCGCACATGGCCCGGAACCGGCTTTCCTCGGTGCGCGGCACCGCGACCAGCGCGCGGCCGGCCGATTCGGAGAAGAGCCACACGAATGGGTCTTCTCCCTCGGGAAGCAAGATGCGGCAACCGGTTTCACCGGCTAGAGCGGCTTCGGCGACGGCCTGGATCAACCCGCCTTCGCTGAGATCGTGTGCCGCCGATGCCAATCCATCTCGGGATGCCGACACGAGGACCTGGGCAAGGAGCTTCTCCCCAGCCAGATCGACCTGCGGCGGCACACCGCCGAGATGGTCGGCGGTCACCTGCGCCCAGATCGACCCATCGAATTCGTCGCGGGTGTCGCCGAGCAGGAACAGCGTCTCCCCCGGTTCGGCGCCGAACCCGGTGGGAAGGCGGCGTCGCACATCATCGAGGACGCCGAGGACCCCGACGACCGGGGTGGGCAGGATGGCGGTCGCACCTGTCTGGTTGTAGAAGCTGACGTTGCCGCCGGTCACCGGAATGCCCAGGGCCGCGCAGCCGTCCGCCAGTCCGCGCACGGCTTGGGCGAACTGCCACATGACCCCCGGGTCCTCCGGCGAGCCGAAATTCAGGCAGTTGGTCACCGCGATCGGCGTCGCCCCGGTCACGGCGACGTTGCGATAGGCCTCGGCCAGTGCCAGTTGGGCCCCGGCGTACGGATCGAGCAGGGTGTAGCGGCCGGAGGCGTCGGTGGACACCGCGATACCGCGTCCGGTTTGCTCGTCGATGCGCAAGACGCCGCCGTCGGCATGCTCGGCGAGCACCGTGTTGCCCCGCACGTAGCGGTCGTACTGCTCGGTGATGAAGCTGCGACTGCACAGGTGCGGGCTGCCCAGCATCGCCAGGAAAGTGGAGCGCAACTCCTCGCCCGTCTTCGGCCGCGGCAATGCTGCTGAGGTGTCGGAGTTCAGCGCATCCTGGCTGTCGGGCCGGGCCAGTGGGCGCTGGTAGACCGGCCCCTCGTGGGCGACGGTGCGCGGCGGCACGTCGACGACGGTCTGCCCGTGCCAGGTGATGTGCAGTCGGTCTCCGTCGGAGACCTCACCGATGTCGGTGGCGAGCACATCCCATTTGCGGCAGACCGCCATGAACTTCTCGACGTTCTCCGGTGCGACCACCGCGCACATGCGTTCCTGGGACTCGCTGGAGAGCACCTCGGCGGGGGTCATATTCGCCGCGCGCAGCGGCACCCGGTCTAGCTCGATGGTCATGCCGCCGTCGCCGGCTGAGGCGAGTTCAGATGTGGCGCAGGACAATCCGGCTCCCCCGAGATCCTGGATGCCGATGACCAGTCCCGCGGCGTACAGCTCCAGGCAGCACTCGATGAGCACCTTCTCGGTGAACGGATCGCCGACCTGAACGCTGGGGAGTTTCTTTCTGCCCGCGCCTGATTCATCGCCGGCGAAGGTGTCCGACGCCAGCACCGACACCCCGCCGATACCGTCAAGGCCGGTGCGGGCGCCGAACAGGATGATCTTGTTGCCGGCTCCGGAGGCGAACGCCAGGTGCAGGTCCTCCTTGCGTAACACCCCGACGCACAACGCATTGACCAGAGGGTTGCCCGCGTAGGAGGGGTCGAAGATCGTCTCACCGCCGATGTTGGGCAGGCCCAGGGAGTTGCCGTAACCGCCGATGCCGCGGACCACGCCGTCGAGCACCCGTCGGGTGTCGGGGGCGTCGGCGGCGCCGAACCGCAACTGATCCATCACCGCGACCGGCCGCGCACCCATTGCCATGATGTCGCGGACGATGCCCCCCACCCCGGTGGCCGCCCCCTGATAGGGCTCCACATAGGAGGGGTGGTTGTGCGACTCCACCTTGAAGGTGACCGCCCAGCCGTCACCGATATCGACCACACCGGCGTTCTCGCCGATCCCGGCCAGCATTCCGGCGCGCATCTCCTCGGTGGTGGTCTCGCCGAAGTAGCGCAGGTGCACCTTCGATGACTTGTAGGAGCAGTGCTCACTCCACATCACCGAGTACATGGCCAACTCCGCGTCGGTGGGGCGGCGGCCGAGGATGTCGCGGATGCGCTGGTACTCGTCGTCCTTGAGGCCCAGTTCCCGGTAGGGCTGCGGGTGCTCGGGAGTGGCGGCGGCTCTGTCGACGGTGTCGACGATGGGGCCGGGGTTGACGGTGTCGACGGAGGTCACAACGGTGAGTCTAGTGAGGGCTCAGGGTCGGGGTGCTGCCACGCAGAACGCGTTGCCGTCCGGATCTGCCATGACCACTCCCGGACCACCAGAACGAAATCGCCGCCGCGCAGGGTACGACGGACCCGCCGACGGCCTCGGCCCACCACTGCCCAGCGTGGCCGGGTCGGTGCAATCGACGGTGATCATTTCCAGACCGAGTGTCATTGCGGCTCCATAAATGCCTGTAGCGCTGCGCTGTAGGCGGCTACGTCGGCGGCACCCATGAGTTCACGGGCGGAATGCATGGCCAAC
>Ga0164293_10001891_pt1 | contig 17705 bp, 17 predicted proteins | sample GEODES118metaG_FD_111487 | JGI IMG/M metagenome (GOLD analysis project Ga0164293, IMG submission 111487) | Eutrophic lake water microbial communities from Lake Mendota, Wisconsin, USA - GEODES118 metaG | ecosystem: Environmental > Aquatic > Freshwater > Lake | place: USA: Lake Mendota...
ATGGGCGCAGAAGCGCGGCATGAGCGAGGACTCGATCTTCAAGCAGCTCGACCACCTTCGTCCGGCCGCGATGCTGCATGACGTCGGCAAGGTCGGCATCGAGGACGCGATCCTGAAGAAGCCTGGCAAGCTGGAGCCCCCGGAGCGTGCCCGCATGGAGCAGCACACCCGCATCGGCGCGGAAACGCTGCTTGGCGTCAAGACCGCGATGGACGAGACCATCCGCGAGGTCACGCTCTATCACCACGCGCGGTGGGACGGCACGGGCTACCCCAAGCGCGAGGAGATCGCGCAGACGCTCCAGCAGCTGGGCGTGGATGCGTCGGACGTGCCCGAACCGCGCGGCGAGTCGATCCCCCTGCCCGCACGCCTGGTCGCGATCGCCGACGTGTTCGACGCGCTGATGTCGAAGCGCGCCTACAAGGAGGCGTGGACGCCGGACCAGGTTCGCGTGGAGATCGAGCGCTCCAGGGGGACGCACTTCGACCCGGAACTGGTCGACCTGTTCCTGGCCGAGTTCGACGAGTACTGCCTGATCCACGCCACGATCCGGGAGTGACGCGGGCCCCGGCGCTCAGGCACGCGCAGCTTCCTGACGTCCGCGTTCCAGGAATGCCTCCGGAGGAATCGCTTCGCACAGACCGCGACCCTGCGCCAGCGGACACCCAAGTTCGCGAAGGAGCTCCATCTGCTCCGGTCGCTCGACGCCCTCGGCGGTGCACGCAAGGCCAAGATCCCGGCTCAGCGCGATGACGCTGCGCACCACCGCCCTGCTTGCGGCGTCGTGGTTGATTCCAAGCACGAACTGCTGGTCGATCTTGATGCCGCTGAACGGATGGTTCAGCAGCGTGCGGAGCGACGCGTAGCCGGTTCCGAAGTCATCGAGCACCAGTCGGACACCTGCCTGGGAAAGTTCCCGCAGCGACCTGCCGGCCCGCGCCTCGTCGCCGAGCAGCGCGGATTCGGTGAGCTCGCAGGCGACCTGATCCGTGCGCACGCCGGATGCGCTGAGCATCTCCAGCAGCTCCTTGACGAATCCGTCGTGCTGGAGCTGCAGCGGCGAGACGTTCACGTTGAAGACGATGCCCTGCATCGGACCCGCCCAGGATCCGATCCTCTCGAAGGCGGCCTGGAACAGGTGCCTCCCAAGCTCGCGGATGTTGCCGGTGCGCTCGGCGGCCACGATGAACTCCGACGGACCGATCGATCCGAGATCGGGATGGCGCCAGCGCGCGAGGACCTCGGCCCCCACCATGCGACCGTCATCGAGACGGTGGATCGGCTGGAAGTGGACCGCCAACTCGCCGCTGCGACGCTCGAGCGCACGGACCATGTCGACCACGATCTGCTGCTCACGTCGGCGCGCGCCCGCGATCGCCCGATCGTGCACCTGCACGCGAGCCCGACCCGAACGCTTGGCGTGGTACATGGCCAGGTCCGCCTGATGGATCACGTCGGCCGCCGAGTGGCCACAGATGCCGATCGCCAGGCCCACGCTGCAGCTCACGTGGAGCCCCTCGATGGCGCCACCACGCAACGGACGCACCAGGTCCGCGACCAGCCGTTCGGCAAAGGCGCGGGCCCCCGAGAGATCGGCGTCCAGGAGCACCACGAACTCGTCGCCGCCGAGGCGCGCGGCCACCCCATGCGTTGGCAGCAGATCGTGGATGCGCTGCCCGATCGAGCGCAGCGTCTCGTCGCCGGCCAGATGACTCAACGAGTCGTTGATCACGCCGAAGTGATCCAGGTCGATGAAGAGCACGGCCACCGTCCCGTCGGAGCGGTCCAGGCGCTCCTGCAGCACGCGGAAGAGCTCGGCGCGGTTCAGCAGCCCCGTGAGCGAATCGCGCGTGGCCAGCTCCACGCGCTGCCGCTCAAGTTGCGCGGCGGTGATGCGACCGCTGGTCATGGACGCGATCGCGACGAAGAGGTCCCGGTGCCACTCCGTGAAGAACCCCAGCCGCGAGTGCTCGCTGTCGATCACGCCGATCACGCGCCCGTCGTGGAAGATCGGCACCGCCAGTTCGGAAAGCCGGATCTCGTCGTCGGGCACGTAGCGCAGGTCCTTTCGCGTGTCATCCACCCGCTCGACCTGCCCCGACGCCGCCACGCTTCCGACGATGCCCCGGCCGATCTGCAGGCGGATCGGGTTGAGGATCTCGCGCGCACGGGGATTCTTCGGCCCGTACGCCGCGCGCTGCACCAGGTCGCCACGCTCGGGGTCGACCAGATAGATCACGCAGTCCTGGAGATCCAGCCGCGCCACCGCCAGGCGTGCAACGTCCCAGAGGATGTCGTCGATGTCGCGCCGATAGTCCAGCAGCGTGCTGGAGAAGTCCTGCAGCACCCGAAGGTCGCGCAGACGACGCTGGAGCTCCGGCAGGGATCCCGGAACATCCGCCGCGGGCCTGGATTCGTCTTCCTCGTGAGGCTCGCCGGCCATGTCCTGCAGGGTACGCGGAGAACCGTCGATTCCTACGCGAGCGCCTGCAGGCACTCGCGTGCCACGGACTCCGCCTGTCCACGCAGTTCAGGCACCGCGGTGGTCTCCCACAGCGCGGGTCTGCGCAGCGAACCGATCACCCAGAGACCGCCGCTTGATCGACCCGAGCGCGAGAGCGGACGCCCCAGCGGATCGGTCTCGAGCCCCAGGCCGATCGGATCGATGCGCGCGAACCCGGCGTCGATGAGCGAGGCGGCAAGGCGATCCTCCGCATGACCGACGGTTGGGCTCGGACCCGTGCAGTTGATGGCCCAGCGAGCCTCGATGATGCGCTCGACCGCGGCGGCGCCACGCTGGAACACCTCGACGCGCAGGCGCAGCCTGCTGGCATCGGCCTCGCCGGACCGGATCCGGCCCCGCACGGCCGTGAAGAAACCGCTCGCGCGCAAGGCCTCGACGCGTGCGCCGATCTCCGGCGCCATGCGGTGCCGATGCGCGTCCCAGATCGCGCGCACATGGCGCATGAAGCGCCGCTTCTCGGCTTGCGACAGCGCGCTCCAGAGTCCGTGCGTGTACGGACGCAGGCCATCGATCACGGCACGCCATTCGTGCGGTGGCGCACCCGCGGCGCCGCGAATGACGCGACGGACGGCGCGAAGCAGGCCGCGCACGCTCGTCACGCGCCCGGAAAGCGCGAGATCGTTCAGCATCGGCATCGGGTCGACGGGCGGCTGCGCGACCGGCGCATGCACCGCAGGCATGAGGCCGCTGCGGGACACCAGGGTGACCGGCGCCGAGCGACTCGGCTGCCGCGCCGCCAGGCTGAGCAGCTGGTCCACCGCCGTGAGGCCGGCCCCGAGGATCACCACGGCATCCTCCGCGCCGATCGGTTGGGTCGCACCCGGCCGCCAGGGATCCGCGATCCAGTGATCGGTCGGCCCCTGCCAGCGACCGCCGAGCGGATCGCCTGGCGCGCGGTGACCTGTCGCCAGCACGATCGCCTCGCACGGAATCACCCGACCCGACGCGAGGTGGACCTCCCATGAACCGTCGGCACGCTGCGTCGCGCGGATCGCCTCGTCATGCACGCGATGGAGTTCGCAGCGACCCTGCGCCGCCACCTCCGCCCGGGCCAGCGTGTCCAGCAGGTAGTCCGCGTAGAGCCGCCTCGGCACGAAGTCGCAGGACTTCACCTCCGGCATTCGCGCACGGACCCACTCCAGGAAGTCGTCGGGCCGGTCGACCCATGCGCTCATGCCGCGCGCCGGCACGTTGAGCAGATGCACCGGTTCCTGCGTGGCGTAGGCCGCGCCTCGACCCATGTCGGGCCTGCGTTCGATCAGGTGCACGCGCAGCGGGGCGCGGTGTCCGGCGGATCGCGTCAGAAGGTTCGACGCGACCATGCAACCGGAGAATCCTCCACCCACGACACAGATGTCCTGCATGGCCGTGCGTGCGCCCACACCTTGCGTGAATTGCGCATCCGCCGAGAGAGGCATGCTCGAAGTATGACGGATTGCACGCTCGCTTGCGCGGACGAACCGGGGCTACCATCGCCGTCCCGGATTCACCGGACTGTCCCCAGGAGGAGCTTTCCATGCCGAGCCGCACCAACGCCGCCGCCGCCCGCACCCGTCGCGAGAGCGACTCGATGGGAGACATGCTGGTTCCGCATGACGCGCTCTACGGCGCGACCACGCAGCGCGCCGTGCTGAACTTTCCCGTCTCGTTCCGACCCGTCCCGCTGGAGCAGATCGCGGCACACCTGCTGCTGAAGCGGTGCTGCGCGGAGGCGAACGCGGACCTGAAGCAGATCGATCGTGCCAAGGCGAAGGCGATCGCCGGCGCGTGCGACGAGATCCTTCGCCGGCTGGCCCAGCCGAACGCGCACGGCCGCTTCCCGGACTTCATGCGCCACTTCCCGATCGACGTGTTCCAGACGGGCTCCGGCACCTCGACGAACATGAACGTGAACGAGGCGATCGCCAACGTGGCGAGCGAGCGCGCGGGCAAGCCGATCGGCTCGAAGCTTCCCGTGCACCCCAACGATCACGTGAACTACGGGCAGAGCTCGAACGACACCTTCCCCACCAGCATGCAGGTCGCGGGCGCGGTGCTGATCCAGGACGATCTGGTGCCGGCGCTCGAGGCGCTCGCGAAGGGCCTGCGCGCAAAGGCGAAGGCGTGGGATCGCGTGGTGAAGATCGGCCGCACGCATCTGATGGACGCCACCCCGATCCGCGTGGGCCAGGAGTTCGGTGGCTACGCGGCGCAGGTGGAGCTGGGCGTGAAGCGCGCGAAGACCGCGCTGGCGGCGCTGGCGGAGAACCTCCCGATCGGCGGCACCGCGGTGGGCACGGGCATCAACGCGCATCCGAAGTTCGCGGCGAAGGTGTGCGCCCGGCTCTCGAAGGCCACGGGCGTGGCGTTCCGCGAGGCCGCGAACCACTTCGAGGCGCAGGCCACGCGCGACTGCGTGGTCGAGGCGCACGGCCAGCTGAAGACGATCGCCGTGTCGCTGAGCAAGATCGCCAACGACATTCGCTGGCTGGGCTCGGGCCCCCGCTGCGGCCTGGGCGAACTCAGCCTGCCGGCCACGCAGCCCGGCAGCAGCATCATGCCGGGCAAGGTGAATCCCGTGATCTGCGAGAGCGTGATCATGGTGGCCTGCAAGGTGGCGGGCAACGACGTGACCATCACCGCGGGCGGCTTCGGTGGCGTGGGCTCGCTGCTGGAACTGAACACGGCCATGCCGGTCGTGGCGGAGTGCCTGCTCGAGTCGATCGAGCTGCTGGCGAACGTGAGCCGGACCTTCCTCGAGAAGTGCATCAAGGATCTCGAGCTGAACGCCGCCGCGGCGGCCACGGTGGAGCGCAGCCTGATGATGTGCACCTCGCTCGCGCCGGTGATCGGCTACGACGCGGCCGCCAAGGTCGCGAAGGAAGCCTTCAAGACCGGCGAGACCATCCGCGAGCACTGTCGCCGGACGGGGATCGTGAGCGACGCACAGCTGGATCGCCTGCTTGACGCGACCGCGATGACGAAGCCCGGCGGCAAGGGCCCCGGCGGCGGCTGATTCAGGTCGCAGGCGCGTTGTCGGGGATCGGTGGCGGCGGACGCTTGGCGTCCTTCATGCACTGCACGTTCAGGCTGATCGGCACGCCGCCCCACACCAGCGTGGAGGTGTCCTTGAACAGGCCGAAATCGTCCACGCGCCGGAATCCCGTGAATCCGTGCGATGTCAGGATGCCGACGAGCGTGTTCAGCGAGAACCCCGTCTTGTGGAAGTCATGCGGCTCGGTCTGCCCGCCCATGATCATCCGCTGGACCTCGAACTGCGCGTTCAGGTCATCGCGCGTCTGAAGGTAGAGCTGGCAGAGCACCTCCAGATCCGGCACCGCCACGCGGAAGACGCCGCCCGGCATGAGCACGCGCCAGGCCTCGCGCAGCGCGGTGCGAAGCTCGCGGTGGTAGCCCAGGTGCTCGTAGACGTGACTGGCGTAGATCTCGACGGCGCTCTCGTCGGGGAACATCGAGAGGTCGGTCACGCTGGAGCGCACATCCACGCCGGGGCGATCCTCGACATTCACGATGAGCCAGCCCGGCTTCACCTCCCAGCCACCCAGGTGAAGCTTGAGACGCTGGCCTTTCTGGAATGGTGGCTGCGGATCGCTCATGGCACGCAAGCGAGAATCCTAGCGCGGACCGGGCACGACCTTGCAGCGGCACTATCTTCCCGGCATGGATGCCGCACGCCCGGGCCCCACGCAGACACCCGGACCTGCAACCGGCCCGCGATCGAGCGCATCGCGACCGCTCTACCTGCGACCCCACATGCTCGTGCTGATGGGGCTTGGCTACAGCGGCGGCGTGCCGCTGGAGATGAGCTTCAACCTGATGCCAACCTGGGCCGCGAAGGCGGGCTGGAGCGTGGTCGACATCGGGTGGCTCTCGCTTGCGAAACTGCCCTACTCGTTCAAGGTGCTCTGGGCGCCGCTGGCGGACCATCTGGGGATTCCCGGGCTTCGACGACTTGGGCGCAGGCGCGCATGGCTGCTCGTGACGCAGCTTGCATGCCTGTTGGCGCTTGGCGTGCTGGCCCTGAACATGGATGACCGCGGCAGCGCGCTGCCGGTGCAGGCGATGATCGCGCTCACGGGGCTGCTGGTCGTTGCGGGTGCCACGCAGGACATCGTGGGCGATGCGTATCGCGCCGAGGTGCTCGAGCCGCGCGAGTTCGGCGCGGGCGCCAGCATGTTCGTGACGGGCGCGCGAATCGCGAGCGTGATCGGCGGCGCGGCGGCCCTGATCATCGCGAGCCGGCTTGCCGAGTCGGAGGCGTCGCGGCCCTGGGCGTGGGCCACCGCCATCGGCGTGCTGGCGCTCTCCACCGTGGCAGGCATGGTGGCCGCACTGCTTGGGCGCGAGCCGGAGCCAGCGCCCGACATGGCGCACGGCCTCACCGCTTCGGTGCTGCAGCCCTTCCAGATCTTCGCGGGCCAGTGGCGCTGGCGGCTGCCGGTGCTGTTCCTGTTCGTGATCCTCTACCGGTTGCCCGACAACCTGGGTGGCGCGATGAACTCGCCGCTGCTGGTGCAGGGACTGGGCTACTCCACCGAGTCGATCGGCTGGATCCGACAGGGCTTCGGTGCGGGCATGAGCGTGCTGGGCACGATGGTCGGCGGATGGCTGATCTCGCGCTGGGGCATCCTGCGCTGCCTGTGGGTGTTTGGAGTGCTGCAGGCGCTGAGCAACGGGGCCTTCCTGACGCTGGCGCATGCGCATGGTGCCACGGTGCAGGCCAAGGCCGTCTCCGCGGCGCCGATCGCCTCGCTGATTCCCGCGATCGCCGTGGAGAATCTCTGCGGCGGCATGGTGGCCTGCGCCTTCGTGGCCTACATGATGAGCACCTGCGACCGTCGCGCCACCGCCACGCAGTACGCGCTGCTGACCTCCTTCATGGCGATCGGCAACGCCCTGAGCGGATGGGCGAGCGGCTGGATGGTGGCGAATCTCGACTACAAGCCGTTCTACGCGATCTCGATCGCGGCCGCGCTGCCGGGCATGGCGTTGCTGCCATGGCTCCGACACACCCCGGGCTCGGATCCGGGTCGATAGCCTGACGGCATGATCCGTCGGAGCGCGCTGATCGCGACGATCCAGGTTGCGCTGGCCACCAGCGCCGTGGCGGGGGTGGCGTCGGTCTTCATGCGGCAAGGCTCGATGGCGGGGCGAACCGCAGGCACCGCGCTGGTGGTGCTGCTGGGTGCGATCTGCCTGATGCCCCTGAGCCGACCGAGCAGCGATGGACGCACCTCCGCGCTGGAGATCCTCTGGAGCGGATTCGTGTGCATCGGCGCCATGCTCACCGTGGCTCTGATCTGGCAGGTGATGCCGCCGGGCTCGCCTCGTGATCTCCTGCTGGCGATGGATCTGGCCTGGATCGGCTATGGCGTGGCCACCTCGATGGTGCTGATGCCGGCGCTGCGACGACGATCGACGCCGTCGGGCACCGCGTATCCCGCCGCCTCGCGCGTTGCCGTGATCGGTGCGGGCACGTGCTTCCTGGCTGCCGTCAGCACCCACGTGACGCTGGAATCGCTCGGCTCCAATCGCACCGAATTCGTGCCGTTGGCATTCTTCATCTCGATCCTCGCGCTGGTGCTGGTCGCGGCGAATCTGGTCAGCTTCCCGGTCCCGCGGTCGGCGGATCGCGCCGGATTCATCGACCAGATCGCTGGAACCATCGGCGCGACCGCCGGCGTGATCGCGTGGGCTGGATGGATGTGCATCGCGGTGGTCTCCACCAATCTGCTGGAGCCACCCAGCAGCGGAGCGTTGCCCGCCAGGCCCGATCTGATCGCTGGCCTCCTGCCACCTTCCCTCGCGCTGGCCGGCATCGCCATCTCGGGTGCCCTGTGGTGCGCCCTGCGCGCGGTCCGTTTCCGCGGTTGGGCATCGGCGATGCCGGCGATCACCGCGGGTCTCACGCTCACGCTCACCGCGATCCTCACGCTGGCGGCCGTGCAGCAGGAACTCCGCGACACCCTGCAGCGCACCGCGATCGCGCTGGGCATCCTCGATGCGACCGCTCTCGTGACCGTGGTGCTGGTGCTGCGCGCCCGACGATCCAGCCCCGACACGGAGGACTTCGTGAAGCCCATCGAGGGCATGCCGATGAAGTGTCCGCGCTGCAGCGCGCCGCGCGTGGCACCGCTCGGGGAAAGTGCCTGCGCCTCGTGCGGACTGGTGCTGATGCTCGCGGTGCGGGATGACCGTTGCCCCGCGTGCCGATACGACCTTCGCGGGAATGCGGAGCCGCGCTGCCCCGAGTGCGGGCGCCTTCGGCAGTTGCCGGGCGATCCGGCCGCGGCGCTCCCGGCCTAGAGGAACAGTCCGGCGATCGCGCCCGTCATCCAGCAGGCCAGCGCGCCCGCGACCATGGCGCGAAGACCGAGCGCCGCGAAGTCACCGCGTCGCTGCGGCGCCATCGCGCTCAAGCCACCGATCTGGATCGCGATGCTGGGAAGGTTGGCGAAGCCACAGAGCGCGTAGGTGGCGATGCTTGCGGCGCGACCACCGATCGAGCCGTCCTGGATCGAACGTGCCAGATCGACGTAGGCCACGAACTCCGTCGCGATCACCTGCTGGCCCAGCAGCGAACCGACCTTCGCGGCGTCGGTGCCCGTGCCAAGGCACCAGGCGATCGGCGTGAACACGTAGCCCAGCAGGTTCTGGAAGGTGAAGACGGGCAGGCCGTGGCTTGCCCGCCATTGCGCCACCGCCGGAAGCTCGCTCAGGGCCGCGATCGGCCAGTTCAGCAGGGCCAGCAGCGACACGAACGCGACCAGCATGGCTCCCACGTTGAGTGCGAGGCGCAGGCCGTCGGTCGCACCCTCAGCGGCCGCATCCATCACGTTCACCGCGGTGCGCGGCAGCGAGCGAAGCGCGTCCAGCGATTCCTGTTGCAGGGCCTCCGTCTCCGGGAGCATGAGCTTCGCCATCACGATGCCCGCCGGCGCGCTCATCACGCTGGCGGTCATGAAGTGCTTCGCGACCTCGATGCGCATCGCGGGATCGTCGCCCCCGACCATGCTGATGTACGCGGCCATCACGCTGCCGGCGATGGTGGCGAATCCACCCACCATGATGCACATCACCTGCGAGCGGGTCATGCCCGCGATGAAGGGTTTCACCGTGAGGGGCGCTTCGGTCTGTCCCACGAAGATGTTCGCGGCGGCGCTGAGGGCCTCGGTGCCGGACACGCCCAGCGTGCCCCGGATCACCCACGCCACGCCCGCCACCACGCGCTGCATCACGCCCAGGTGATAGAGCACCGACATCAGCGCCGCGAAGAAGATGATGATGGGGAGCACCTTCACGGCGAAGATGAAGCCCCAGGCGCCCGAGGCATCCGCGGCCTTCCCGAAGATGAAGGCCGTGCCCTCGTCGGCGAAGCCGATCACCTTCGTCACGCCGGTCGCGAACAGCGTGAACGCCGCCACCACCGGCGGAAACCGCAGCAGCAGGAAGGCGAGCGCCAGCTGCAGCAGCACCCCCACCACGATGGTGCGCCAGCGGATGCGATCGCGATGCGCGGACAACGTCCAGCCCAGCGAGAGAATCAGCAGCACCCCGAGCAGACCCGTCCACTGGCTCACGGCAGGCGCCCCAGGTCCATGCCGCCACGATCGGGCCTCGACGGCACGAAGCATGTCGCGCAGCGAGGCTCGTAGCTCTCCTCGCCGCCCGCCACGATCCGGTCCGACGCGGGAATGAGCCGCTGCGTGTGCGTGCTCGGCGCGCCGCAACGCGCGCACACCCCCTGCAGACGCCGCACGCTGTCCGCGATCTGGAGCAGCTGCGGAAATGGATCGAACGGCTTGCCGAAATGGTCGATCTCGACACCCGCCACGACCACCGTGCGGCCCGCGCGCAGCAGCGCCCGACATGGCTCAACCGCGTGCTCGCCGAAGAAGTGGACCTCGTCGATGATGACGATCGCGGCGTCGCCGGCAGCGGCGACGATCTCGTCACCCCGCTCGACCTCGATGGCGGAGGCATGCGCGCCACCATGCGTCTGGATGGAGCCGGGCATGGAGCGGGTGTCCCGCGCGGGACGAAGCACGCGCAGCGACTGTCCCGAGCGACGCAGCGACTCCACCCGTTCGATCAGCAGCGTGGTCTTGCCGGCGAACATCGGGCCGCAGATCACGTCAAGATGGCCCTGTTTCGCGGCAGCGCTCACGGCCGCAGGCTAGCGCAGGATCGCGCGTCCAGCTCCGGCGCTAGAGCCACGCGTGGGCCATCAGCGTGATGACGATGATGGAGATCAGGTCCAGCAGGAATCCGGCGCGGATCATCTGCCGCTGGCTGACTCGACCCGTGGCATAGACCATGGCGTTCGGCGGCGTGCCGACCGGCAGCATGAAGGCCAGGCTGGCGCCCAGCGCGGTCGCCATCACCAGGCGCTCCACCGGCACGCCTAGCACCGGCGCCAGCGCGCCCACGATCGGCACGGCCGTGGCCGTGAGCGCGGTGTTGCTGGCGATCTCGCTCGCGAAGACCATCACCGCGACCACGGCTGCCAGCGCCAGCAGCGCATGCGTGCCCCCAAGACCGGCGAAGGACTGACCGATCGCCACGCTGAGGCCGGTTCGCTGCATGGCATCGGCAAGTGCCAGGCCCCCGCCGAAGAGGATGTAGACCCCCCACGGCAGTCGCTGCGTCTCGCGCCACGGAAGGCAGGGCGACCAGCCGCGTGCACCTGATGGCAGCGCCATGAGCAGCACCGCGGCGATGGCCGCGATCGTTCCATCCGACATCGACGCCGGACGCCATGGTGCTCGCCAGTCCGATGGCGTGATCCAGCACCCCACCGCCAGCGCGAAGATGACCAGGGTGATCCACGCGGGAACCCGCAACGGTGGCCCGCGATCACGGCCCGGCTCGCACTCGATGTCCTGCAGCGGGAACAGGCGCACCAGCGCGATCACCGAAAGCGCCGCCATGAGCCCCGCCAGCGGCGTCGCGAAGGAGGCCCACTTCAGGAAGTCCACGGAATGCCCGTTGTCCGAAAGCCACTTGGCGGCGATGGCGTTGGGGGGGCTGCCGATCACCGTCGCCGTGCCACCGACGGTCGATGCGTAGGCCACGCACAGCATGGTCACGGTGGCGAAGTTGGCGCCGGAACGCCGCACAACACCCGCCTCCGCGCCAGCGGCTCCCCGGACCGTGCCTGCGAGTCCGGCCACGATCGGGATCATCATGGAGGTCACCGCCGCGTTGCTCATGAAGGCGCTCACCGCGGCGGTGCCCGCGAAGACCGCAGCCACCACGCGCACGGGCGAGCGCCCCGCGATACCCAGGAGCATGCGCGTGAAGCGCTCGGTCAATCCGTGTCGCTCGAGCGCCAGCGCCAGCACGCCTCCGCCCGCGAACAGGAAGATCACGCTGTCCGCGTAGTGACAGGCGTTGTCCCGAAACGAACCGACGCCCGCCAGGGGAAGCAGGATCGCCGGCAGCAGCGCCGTGACGGCCAGCGGAGCGGCTTCCAGCATCCACCAGATCGCCATCCAGGCAAGCAGGCCCAGCGTGAGGGACGCCTCGGCCGAGAGCGAGCCCCGTGCACCCATCGCTGGATGCATCAGCATCGTCACCGCCGCGCCCATGAGCGGTCCGAGCACGAGCCCCACCCGACTCGCCAGCGGCAGCCGCTCCGGATCCGGTTCGATTGGCTCGGAAGTGTTCACGGTGCAAGTGTGCCATGGTCGGCAGCGGCTGTCCCGCCGGCGCTAGGCTGACGCCATGCCCCAGACCACCGCCATCGAGGTCCGGATCGAGGACCTGCACAAGTCCTTCGACACGAAGCCCGTGCTGACCGGCGTGAACCTGACCATCGGCCGGGGCGAGATGGTGGCGATCGTGGGTGGCTCGGGCTGCGGCAAGACCGTGCTGCTGAAGCACATCACGGGACACCTGCACGCCGACAAGGGCCGGGTGATGGTGGCGAACCACTCGGTGGAACCCGACGGCACCGGCACGGCGCCGCTGCTCGACATCGCGCGCGCCACCGCAGACCAGCTGGACCAGGTCCGCGAGCACTGGGCCGTGGTCTTCCAGCGCAACGCCCTGCTGACGGGGGACGTGTTCGACAACCTGGCCATGCTGCCACGCGAGCTCAAGCTGATGCAGGACGAGCAGATCCTGCCGCTGGCCCGCAAGGCCCTGACGGATGTTGGCCTGGATCCCGAGACCGTGCTGCACCGCGACCGCGACATGCTCTCGGGCGGCATGGCCAAGCGCGTCGCGGTGGCGCGCGCCCTCGTGATGGATCCCGTGCTGGTGCTGTACGACGAGCCGACCTCGGGCCTGGATCCCGAGATGTGCGTGCAGATCCATGACCTGATCGCCGCCACGCACCGTGCCCAGCCTGCGCTGGCCGGCACCCGCAAGGGCGCGGTCCGCACCAGCATCGTGGTGACGCACGACACCGAACTGCTGCGCAGGCTCCAGCCGCGCGTGGTGATGCTGCATGGCGGGCGCGTGCTGTTCGACGGGTCCTTCGACGCATTCGCGGCCAGCGACAACGAGCACGTCGCGCCATATCTGGCGCAGATGCACGTGCTGAACGCCCGCGACCACGGCAACTGATCCCCGCCGACTGCGGCGCACACGAGGGGATGCGCGCCCAAGATTTCGCGCGCCGTCAGGAGACGCGCGATCGCGGATCCATTCTCTTGAAGCAGGCCCATTCCGGTCTATTCCTGAGGTTCACGCCCGCTCCAGCGGCATCACTCTCTCGCCACGCGTCGTGGCGAATCAGGTCATGCATCGTGGCGGGTTCAACACGTTCAGGAGATTCGAATGCTTCAACTTCCGCGTTCCCTCGCCCCCCTCGCCCTGTCCATGCCTGCCCTGCTGCTCGCGGGTTCCGCCCAGGCCGTGATCGTGCTCGGCAACGGCGACGTCATCAACCTCGGTGCGCTGATGGGCAATGGCAGCGACCGCACCGTGATCATCGACGACAAGATGTTCGTCTTCGAGTCGTTCAGTTCGTCGCAGTTCAACGCGAACAACTTCTCCGTGATCGGCTTCATCTCGGCCGGCACCAACCAGTACGGTCTCCGCAACGTGGGCTTCGACCTGACCGGCCCGTTCGGCGATGGCACGCTGGGTGACAATCTGGTGCACGAAATGAACATCCAGTACGAGGTGTCGGTGCTTCCCGACTACTACAGCCGTGGCGTTCGCCTGTGCGACGCGCGCCTGACCTTCAACGGTTCGGCGGGCGGCGACGGGTCGTTCTCGCGCGTCGACGAGACCATCTGGGATCTCGACACGAACACGTACCTCGGCCAGATGGAGGTCTACGACATCGCCAACACGCCCAACATCACCAAGCTCGTCGACGCGATCGACTTCTGCGACGTGTACGGGACCGATGGCTACCGCGCCTTCGAGGTGAACAAGGACCTGAAGTTCTTCGCCGGCAGCGAGAACGGCTTCTCCACCGCGTCGTTCGTCCGCCAGGAGTTCAGTCAGATCCCGTCCCCCGGCGCGCTGGCGCTGGTCGGCCTCGGAGGCCTCATCGCTCGTCGCCGTCGCGGCGCCTGACACTCGCATCCACAAACACAAGGAGGAAAGATGCGCACCACACCATGCATCCGGGGAATCTTCGCGCCGCTCGCGGCGCTTGCCGTGACCGCTTCCAGCCAGGCCGTGATCGTGCTGGGAAACGGGGACCAGGTGAACATGTCCGCGATCTTCGCCACCGGCAGCGACCGCAAGGTCCTGATCGATGACAAGATCTTCACGTTCGAGTCGTACACCTCGTCGCAGTTCAGCATGTCGAACTTCACGGTCATCGGGTTCGTGTCGGCTTCCACCAACCAGTGGGGGCTGCACAACGTGGGCTTCGACATCACCGGGCCGTTCGGTGATGGAACGCCAGGCGACCTGCTTGGGCATGAACTCAACCTGCAGTACTCGGTCGAGGTCACGCCCGAGGCCTACGCGCGGGATGTGCGGCTCTGCGACACCCGCCTGACCTTCAACGGTTCGGCGGGTGGCAACGGGTCGTACGCCCGGGTCGACGAGACCGTCTGGGATCTCGACAACAACGTGTTCCTGGGCAACCTGTCGGCCTTCGACCATGTGGGTCCGCCCCGCATGACGCGGCTGACCGATGCCCGCGACTGGTGTCAGACCTACGACACCCACGGGTACCGCGCGTTCGAGGTGAACAAGGACCTGAAGTTCTTCGCCCGCACGGCGCAGGACTTCTCGACCGCCTCGTTCGTGCGTCAGGAGTTCAGCCAGATCCTGGCGCCCACGCCGGGCGCCGTGGCGCTGCTGGCACTCTCGGGCATGATGGCGCGCCGTCGACGCGCGTGAATCGCGAATGCACGCAGGTGCCCGGATCGGCATGGGCCGGTCCGGGCACCTCTCGTTTTCAGCGACTCATCTCGATCAGCGTGTCCTTGCCCTGACGGAGTCGAAGCAGGCCCGCCTCGATCGAGAAGCCGTCCACCTTCGTGAGGGCCTCCAGGAACGAACGCTCGAGCGCCATGTGCTCGGGGTCGCTGGCCATCTTCGTGCTGACGAGCTGGCCGAACCGCACGGTGCCCGTGGAACTGGTGTAGTCGGTGGAGAACCGGTTCACGCCGCCGAAACCCGTCACGCGACCCTCGTCGCCGAAGGTCAGCGTGGGGGCACGCCCACCACCCGCCGCCTTGCCGCCGATGGTGACGCAGACCCACTCGGCGCCGATCAGCTTCGCAGGCTGCAGACCCGCTGCCTCCTCCTGCTTCATCTGCTGCTGCAGCTGCTTCTGGCGATCTTCCTTGCGCTGCTCATGCGCGCGCTCGGCCTGCGCGTATTCGGCCTGCGGGCCGCAGGCTGGAAGGGAGATCGCGGCGACAGCCAGAAGAGCAAGATCGATTCGCATGCGCGAAGGCTACCGGACGCGACGGAGACCGCGTGCGCCGGTCAGTTCCCGCCAGTTGTCATGGCGACCGAGCCGAAGTCGAACATTTCGCTGCGCTTCCAGCGGGGCTTCCACTTCTCCACCAGCGCCTTGTGGCGTGGATGCTCGAGGTAGGCCTTGTAGTCCTCGACCGTGTCGAACTCGGTCACGATGCCCACCGTGTACCACGCCTGCACCTGCGGCCGGCCCGTGTCGACCTTCGGCCCCGCCTGCCAGGCCGCGAGAACCGGGATCGCCTCGAAGGCTTCGCGCATGTCCTGCATCATCTCGCTGGCCCGCGCCGGGTCATCAAGCTCCACCAGCACCACATGCTGGACGCGCTGCGCGGGACCGCCCGCGGGCTTCACGCGCATCGTCATGCCCGAGCAGGCGGTCAGCAGGATCGATGTGGTCATCAGGACAGCGTGTGCGAGCCTCATGCGCGGGAATCTACCCGCACGCTGCCGCTAGCATTCGCCCATGCGCGAGAAGGCAGAGATCGTGCGCGAGTGGCTCCCCCGCTACACCGGCCGCTCGGTCGGCGAGTTCGGTCACTACATCCTGCTGACCAACTTCACGAATTACGTGGAGGCCTTCGCGGCCAAGTTCGGCGTGCCCGTGGTCGGCCGCGATCACCCGATGCTGTCCGCGACCGCCGAGAACATCACCATCATCAGTTTCGGCATGGGCAGCGCGATGGCCGCCACGGTCATGGACCTGCTGGGCGCGATCGACCCCAAGGCCGTGCTGTTCCTCGGCAAGTGCGGCGGCCTGAAGAAGACCAAGCTGGGTGACTTCGTGCTGCCGATCGCGGCGATCCGCGGCGAGGGCACCAGCAACGAGTACATGCCCGCCGAGGTGCCGGCGCTGCCGAGCTTCCGCCTGCAGCGTGCCGTGAGCGAGAGCATCGTGAAGCACAAGTGCGACTACTTCACGGGCACCGTGTACACCACGAACCGCCGCGTCTGGGAGCACGACGAGCGCTTCAAGGACTACCTGCGGCAGATCCGCGCGATCGGCATCGACATGGAGACGGCCACCATCTTCCTGGTGGGCTTCGCGAACGGCATTCCCAAGGGGGCGCTGCTGCTCGTGAGCGACAACCCCATGAGCCCCGAGGGGGTGAAGACCACGCAGAGCGACCGCGAGGTCACCGAGCGGTTCGTGGCCAAGCACATCGAGATCGGCATCGACGCGCTGCGCGACCTGCGCGACAGCGGCGAGAGCGTGAAGCACCTGCGGTTCGAGTGAGGGGAGGGCAGGGCTGCGAATTGGGCCGCCGTCACGGCACGCCGAGACGAGTGCTTCATCCCGCCAAGTTCCCCCGCTTCCGCGCCCGCACCCTCGGCGACTCCTTCGGCAACCCCGCCGCCTTTCGCAGCGCCGCGTTCATGCGCGTCTGCCAACCAGGGCCGGATGCGCGGAACCGCGCCAGCACATCGGGATCCACGCGCAGCAGAACCGGGATCTTTCGCAGGCTTCCGCTGGCGATCACCGCATCCACGAGGGGCATGGCTCTCCGGAAGTCCGCTGGCGTCCACTCGGGATTGTCCGCATCCAGCCACATGCCGCGTCGTATCGCGGCGTCCTCACGCCGGGTCGGGAGTTTCATGCGAACCATCCTTCCGTTCTTGCCGCGTCGCTTCATGATGAGCCTCGATCTCCCGTCGATTCGCCTTCCGAAGGCTGATGATCCGGATGGCATCGCCTCGGATCGTGAACACCACGCAGTGCAGTCGCCCGCGAATCGGGCCCATGCCCCGCCACCGTGGCTCGCCGTAGTCGCAACGGCGATCCTCGATGACGGCCAAGGCCCCCCAATCGAGCGCCAGCGCATCCACGAATGAGCACCCGTGCTTCTCCCGATTGCCGGCATCCTTGCCGGGATCGAACTCGATTCGCCGGATTACAGTATATACAGTCGAATCGTCCATGCACCCTCCGTGTCGAAGGGTGTAGCGCCGCGCGGGGCGGCCTCTGCAAGTTCAGGCGGTTTTTCCGCGGCTCACTCCGCCCGCGGATAGTCGGTCAGGCCCTTCTCGGCGCCACCGTAGTAGGTGCTCTCGTCGCCCTTGGCGAGCGGCTTGCCGTGCAGGAATCGCTCGGGCAGGTCGGGGTTCGCGATGAACGCGCGCCCAAAGCAGCACGCGTCGCACAGACCGTCCTGCAGCAGCCGTTCCGCATGCTCCTGGGTCAGCCCGGCCGAAGCGAAGAGCGCGCCGCGATACACCGTGCGATAGTCACGCAGGAACCCGTCATCGAAGCCCGGACGCCCGTACGCCCACTGGTAGTTCA
>Ga0164293_10001894_pt1 | contig 17700 bp, 21 predicted proteins | sample GEODES118metaG_FD_111487 | JGI IMG/M metagenome (GOLD analysis project Ga0164293, IMG submission 111487) | Eutrophic lake water microbial communities from Lake Mendota, Wisconsin, USA - GEODES118 metaG | ecosystem: Environmental > Aquatic > Freshwater > Lake | place: USA: Lake Mendota...
AAAGCTCATGGTAAAACCATTGAATGTTGTACCTTGAGGCAGCTCACTTGCAAGATAATTGCATCTGCCACCAGCGGACCCAACTACAGCAAACGCACAAAAACCTGTTGGAGCCGCGTTCAAGCCGCCTGCGGCAGGTAAAGCTGTTGCGACTGGATCAGAAATGGTAAGAGTTAAACCATTGACTGTTTTGGTGTAGGTACTGAAATTTGTTTCAGGATCTTCGCTGAGATCAAAAGTTATTGCTGCCTGTGCAGGGGCGGCCACAGCAAGCAGAGGAATGATGATTCCAAATCCCAAGACTTGCCGACTAAGTGGCAGGTGCGTACGAAGTGAAATAGTCATAACAAAGTGGTAAGTGTGAGGACGCTAGCTGCATCAGAAGCGGCAATGGCAATTCATGTAAAAATTAAATTTCAGTATTTGCGGGAGTGCTATCATCGCTAAATTAACCGTCATGGAATTGCAATAAAATTTAATACTTGACGACCCAAATCCCGTGCTAACCGACCAAAACCTGAGACTCCAGGCCTAATGCGGCTAACCCGTGCTCGACCTCTCAGACACCCTTTTGACCATGCAGACATAGTGGAAGCAATATCTCATGTCAGAGGCTTGAAACCGACACAATGCCTGAAGGCGCCCGATCAACCGCGATCATCGGTTTGCAAAACAGATCGTCATCTTCAGAATCCCTAATCAGAAGTCAAGGCTCCGGCCGAACATATGTGGGGCTTAAGTAGATGTATGAGTCCTACCAATTGCTCTTGCCGGCATTAAATTGTCGAATCCTCGGCGCCTCGGCAGTAGCCCAAGTTTTAAACGGCCCTGATGCAGGACGCCCAGCTAATTTGATGCGCTACCAGCCGCGGCAGTTCTTCATGGGGCAGACTCGCAGGATATGCAAGCGACTCATATAAAATAATTGGCATTAATATAGTTGCACAAATCCTAACTCACGCCAACATTCAGATCGCTCGCCGAGCTTAGTCTAGCCGAAATTGCGCTTGTATTAGTGACAATGGCACCAAAGTTGCCTGCGTAGAAGTGCTTGCCCAAGAATCAACACGGTTAGCTCCTCGTCATGTCTTGACTTTCGACATATTCTTGAAGCTGAGAGTAAAACCATTGGACGTCGGGGTGGAGGTTAGGGATTTGGAAAGTCATCAAAAGCCGATCGCATACCGTTCCGGTGATTGAGTCAGCGCGATCGGGTGTTTAATCTACCGTGCATCACGACCGGAAAATGTCAACGCATCAATATCCCTAATATAGCAAAATTTTTTAAATAGACCTGCATGAATGCTATTCAGTGCCCAGGATAACGCAACATCGACCTACTCTGATACGTGAAAGCCTGTAAAACTAGTACATGCTTTCAGGCGCTCAGTGGCCATGGCCGCAGACTCCCATCCACCTGGCCAATGTGAGGTCGTTAGTTGGCGCCACGCCCTGAGTCGCCAGCTCGCTGCCATCCCCCCCAGCCGCCGGCGAGCCCTGCGTCCGCTCCAGCCCGGGGAATGCGCCGCCAGCCTGCAGCGAGCAGAGCCTGCAGGCTCTCCAGTCCCCGCAAGCTGCACAGACAGGCCGCGGACCCTGCTGGATCTGGCCAGCAACGACTATCTGGGCCTCAGCCGGCACCCCGCTGTGGTGGCGGCCGCCCAGGCCGCTGCGGCCCATGAGGGGGTGGGGGCCGGTGCCTCGCGTCTTGTGAGCGGCAGCAGGCCGGTGCATGCCCAGCTGGAGCAGGCTCTTGCCAACTGGATCACCCGGGAGCGGATCCTGCTCTTCCCCAGCGGCTTCCAGGCCAACCTGGCGGCAGTCTCGGCCCTGGCTGACCGCCACAGCCTGGTGCTGGCCGACCGGCTGATCCACCACTCCCTGCTGGTGGGTGTGCGCGCCAGTGGCGCCCGGCTGCAGCGCTTCGCCCACAACAACCTCGCCGATCTGGAGGCCCGGCTGCTGGAGGCGCGCCGGAGCGCGCCCCGGCAGCGGCTGCTGGTGCTGAGCGAGAGCCTGTTCTCGATGGAGGGCACCAGCCCGCCCGTGCCGGCCCTGGCCGAACTCTGTGCTCGCCATGGCGCCGCCCTGCTGCTGGATGAGGCCCACGCCCTGGGAGTGCTGGGTCCAGGCGGCCGCGGCCTGGGCCATGGCGTGGGCGAGATCGCCCTGGTCTGCGGCACCTTCGGCAAGGCCTTCGGCAGCGGCGGCGCCTTCCTAGCCGGCGATGCGCTGGTGATGGAGTGGGTGCTTCAGAGCAGCGGTGCTTTTCGGTACACCACCGCACTGGCACCGCCCCTGGCCGCCGCTGCTCTTGCGTCCCTGCAGCAGTTGCAGGCCCTGGCAGAAGCAGGGCAAAGTCCCAGCACGGCCCTGCTGGCTCGGGCTGAGCGCTGGCGCAACGCCCTGGCAGCCGCCGGCTGGCCGCGGCCGGCGGGGGTGGGCCCGGTGCTGCCGCTGCTGGTGGGCGACGACCAGCGGTCCCTGGATCTGCAGCAGCAGCTGGAGGCTGCCGGCCTGCTGGCGGTGGCGATCCGGCCACCCACGGTGCCGCCGGGCACGGCACGCCTACGGCTGGTGCTGCGCCACGACCTGCCGGCAGGCACATTGGAGCGCCTGCTGCAGGCGCTCGGGCCTGCCCCTGCTGCTCGCTGACCACCGCTCGCTGACCACAGTCCGATGACCACCGCCCGATGACCACCCTTCTCGCCATGCACGGCTGGGCCGGCGACGGCCGTAGCTGGGGCCTGTTCGCCGCTGCCGCCGCCGAACAGGGCTGGAGCTGCCTGGCGGCGGAGCGGGGCTACGGCGGCCAGCCGACACGGGAGCCAGCCTGGCTGGGCCAGGGGCCAAGGGTGCTGATTGCCCACTCACTGGGCCAGCACCTGCTGCCTGCGGAGGTGCTGGCGGCAGCCGATGCGGTGGTGCTGCTCGCCAGCTTCGGCCGCTTCGTGCCGGAGGGGGCCGGCGGCCGCCGGCTGCGCACCGCCCTGGCCGGCATGCGCTCGGCCCTCACAGGTTCGCCAGCCCAGGCCACCGCCATGCTCAGCACCTTTCTGGCCGAGGCCACCGCCCCGGTGCCCCTGGAAGCCCTGCCCTGCACGATCCTGGATCAGCCGCTGCAGCCCGAAGGGCAGGGCCAGCTGCTCGCCGACCTGCAGCTGCTGGAAACCAGCACAGGCCTGCCCGAGGCCTTCCCTCACCGGGCTCCTTGCCTGATCGTGGAGGCCGGCGCTGATCGGATCGTGGCGCCCCAAGCCAGCGCCGCCCTGCGCCAGTCGCTGCCCCAGGCCGACCATCTGGTGCTGCAGGGCGCCGGCCACGCCCTGCTGGCCACGCCGGTGGTGCCGATGGTGATGGGCTGGATCAGCGGCACCTGCCGGTGAACAGCGCGGCCTTCAGGGAGCAGGTGCGACGGCGCTTCAGCCGCCGCGCCGCCAGCTACAACCAGCTGGCCCAGCTGCAGCAGGCCATCGCTTGGCGCCTGGCCCACTGGATCCGGCAGCTGCCCCTGCCACCCGGCCCCTGCGCCGACCTGGGCGCCGGCACCGGCCTGCTCGGACAGGCTCTGGGCGAGCAGGCCACCAGCAGCCAGGCGCCGCCCACCCTGCTGCAGCTCGATCTCTGTGCCGAACTGCTGGCCCGCAACCCGCTGCCAAACCAGCGCTGCTGGGATCTGACGGCAGGACTGCCCGCCGACCAGCTGGGCGCGGCCCTGCTGGCCTCGAGTTTTGCGCTGCAGTGGCTACCAGAGCCGGGCCAGCAGCTGCAGCGCTGGTGCGCCGCACTGCGCCCCGGAGGCTGGCTGGTGCTGGCGGTGCCCACCGCCGCCAGCTTTCCCCAGTGGCGCCAGGCGGCTGCCGCAGCCGGGGTGCCCTGCACGGCCCTGCCCCTGCCCGAGACCGACCTGTTGATCAACGCCGCTGCCCCCCACCTCCGCCTGCGGCACCAGCAACGCCTGCGCTTCCTCCGCCCCTATGGCGATGGGCACCGCTTTCTCCGCCAGCTCAGCCAGCTGGGCGCAGGCACCAGTCCCAGTCCACCGCTCAGCACGGCTCAGCTTCGCGGCCTGCTGGCCGCCTGGCCCGCCGATGGGCTGGTGAGCTGGGAGGTGCTGATCTTGATTGGCCAGCGTGTGAACCACCAACCATGAACGCAACGATCACCCCCGCCCCTCCGCGTGTGGTGGTGTGCGGCACCGATACCGACGTGGGCAAGACGGTGGTGAGCGCCCTGCTGGTGCAGGGACTGGGTGCCCAGTACTGGAAGCCGGTACAGAGCGGCCTGGAGGGGGGCGGCGACAGCGGCCGGGTGCAGGCGCTGCTGCAGCTGCCAGCGGAGCGGGTGCTGCCGGAGGTGTACCGGCTGCAAACGCCGGCATCGCCCCACTGGGCCGCCGAGCTGGAGGGCCGCGAGCTGGATCCGGCCCAGCTGACGGTGCCGGAGTCCGCCGGTGCCCTGGTGATCGAAACCGCCGGCGGCCTGCTGGTGCCTCTCACCCGGCGGTGGCTCCAGATCGACCAGCTGCAGCGTTGGGGACTGCCGGTGCTGCTAGTGGCACGCAGTGGTCTGGGCACGCTCAACCACACCCTTCTGTCACTTGAGGCGCTGCGAAGCCGCCGGATTGCGGTGCTCGGCCTGGTGCTCAACGGCGAGCCCCACCCCGATAATCCCCGCACGCTGAGCGAGCTGGGAGGAGTGCCGGTGCTCGCGGAGCTGCCACCGCTGGCCACGCTCGATGCAGTCGCTCTGGCGAAGCAATGGCAGGGCACGGGCCTCGCCCATACATTGGCAACAGCTCTCCAGGCGCTGCCATGACCCAGAAGAACTGGCTGATCAGCGGTGCCCTGGTGCTGCTCTGCGGCGGCATCCTGGTGCTGTTCACCGACGTTGAAGTGAAGCTGGTGCGCTGGATCAACTGCGGTCCCCTCAGCACCGAAAGCGAGCGCGACACCAGGATCTGCCGCTGATCCCGCAAGGAAGGCGGCTCCTAGGCCTGCAGTGCACCATGTAGGGGGCAACGACCCGTGAGCACGGCCACGTTCTGTTTGGCATGGGCCAGGGGCCAGCCCTGGCGCAGCTGGTCGTGCAGCATCTCGATCTGGGAGAGACTCCACCCCTCCAGCTCAAGCTGCACCCGGATCACCCGCCACTGGCCCTCGGCGAACAGCTCAGTCGGGCCCCTGGAGTGGCCAGCCTCCTGACGCCGACTGCCGCGCACTGCCAGCTCGTCCGGCCGCAAAAAGCGGTTTGAGCGTGGCGCGTTGGAGTGTGCTCCGGAGTCGTGGGAGTCCATAGCACCCCAATCATGGCAAGGACAACCGAAAGTGCAGTCCTGGAACCAGTCGTGCGAAATGGCGCGACTCAGGGCCCCGCCAGGATGGCGGCCTCGGTATCAGAGCGGCTGAGGCCGTAGGGGAAATGGCGAGCCACCGTGCGCCCCTCCTGGTGCCAGCTCACCCGCAGCTCCTCCACCTCCAGCTCGATCTCGGCACTCCACTGGGGCCGATGCAGATCCCAGAGGCAGAGGCTGCCGGGCTGCTGCACGGCACCAAGGCTGCGCAACCACTCTTCCAGCGCAGGCAGCGGATGGTGATAGAGGGGAGTGCGGGCGCTGGGGAGCTCGCTCATCGGGTCAGGTAGACCCCTCCAGCCTGCCAGCCCGCCCTCACAAGTGCTGGTGGGCGGTGTGCCTCAGCTGGGCGGCCACCAGCTGGGCCATTGCATCAGCTCGGCGCCACGCATCCATGCCAGCCCGAGCCCCAGCACCAGCGACAGCACCAGGGAAACCCCCAGCAGCAACAGCGCCAACCATTCGCCGCCCGAAAGGGCCCGTCGCACCCCCTCCGGCCTGGGCACAGCCAACGGCGGCCGCACCGCTGGAGCCGTGGTGTCAGGCGGAACTGGCAGCGCCAGAAGGGCGTCGTAACGGCGGCGCTGCTCCGGGTCGCTGAGCACGGTGTAGGCCTCGCGCAGTCGCTGGAAGGCCTGCTCCGCTTCCGCGGCCGGCAGGGTGGTGGTGTCGGGGTGGAAGCGCTTGCTGAGCTGGCGGAAGGCCTGGCGCAGCTCCTGCTCACTGGCCCCAGGTTGGAGATCCAGCAGCGCGTAGTGGCTGGGCGGAGCGAAACCACTGGCCTGGGAGCGGGGCGAGGGGGCGCCGGGCTGGGGGCTGGCCAAGCACAGGGAACCGGAGTGGGGGATCCTAGGAATCCCTCCGCCTGCTCCCGCCGGGATGGCCAGCGTGCATGCCCTCGATGCCCTCTGGGTTGCCCTTGGCTGGCAGCCCAGCTCCTCCCAGCTGGCCCAGCTGGAGGCCCTGCAGGCCGAGCTGCGCAGCTGGAACCAGCGCGTGAACCTCACCCGACTGGTGGAGGGCGACGACTACTGGATCGCCCAGGTGTTCGACAGCCTCTGGCCGCTGGCGCCCTGGCTGGGCAGCGGCGATGCCCTGCGGGTGATCGACATCGGCACAGGTGGCGGCTTTCCCGGCCTGGCGGCGGCGATCGCCCTGCCCGGCGCCCAACTCACCCTGGTGGATTCGGTGGGGCGCAAGCTCGAGGCGGTGCGGTCGATGGCGATCGCGATCGGACTGGGGGATCGGGTCGCTCTGCGCTGTGAGAGGGCCGAGCGCAGCGGCCACCAGCGCGGCCAGCGTGGCTCCTACCAGCTGGCGCTGGCCCGGGCGGTGGCCGCCGCACCGGTGGTGGCCGAGTATCTGGTGCCCCTGCTGGCCCCGGATGGCCGTGCCCTGCTCTACCGCGGCCAGTGGAGCCCGGAGGATCAGGGGGCCCTCGAGCGGGCCATCGGTCCCCTGAAGGCCACGATCAACCGCCAGGAACAGCGTGAGCTGCCCGCAGGACGCGGCCTGCGCACCCTGATCGAGCTGACCCCCAGCGGCACCTGTCCGCGCACGTACCCCCGCGCCGTGGGCATCCCGGCCAAACAGCCCCTCGGTTGAGCCCGCTCAGGCGCTGCTGAGTCGTTGCACCGTGGTGCCACCCAAGCGGGTCTTGAGCTGGCGCAGGATCGCCGGAATCCACTCGGCCCAGGGGCTGTCAGCCAGCACCGCCCGCAACTGGGCCTCGCTCACCGCCCCCGGCAGGCCATCGGCCTCAAAGGCATCGGCGTTGGCACCGGGGAACCAGTGGCCGCCGTTGCCCAGCAGGCCGTAGCGGGCCTTGGCGAAGCTCTCCAGATCCCAGGCGGCCAGCAGGTTGTGCAGCCACAGAAGCACCGGCAGGTTGATCTGGCCCGGGGTGTCCTGCCAGTCCGGCAGTCCCTGGCTCCAGCTGGAGAGCCAGCGTTCACCCAAAGCCGCGCCGCGGGCCGCCTCCAGCCGCTGCAGGATCGGCGGCAGCAGCTGCGGTGCCTGCTCCAGCAGCGCCACCGCCTCCAGGTGCAGGGCCAGATCCTGGGGGCGCGCCGCCCCCAGGCTGAGCGTGTGCACCGCCGGCCCTGCATCCAGGCTGGCGTTCAAACAGAACAGATCGTTGAACACGATCGGATGCAGCGGCGCGCACAGCTCACTCAGGCGCTGGGACGGGCTGTGCAGGTGGCCGCCCTTGTCGGTGGGGCTGATCACGAACACACCCATGTCGTGCTCGTGGGCCAGCTCGATCGCCGCCCAGTTGTCCTGCCGGATGAAATACCAATGCAGGTTCACGTAGTCGAAGGCGTCGCTCGCAATCGCGGCGCGGATCAGCGGCAGCGGCGCGTGGGTGGAGAAGCCGATATGGCCGATGCGGCCACCGGCCTGCCAGCGGCGGGCCACCTCCAGGCAGCCGCCGGGCCGCAGCGTGTGCTCCAGGTGCTCGGGCAGGTTGAGACCATGAATCGCCAGAAGATCGACCCGCTCCACCGCCAACCGCTCGAGGCTGGTGGACAGCTCGGCCTCAAAGGCGTCGGCGTCGGCCTGGGGCGGCACCTTGGTCTGCAGGATCCGGCCTGGATCCGGCACCTGGTCCAGCAGCCAGCCCAGCTGGCGCTCACTGGTGCCGTAGTGGCGTGCCGTTTCGATGTGGTGAAGCCCGGCCGCCGCCGCCGCCTCGAGGGTGGCGCGCAGGTTGGCCTGGCTCTCACTCGCGATCTGGTCGGCGGGCAGGTCGCTCCAGCTCTGCTGGAAGCGCATCCCCCCCAGCGACAGCACCGGCATGGCCAGCTCGGTGCGACCGAAGCGCCGCGTCGGGATCGCCATCAACGGCCAGGTTCCTGGGGATCGCGGCGGGGCAGGGTGCGCTTCAGGCGCGCCGGGCTGGGCAGGCCCAGGGGTTGGATGTCCTGGGCAGCCAGCTGCTCAGACAGCTGCGGCAACTGTTCATAGTCCACCCAGTGGATGCAGTCCACCGGGCAGGTGTCGATCGCTTCCTGGATTCGCTCGGTGCTGTCGCCGTCTTGCCGGATGGCCCGCGAACGACCCCACTCCTGCTCCACCACGAAGGTGTTGGTGGCCACGTGGGCGCAGTAACGGCAGCCGATGCATACCGCCTCATCCACCCACACGGCCTTCTGGCGCAGGGCACCACCCAGCACTGGCTCCAAACCCGTGGGCTGCGCTCCCAGCGCCGCTGGAGCCGCCGTGAAGGCGACCGTGGGATCCACGCTCAGGCCCAGCGGGTCACCACCAGCTCGATGCTGCCGTCGAGATGGTTGGTCTGTTCGCTCACCTGGAAGCCCTCCTCGGCGGTGGCGGCCAGGATGCTGCGCAGGGCGTAGCGCTGACTCAGCTGAGCCAGGAAGCGCTCCACGGGCACCGGTTGCTTCCAGAGCTCCAGGTCGGTCACGAGCTCGTAGCTGCCGCTGTCGGAGTTGAGGCGGAAGCCGATATCGGCGCCGTTGGCCTGGCTCACCACCAGTTCGGCAGTCACGGTCTGGCCGCGGTAGCCGCGCACCTGTTGCGGGTCCTGGCTGGGGGCATGACCCATGTCGCCGAGGGCCGCCACGAGGGCGTCACGATCGCGGAGCTCGGTCTTGACGGTGCTGAAGTGCGACATGGCAGTGCGAGAGGCAGATCAGAACAGAGAGTCCAGGTCAGGAGAGAGCGCCAAAAGCGGAGAGCTGAGAACGATGGCAGAGACCATCAGGCTGGGCTGGCTGGCTGCACGGCAGCCTGCACTTGGTCTTCGGCCTGCGTCTTGTTCTGAAACGCCGCAGCGGTGCTGCGGCGCTGCTGCACCGCACCCAGGCGGGCTTCGATGCGCTCGGTGAGCTGCTCGCAACCCGACCCCAGAACGCCCTCCACCTGCTCTTCCACCCGGCCATCGGGGCGAATCCGGAAGCGGATGGTTTGCTGGGCCATCCCAGACCTGAACAGGGTTAGGGAAATGTTAGCCAAGTTGTCCGGGGACTGGGTCTTTCGCGCTCAGGTCAGGCCTTCCTCAAATCAGGCCCACTCAGATCAGGCCTTCATCCACCAAGGCCTGCAGACGCTCCAGCACCTCCGGCTGCCCCAGCTGCTTCAGCGCCAGCCGGGCCTCCTCGCGCAGACCCAATTAGGCGGCTTAGGCGGCCTGCAGCGCGAGTCGCCGAGCAACTCCTCGATCAGTTTCTCAACGGGCATATCCAGGTCAAGGTAGAGCTCCTAGGGACTCACATCAGAGGGCCTACCCGATCATGCGCTGGGCTCGGGATCGGGAAAGCCGCTCCCCGCTGGTTACTTCAGAGATCACCCGATCTCTTGCTCAGCCTTCTCAAGCAACGCACAGATTTTGCAGAGATAAGCCCGAGAACGCTGCTGCGAGCCGCGAAGCTCCTCTACACGCCACCAACGCATCAAGATTCGCCGCAGGGCGTATCCATATGCACCAAGGCGCACATCTCGCAGAGGCTGGCAAACCGCTTCAGCGTAAGCAGCCACAAGAGCATTAAAAATACGTTGATTAGATGCGTTGGCTAGAGACCAAACAGCGTAATGATGAAGATCAGCCCCTAGAAAGTTGCGATGCGCGATGCCAAAGTCTATGAAACGAATGACGAGCCGATTGTCCGGTGCTCGAGAAACCGACATGTTGTGCGGACCAATATCATTGTGACTAAGCAGTAACGGCAAGGCGGCAAGGCGAGCTCGCACTCGCCCGAGGCGCTCCAGAAACTTTTCCGAATCAAAACCAGGCTCATCGGCACCTAAAATCAACTCCTTGGCGCGCCTCGAATTCAACAGCAGAGACTGTCCCGGAAGAGAGAGCTCACAGTAAGCCTCCGCCCAGGCCAGATAAGCTTGAAGATCAGCAATACTTCGAGCCAGAAGCACCGCATCCTCTTTACTCGCCAAACGCCATTCGCCTGTGGAAGGAAGATCCTCCAGATAGGCGGTACAGGAAACAGGCTCAGGATGCACACCCAGTACACGCGGTACCGGCGGGATTGAGCTGGGCGGGTGAACGGCCTGGTATCTGTAGAGAGCTCTCAGCATCGCGGCTTCATACGGACCAGCGAACACCTTTCGAACAAACGACAAGGTGCGAAAACTTCTGCGGCCACTCTCTACAATCCGAGAACGCCATGCAGCAGGAAGCCACCTTGGCAAGGCTGCCTGATAAAAAGAAACCTCAATATTGGTAATTCCATTCAGACGATTTGAGGCATCCTCCTGAATAGCAAATGCCAGGGGACCCAAAATCTTCCGAGCTGCAGCCTGAACCGATTGGGCACCGAGAGCAACCCCCAACCGATGGTTGGAGGCGCCGAAAGGCCGCCGGAGCGTGGGGGGAAGCAACGGATGCAACAAGAAAGCGAACAGAACAGATATCGCAATCAAGCCGAGCAGGAGGGCAACGGCAATCAAAAACATCCGGCCCACCGAGCGAAACCTGTCAAAGGCCTTCCCCCAGACCCTGAGGTTGGAGCAGAGGCACCAACAAGCTTTTGCAACGTATCACTCGACACCCCTAAGCGCCCACCATTCAGCGGATCGCGTCCCCTCTCTACTGAGAGGGTGTTGCCGTCAGACCGGCATACCAGCCGGTCACGGACGTGTTCCGTTCAGGAGGGCACAGGTCCTAGATCAGGTCTTCCTCAGATCACGACCAGCTCAGATCAGCCCCTCATCCACCAGGGTCTGCAGACGCTCCAGCACCTCCGGCTGCTCCAGCTGCTCCAGCGCCAGCCGGGCCTCCTCGCGCACGCCCGATTCGGCGTCGTGCAACATGGTGTGCACGAGAGTTTCCACCACCTCCTCCTGGCGGGGTTCCACCAGATCGGCGTAGAGTCGGCCGAGACCCCAGGCGCTGTTGCTGCGCACCGCTGGTTCGCTATCGATCCGCAGGCTGAGCAGCAGCTGGGCCGCTGCCGGGTCGGCCTTGGCAGGCCCGGTGCTGCCGGCATCAGCCAATGAGCTGGCCGCCCAAAGCCGCACTGCGGCGATGTCGACCTGCAGGGCGCGGATCAGCGGGTTGAGCACCGGGGCGTCCGGGTAGTTCCCCAGGCTCCAGGCCACGGCCTTACGTACATAGCCGTTGTCGTCGCCGGCCAGCAGGGCCAGCAGCGGCTCCACCGCCTGGGGGCTGGGGTTGCGGCCCAGGGCATACACCGCGCTCATGCGCAGGATCGGACAGCTGGCCGTGAGCATCGGCAGCAGCAGGGGCACAACTCGCGGGTCGCGGTGTTCACAGAAGATGCGCAACCCCTGCATGCGCTGCTCGCGCCCACCGGAATGCTCGCTGTCCCGCAGCAGGCTGAGCCCCAGGTCACACTCAGCGGCCACGGCGGCGGGCTCGGGGTCACTGCTGTCGAGCTCATCGAGCGGATCACCGAGCAACTCCTCGGCCAGTTCCTGGGCGAGTACGTCGGGGTCCAGGTAGAGCTCCTGGGGACTCTCATCAAAAGGCCCACCCAATCGTGCGCTGGGCTCGTGGTCGGGAAAGCCGCTCACCGCTGGTTACTGCCTACCTGGTTACTGCCTACCTGGTTGTGGCGCCGGTCCATGCTCCCGATCCTCTCAGTTGATCGGGGCCGGGGCTGCCATGTCGCCCGGGAGCCAGATGCGGGCGCTCACGGCAAACAGTGCAAGCCCGAACAACAACACAATCGCCGCGGGCAACAGGGTGGAGCGGAAAAATTGCACGGGGCCCGAGCGTTCGTACCACATTCTGCCGGCTCAGCCGCTTCCGCCCACGCCCTGCCCAAGCCCACGGCCACCAGGACACCGCGATCAGCCGCCGCTGCTGTACGCCACCTGGCAGGCGGCGTTGAGCAGCTGGGCGGCCTGACCCTGGGCAGGAGCGCCATTGAACTGACCGCTGCGGCAGTCGCCGCTGGCGCTCACACTGACCCCGTCGACCAGGTAGGTGAACTGCACGCCACTGTTGCCCTCCGCCCGCACCGAGGCGTAATTGAGCTGCAGGCCGGTCTGGGGCACCACGATCCACACCGTCTGCTGGGCGGCCGCCGCATTCACCGCTGCGCTCACCGTGGCGGTGCTGGCGACCGCCGCCGCCCCCCACCAGGCCAGCGGCTGGGCGCCATACCAGCCGTAGGGCCACGGGCGGGCCGCCCAATAGCCACCGCCAACCCAGCCCGGATGGTAAACGGCTCCTCCATAGGCAGCCCCAGGCGCCCGGGTCAGCCCAACGCCGGGCGCACCCCAACCCGCACCCGGACGCACGCCGGCACCGGAGGCCGGTCCGCCCAGGCCACCACCCCCCAGTCCCGGAGCGGGAGACACACCCGCTCCGGGCGCACCCCAACCCGCACCCGGACGCACGCCGGCACCGGAGGCCGGCCCGCCCAGGCCGCCACCGCCGCGCCCAGGACGAGCCTCAGCCCCAGGTGTGATCACCAGCGGCAGCAGCGCGGCGAAAGCAACCAGGGCGGTGAGAGAGCGGGGGGTGAGCGACAGACGCAGGGTGCGGGCCATGGGCACAGGGCAACGATCTACCGGCACTGTGGCAACGGCTGGCCGATCGGGCTGCCCCACCTAGCCTGCCGCCAACCGAAGCCCCACGATGGTCGCCCAGGACCTGGCCGCCCAGGAGCACCGCCCCAGGGGGACTGCCCGCCGTTTGGTGGTGGTGACCGCTGAGGGGGTCGCCAGCGGCACGCCCCTGATGGTGGGCAGCAGGCTGCTGCAGGGCTGGCTCACCGCCAGTGGTGTGCCGCTGGCCCTGATCGGACTGATCCCGCTGGCGGAGCTGCCCTACACGCTCAAGTTGTTCTGGGCGCCCCTGCTCGACCGCTGGCCGATCGCCTGGCCGGATCGGCGCCGAGGCTGGATCCTGGTGATGCAGCTGCTGCTGGTGGCCGTGATCGCCGCCATGGCGCTGCTGCGGCTCAGCACCGATCCAGCCAGCCTCACCGCCATCGGCGTGGCCGCCCTGGTGCTGGCGGTGTGCAGCGCCACCCAGGACATCGTGATCGATGCTTACCGCACCGACCTGCTGCCGGAGGCGGAGCGAGGTGCAGGTGCGGCGGCCACCACCCTCGGCTACCGGGCGGCGATGCTGGCCGTGGGAGCCGGTGGCTTCCTGCTGGCCGGTCGCTACGGCTGGCCGGTGGCGTTTCTGAGCGCGGCAGCCCTGGTGGCGGCAGTGATTCCCTTCACCCTCACCGGCCCTCGGTTGCGGCCGGTGCAGCATCAGGTGTCGAGCCTGCGCCAGGCGGTGCTCGGGCCAGCGCGGGAATTTCTGCACCGGGCCGGCCCCAGCCGCAGTTGGCAACTGCTGCTGCTGGTGCTGCTCTACCGCTGGCCCGATGGTCTGCTCTCGGCGATGGCGATCCCGTTCCTGCAGCTGAGGGGCTTCAGTGAGGCCGACATCGGCCTGGTGCAGGGGGGCTGGGCAATCGCCGCCACCATGGTGGGCACGGTGCTTGGAGGGAGCCTGTTTGCCTGGCTGGGCATGAACCGGTCCCTCTGGCTGTTTGCCCTGCTGGGAGCGGCCGGCAACCTCAGTTACTGGGCCCTGGCCCAGTTTGACGGCGGGTTCACAGGACTGATCATCGCCGTGAGCCTGGAAAACGTGAGCGGCGGCATGGTGGGCGCGGTGTTTGTGGCGCTGCTGATGAGCCTCTGCAACCCGCGCTTCTCCGCCACCCAATACGCCTTGCTCTCGGGGGTGTACGCGATGAGCCGTTCGATCCTGTCGGCTCCGGCTGGGGTGGTGGCCGAGCGGGTGGGCTGGTCTGGTTTCTTTCTCGCCACGGCGGCGGCGGCGATCCCGGCCTTCCTCCTGCTGGCCCGGCTGGCTCCCTGGCACGAACAGGAGGCTCGCGGCGCCTTTGATCCCAGTCGGGATCCCACCTGAAACTGGCGATCTGAGGGGCCGTTCAGCGGCCGGCCAGGGCAGGCTCCAAGCTGCCAGCCAGGCGTCGGCGCAGCTGGCCGCAGGCCGCGTCGGCATCGAGACCGCGGCTGGCGCGCACGCTCACGGCGATATGGCGCTGCTCGAGCGCCCGGCGGAAAGCAGTCACGGCCTGGGACGTGGGCCGCTGAAACTCCTCCTCGGCGATCGGGTTGTACGGGATCAGGTTCACGTGGCTCTGGAAACCGCGGATCAGCCGCGCCAGGGCCTCGGCGTGGTGGGGCTGGTCGTTGAGCCCTCCCAGCAGGATGTATTCGAAGCTCACCCGCCGGCCGGTGATCGCCACGTAGCGCCGGCAGTCGTCGAGCAGGGCCTCGATCGGATAGGCATGAGCCGTTGGAATCAGCTGCTCGCGCAGCCGCTGATCAGGCGCGTGCAGGCTCACCGCCAGGGTGAACTGGGCCCGGCCCAGGCGCGCCAGGGCCTGCTCCGCCAGGTAGGGCAGGGTTTTCGCCACGCCCACGGTGCTGACCGTGATCTGCCGCTGGGCCATGCCCAGATCCGTGCAGAGGCAGTTGATGGCATCCAACACCACCTCGCTGTTGAGCAGCGGTTCGCCCATGCCCATGAACACCACGTGGCTGGGCCGCTCTTCCATGGCCTCCCGCACGCTGAGCACCTGGTCCACGATCTCGTGCACCGCCAGCGAGCGCTGCAGGCCGCCCTTGCCGGTGGCACAGAAACGGCAAGCCATCGGGCAGCCCACCTGGCTGCTCACGCAGACCGTTAGCCGGCCATCGGCGGGGATGCCCACGGTTTCAATCGTGTGCCCGTCGGCGGTGGCGAGCAACAACTTGGTGGTGCCGTCGCGGGCCACGCTGCGGTGCAGTTCACGGGAGCGGCCGATCCAGTCGTGGGCCCCGGGGGGTGGCGATGCGGTGAGCTGCTGGCGCCAGGCCTTGGGCAGCACGCTGATGTCTTCAACACTGCGGGCTCCCCTGGCGTAGAGCCAGTCGTGCAGCTGGCGGCCACGGAACGCCGACTGCCCCTGCTGCTGAGCCCAGGCCTCCAGGGCATCGCGGCCAAGCCCCAACAGGGGCCGGGCCGCCGGGGTGACAGCGGGGGCAGCCGCGCTCAAGACCAGATCAGGATGCCGTGGCCAAGCCTCCACTCCACCGCCACCAAGGCGATGAACCCCAACATGGCCAGGCGACCATTGAGCCGCTCGGTGTGGGTGTGAAAGCCGAAGCGAGGAAGCCGCCGCTGGGGAATGGGGGTCCCCAGGGCGGTGAGGGTGGAACTGCTCATCACTGCATCATGGCTGTCCGAATCAGTCGTCGGTGAGCAGTCCTTCCTCCTGCAGACCCTCGAGAGCAGCTGGATCGGCGATCAGCTCTTCCTCCAGGCCTTCCTCCACGGTGGGGCGAGTGAAGGCGGCAAGGCTGCTGGCACTGGCCTCGATGCCGTGGCGGCTGCGGGTGGCTTCCAGGTCCTCGTCGGAGGGGTCATCCAGCACCGCGGTGGAGGCCACAGGGGCGGGCATCTCCACGGTGTAGTCAGGCCGCAGGTTCTGCATACGCCGGTAGCCCATGCCGTCCTCCTCGAGGATGTCGGGATGGGGGCCAGCCTCGGCGCGCAGCTCCTCCTCGAAGCCACTGAAGCCGGTACCGGCTGGGATCAGGCGACCGATGATCACGTTCTCCTTGAGACCGCGCAGCCAGTCGCTCTTGCCCTCGATCGCGGCTTCGGTCAGCACCCGGGTGGTCTCCTGGAAGGAGGCCGCCGAGATGAAGCTGTCGGTGTTGAGCGAGGCCTTGGTGATCCCCAGCAGCACGGGCGTGAACTCGGCGGGGGCTCCACCGGTGATCGCCATGGCACCGTTCACCTGCTCCACCTGACGCAGCTCGATCAGCTCACCGGGCAGCAGGGTGGTGTCCCCTGCGTCCTCGATCCGCACCTTGCTGGTCATCTGGCGCACGATCACCTCGATGTGCTTGTCGTCAATCGACACGCCCTGGCTGCGGTACACGTTCTGCACCTCCTGCACCATGCGGAACTGCAGCTTGGAGATCGCCTCCTGGGCCGCCTCCATGGTGGGCTTGCGGTTGCGCAAATCCTCGAAGTAGCACTCGAGCAGCTCGTGGGGGTTGATCGGGCCATCGGTGAGCGATTCACCGGCGCTCACCTGCTGGCTGTCGCTCACCATCACGGTGCGCCCCAGAAGGATGGGGTATTCGGTGATGGTGTCATCACCCTCGATCACAGACACGGTGAGGGTGTCGTCGTCGTCGCCCTGCTTGATCTGCACCACCCCGCTCTTGCGGCAGAGCACAGCCGAGTCGCGCGGGCGGCGGGCCTCAAGCAGCTCCTCGATGCGAGGCAGACCCTGCACGATGTCACCGGTCTTCTGGCGCTCGAACACCAACAGAGCCAGGCCATCACCGCGCTGCACCAGTTCGCCGTCGCGCACGTGCAGCACCGAGTCTGGCGACACCATGTAGGGCCGACCGAGGCGGATGGTGACAGTGTTGCCATCGATCGCCTCTACTTGGCCGCAGCAGGGGGCCGGCGCGCCGGCGGCCAGCAGGTCGCCATCCACCACACGCTGGTTGAGCTCCACCACAGGTTGGGCGCTGCCCAGATCGATGCGGCGGGTGTCGCCCTCGCGCTCCACGATCAGACGGCGGATCGGTTCGCCATCGGCCTGATCCGGCAGTTGCACCACACCGTCCTCCTTGCAGAGGATCTGGGTGGTGGCCACCACATCACCCTTCTTCACGCTGTCGCCGTCGGCCACCTGCAGATCGGTGTGGGTGGAACCGTGGCTGGCATCCGAGAGGGTGTCGCGGCGCACCAGCAGCGTTTCCAGGATGGTGAGCTGAAGGCGCTCGATCGTCTTGGCGCGCTTGTCGGGCACAGCCTCCACGTCCACCGTCATCTGAGGCGTGGTGTCGTGGGTTTCGAGGATGAGCTGGGTCTTGAGCAGCTCCACTCCTTCGACACTCTTGATCAGCTCGCCATCTTTGAAGGCCAGGCGCTGGGTGGCCTTGAGGCTGAGGCTGGGACCGCCGCTCTGCTTCACCGATCCCAGATCGGGCAGGTGGGCTTCATCGGGGATGGCGTATTCCTCCACGGGACGCAGCAGCAGGGCACCACCCTCGGGGGTATCCACGGCCTCGACGAACACCATCGCCTCGGCCTTGAGGCCCTTGGCGATCTCTTCACCCGGCATGAGCATCTTGCCATCGCCGTATTTGGCGAGGGTCTTGCTGTCACTCACCAGGTGCAACTGACCGGAGCGCACGATGATTTCGCGCAGAATGTCGTTCTTCTGCGTCACCGTCACGATGCCGGCGGTCTGGCTGAAGATGTCTTTCACCACCTCGGTGCCGGCCTCGATCCACTGGCCGTCCTCGATCATCAACAGGGAGATGTCCTTGTTGATCTCGTGGGTTTCCTGCGGGATCCA
>Ga0164293_10001895_pt1 | contig 17699 bp, 26 predicted proteins | sample GEODES118metaG_FD_111487 | JGI IMG/M metagenome (GOLD analysis project Ga0164293, IMG submission 111487) | Eutrophic lake water microbial communities from Lake Mendota, Wisconsin, USA - GEODES118 metaG | ecosystem: Environmental > Aquatic > Freshwater > Lake | place: USA: Lake Mendota...
TCATTCACATTCTTACTACAGCCTACTAGACGGCTTCTCTTCTCCAGAAGAACTGCTTAAAAGAGCAGAGGAGATTGGTATGGGTGCCATATCTATTACTGATCATGGTACTTTAAGCGGTCATAGAGATTTATTAGTTGCTGCAAAGAACAGTTCTGTAAAACCTATTTTGGGATTAGAGGCATATTTTACAACAGATCGTTTGGACAAAAGAGCAAGAAAAGATCGTGCAGACGAGGATCAAATTTACAATCACTTAATTGTTTTAGCACAAAATGAAAATGGTTTGCAGAACCTGTCAAAGCTTTCAGAGATTGGATGGAATGACGGATTCTTTAGTAAGCCCCGTATTGACTTTGAAGTGCTGCAAGAAAACTCAAAAGATTTAATTGTTTTGTCTGGATGTATGAATAGCATTATTGCTAAGGCAATTCAAAATGGCAACATGGATGCAGCAAAACGACATACAGATTGGTTTAAGCAAGTATTTAAAGATAACTTTTACATGGAGCTCCAGCCACATAATCCTGCAGAGCTTAATTTACAGATGTTAAAACTAGCAGATGATATGGGGGTTAAAAGTACTGTAACTTTAGACTGTCACTATGCTTCTCCAGAAGATAAGATTGCAGAAGAAATCATGCTTATTCTTGGAACGCACCCAAAGGTTTTAAAGGAAGCGACATTTGATGATAGTAGAAAGATTAAAGACTTAATTGAAAGACTGGACTACCTATATGGTGATCGCTTTATGTCGTTTAAGGACCTAGACATATTCTTAATGGATCATAAAACTGTTCGTGACAAAATGATTGACCAAGGAATTGATAGAGATGATCTTTATGAAAACTCTATGGAGATTAGTTCTAAAGTTGGCTCCTATGACTTAAAAGAAAATCTAGACCTACTTCCAGTTGACCACAAAGACCCTAACTCAGAGCTTGAAAGATTAGCTATGGAGGGTTTGATAAAGCGTGGGTTTGGAGAAGACAAAGTTTATTTGGATAGGCTCAAAGAAGAACTTGAAATTATTAAGTCTAAAAACTTTTCTTCTTACTTCCTTGTTGTATCAGACATGATTGGTTGGTCAAAGAATAATAATATCTTTGTTGGTCCTGGTCGTGGTTCTGCAGCAGGTTCTTTGGTTTGTTATGCCTTAGAAATTACTGAAGTTGATCCAATTAAGTTTGGGCTCTTGTTCTTTCGATTTATTAATCCAGAGCGTAACGACTTTCCAGACATTGATACTGACTATGAAGATCGTAAGCGTGGTCAAGTAAAGGACTACCTTGCTGAGCAGTACAAGCACGTTGCATCTATTGCTACATTCCTAACATTCAAAGATAAGGGTGTTGTAAGAGACGTTGCTCGTGTTTTTCACATTCCTTTGCCAGAAGTTAATAAGGCACTAAAGGGTGTTGAAACGTGGGATGATTTTATTAGCGATAAATCAACTGCTGAATTTAGACAGAAGTATCCAGAAGTAGTTAAGTATGCAGAAAGACTTCGTGGGCGTATTCGTGGAACAGGAATGCACGCTGCTGGTATTGTTGCTGCTAAAGATAATATTTCAAAGTACGCTCCAATGGAAACTCGCAAGGACACGCAATCAGATGACCGTGTTCAAGTGGTAGCGGTAGACATGGAACAGGCTGCAGACATTGGTCTAATTAAGATTGATGCACTAGGTTTAAAGACACTGACTGTAATCCATGATGCTATGGATATGATTGAAGAGCGACAGGGCGTTAAATTAGATCTAAGAAAGATTGATTTAACAGACAGAGAAGTATATGCGGACCTAACTGCAGGATTTACCAAGGGTGTGTTCCAAGCAGAAACAACTCCATATACAAACCTACTTGTAAAGATGGGAGTATATAACTTTGATGAACTTGCTGCCTCAAATGCTTTAGTTCGTCCAGGTGCCATGAATACCATTGGTGCAGAATATATTGCTCGCAAAAAGGGCAAGAAGCCAGTGAAGTACCTGCATGACATTGTAAAAGAATTTACTAAAGATACCTATGGATGTATTTTGTATCAGGAACAAGTCATGCTTGCCTGTGTGCATTTGGGCGGAATGTCTATGGCAGAAGCAGACAAGGTTCGTAAAATTATTGGTAAGAAAAAAGATGCTAAAGAGTTTGATAAGTTTAAGGACCAGTTTGTTAAGGGGGCTTCTAAGCATATTACAGAAAAGCAAGCAGAGTCTTTATGGCATGACTTTGAAGCACACGCTGGATATTCGTTTAACAAATCTCACGCTGTAGCATACTCAATGCTTTCTTACTGGTCAGCCTGGATTAAGCGTTACTACCCACACGAGTTTATGTATTCTTTGTTAAAGAATGAAAAAGATAAAGATACTCGCACAGACTACTTAATTGAAGCTAAGCGTATGGGAATTAAAATTAGATTGCCACACATTAATGAATCTGATCTTGACTTCACTCTTGAAGAAAAATCAATTAGATTTGGTCTTGGCAATATAAAATACATCTCTGAAAATATTAGCAAGAAAATCATTGATCAAAGACCATTTTATTCATATGCTGAGTTTATGGAACACGCAACAAAAAAAGGATCTGGTATTAATAGTCGTGCTGTTGATGCTTTGAATAGGGTTGGTGCAGCAGCATTTAATGATAACCAACGTACTGGAGAAGAAAATAAAAACTTTTATGAGTACCTTAACATCCCAGAATTTCATACTGACATTCCTAGATGGATTGAAGCATACACAAGACCAATTGAAGAATATGAAGAAGAAGGTTGTTTCCTTGTAATTGGAATGGTAAAGGCTATTAAGCGTGGTGATGGCTGGAGTCGTATTGAGGTTGTAGATAAGACAGGTAGTGTTGGAGTTTTTGATAGATCAGAAACTACTATTGAGGCTGGAAAGATGTACATCTTTTTAATTGCAGATAATAGAATTGGTGCCTTTGCTACACCAGAAGATTTAAAGGACACATCAAATCCTTTTATTAAATATTTAATGTCAAGAACATTAAGTCTTGGGGATAAAGAATACATGGTGATTAGTTTTACTCCAAGAAAAACAAAGAAGGGAGATAAGATGGCAAACGTAGTTCTTGCAGATGAAGACAAAGACCTATACAGTGTTGTCGTATTTCCAACTGCATATGCAGAATCGCTAGTTAGGATGAAACCTGGTGGCGTTTGTAAGCCAATATTAAACACAACATCAAGTGGCTCAGTCACTGTGAAAGGATTTGAAAGAGTATGAATTTAGACAATTTAGCAAAAAGTGTACATCACAATGCAACAGAAAAAGGATTCTGGGAATACATGTATGAAAATGTAGAGCCAAAGGCAGATTCATTTATTTTCTTTGCAAAACAAATTGCAATGATTCACTCAGAAGCAACAGAAGTTTTGGAAGCACTTAGAAAGCAAAAGGGACAACAAGAGGTTGTAGAAGAGCTAGCGGATATTATTATTCGTGTAGTTGACTTATACCAGGGTCTTGTAATGGCTGGAGAAGCCAAAGATTCCCTTGAAGATGTAGTTACGAAGAAAACAATTATTAATAGCAAACGCCCCAAAATGCATGGCGTATTGGGATGATATAATAGATGCTTATACAAGATGGAGATATAGAATGACAACAATGGAAGATATTTTATCGAGGCTAGATCCAAAGACAAGAAAGCGTGTGCAGCAAGCAACAGAAGTAGAAACTGAAAAGCAGCCTACTCCAAGTTTAAGCTTAAATGTTGGGCTTAAGGGTGGATTGGGTTATGGTCGTCAAGTTTTAGTTTGGGGAAATAAGTCTGCAGGTAAATCTTCTTTTTGTTTGCAAATGATTGGTGAAGCACAAAAAGAAGGAAAGACCTGTGCCTGGATTGATTCTGAAGCATCGTATTCACCTGAGTGGGCAGAAAAGCTCGGAGTAGATTCAAGTAAATTAATTTATTCTGCAGCAAAGTCTGTAAACGATATGGTGGACGTAGTTGTTGACTTGATGAATGCAGGAGTTGATCTTGTTGTTGTAGACTCTATTTCAGCACTACTTCCTGCAATCTATTTTGAAAAAGATGGTGAAGAATTAAAGTCTCTTGAAAATACCAAGCAAATTGGTGCAGAAGCAAAAGACATGACTCATGCAGTAAAGATGATGAACTATGCAAATAAAAATACATTGCTTGTTTTAATTTCACAGCAACGTAATAGTTTTGGAGGAATGCACGCAACCCATATTCCAACTGGTGGAATGGCTGTTAAGTTTTTCTCAAGCACAATTATTAAACTGTGGTCATCTGAGTCAGAGGCATCTTCTATTAAAGACAAGATTGCCATTGGAGATAAGCTAATTGAACAACGTGTTGGTCGTCCAGTAAACTGGACAATTGACTATAATAAAACAGGACCACAATTCATTAGTGGGTCCTATGACTTTTATTTCCAAGGAGATGTTGTAGGAGTAGACAAGGTAGCTGACCTTGTTGACATTGCAGAAATGATGGGTATTATCGAACGTGGTGGAGCCTGGTATACTATTATGGATCAAAGATTGCAGGGTCGTGCAAAAGTTATTGACTATGTGAAAGAAAATCCAGCAGTATTTGATACTCTAGAAAGCATGGTATACAGTAAGTTATGAGCATTAACCCAGAAGATTTTATAAAGTCTTCAGAAAGACAAGCAGATATTGGTGTAGACACAATTTTTGGAACATTTATGTGTCAAGATTGTAATGAGCATTTAAGACAGGCAAAGCTTGATGAAGATGAATTAGTAATAGTTTATGTTTGTTCTAGCAATCATAGAAATGAAATTAAACTGTGAGCGAACGTGGGGAGCTAAAAAGAATTGGGGCTAAGGCACATAAAAATTCTGGTCGTGGTCAATACCAAAAAGGTGATGGATCAATTGATGAGTTCATTGTTGACGTAAAAGAGGCAGGAAAAAGTTTTACTTTAAGCCAGGACGTTTGGGCAAAAATCGTAACTGACACACTAAGAACTGATAATACTAAGTCTCCAGCATTGCTGTTGGCAATTGGAGAAACACAAAAGATAAGACTAGCAGTCATTGAATGGGCAATGCTAGAGGATTTAATGGAGAGAGCAAATGGAATCAACCCTTGATTATATTAGTCAGGTAACTGAGTTTAATGACATTCACGAGTTTATGAAAGATAAGGACCTTGATGAGGCAATGGCTATTGTTGTTAAAATTATGATGAAGCCAGACATTCCATCTGTTCAAGCAGTTGTTTTAATTAGCAAGCTACAGGCTATGAGTGCAAAGTTTGGAATGCTTGCAACATGGTATACAACTGTAGAAAAGGGACCATCTGGAAGTATCAATAATACTAAAAAGCATGTGTACTACTCTATGCGTGACTCATTAGATAAACTTGTAGACTCTCTAAAATATATTGCAAGGCTTGGTGCCTAATGGCTAGAAACTTAATTGGAACATTAACTAAAAAGCCAAGAAATACAAAACTAGATGCAAAAAAATTTAGACTTGCAATTGGAAAAGCTTACTTAGAAGGAAAGACTGGGTATATTCATAGAAAGAAAACTACCTTTTCTCCCTCCACAGTTGGATATGGTCACGGCAAGTGTCCCAGATATTGGTCAATTGCTTTTGATGGTGCAGACTTTAAAGAAACATTTAATGCTCAGGGCGTTGCTGCAATGGACAACGGTACAGATGCACATGCAAGGCTTGAAAAGGTTATTGCAAAGACTGGATACTTAGAAGAGTCAGAGCGTGAAATTAAATTGGACAGCCCACCAATTCGTGGCTTTATAGATTTAATCTTAGATGTTGAGGGTGAGGAAATTGTTGGAGAAATTAAAACAATTAAGGATGACCAATACACCCTAAGAAAAGATACTTCAACTGGTGCAGATAGCCATGTTGTTCAGTTGCTTATTTATATGAAAGTCACTGGTGCTGAAGAAGGATTCTTTTTGTATGAGAACAAGAACACTCACGAGATTACCGTAATTCCAATGGTAATGTCACCAGAGAACTTAGATTATGTAGACTACATTTTTGATTGGATGAAAGAAGTTCGTGCAGCTTGGGAAGAAAAGAAAAACATCAAGCGTCCATTTAAGGGAGACAAGGCTCCATGCACTTATTGCCCAGTTAAAGAAGTATGTTTTGAAAAGTCTGACGGAAGACATAAGATTGTTCCATTAGAAATTAGACAAGCATGAAAGTATGTAAAGAGTGCAACTTAAAGTTTGATGCAAAAACTCACAATCAAAAATATTGTTCTGGAGAATGCTGTCGCATTGCAACAAACAAAAGAATTATGGAAAAGTACTACCAGAAAAAAGCAAGGCTAAATGGTCTTGAAAGACTTTGTGGCTGCGGATCAACTTTGAGTAGATACAACTCTGATGACACTTGCTCAGTATGCGATTCTAAAAACAAAAAAAATAAAAGATACTTGGCTATGGAGGCAATGTCAAATGTCATTAGCAGTACTAAAAAAGTCTAATGCTCATAAAGTTTTAGGAATTGATGCTTCAACTGCCTCACTAGCATTTTGTTTGTTTGAAAACGATAAGCCAGTAAAATTTGGCAAGATGCCAATTGTAGGTGCTGACATTTATGATAAGGTTAAAGATGCTCATAGAAAGTCGGAAGCTATTGCGTCACTGGTAGATCCAGATTACGTTGCAGTTGAATCTGCAATTATGGTTAGGTCAGCAGATGCAGGACTAAAGATTGCTATGATCGTTGGTGCTTCATTGGCAGCACTACTAAAACCTGAAACAAAAGTAATTACTGTTGCTCCAATTCAATGGCAGTCCTTTATTGGAAACAACAATCCAACTAAAGCAGATAAGGCTAACATTAGACTACAGTTCCCAGACAAGACTGATAGTTGGTATAAGGGTAAAATAAGAGAGAATAGAAAGCAAAAAACAATGGACTACTTTAATAATAAGTTTAACATAAGTGTTACAGATAACGACACTGGTGATGCTATTGGAATTGCCTACTACGCATATAATAAACTTACGGAGAGATCATGAAAAAACTTTATCAATCAAAAACCTGGCTTACAAAAAGATACATTATTGATAGAAAAACTATTGAAGAAATTGCCAAAGAGTGTGAGACTAGTCATCAAACAGTCTATAGATATTTAGTAGAGTTTGACCTAATTAGAAATCAAAGAAAGTGGTCACGATGATTGAAAAAAATATTTGGCAAACCTATGAATGTAAAAAAGAAGATTTACCAGCATATGCACTAGAAGGAATAAACTCTTGGGTGACTCAAAATCCTTCTTGGGAACACAACTATATGAGTGCAGAAGATAGAGAACACTTCTTTAAATATGAATATAGCACAGAGGTTTACGACACTTACATGAAAATGCCAATGGGTGTTATGAAAGCTGGACTTTGGAGATTTGCAATCTTACATGCTTATGGTGGAGTTTATGCAGACTTAGATACAAACTGTATTAGTAAAATTTCTAGATGGTTCCCACAAGGATATGAAATGGTAGTTGATATTGAAGGAGACACACCCTGGTATGCAACACAAGTTATTGCAGCAAGATCAGGTCATCCATTCTTAAAAGATGCAATGGATTTATGTGTTGAAAGAGTAAAGCTGGGAGACTGGAGCATTCCCAACATGGTTCATTACTATACAGATGTTGCAATGTTTACAGATAGCCTAATGAACTCAATGGGGCTTCCACCACACGAAGGTGATTTAAGATTAAGGGCAGCAGAATACAATGAGTCTAAACTAGCACAAGAAAATAGGTTCTTTGCTTTTTCTGGAGACAAGGCAAGATGCTTGCTTGACAGATATGTTCAACATTTATACTGGGGAGATACTGGTCGCAAAGAAGGATACATTGCTTGGAAAGCAGACCCATTAGTAAACCAATCTTATAAAGATGGGTTTGATCCAAAAGACTGGAAAGAATAATGCCTACAGTTGGAGTTCTTCCTGCATCAGGAAAGGCATCTAGGATTGGTGGGATACCAAAATTTTGTTTGCCTATTAGTGATGATAGATGTTTGTTACAGTGGCATGTAAATCAAATGCTTGAGGTATGTGATGAGGTTCGTGTATCAACACGACCTGAGTGGGTTCCAATTATTCAAAACATGGACATGAACATAAAGCTTATTGTTAGAGAGCCTTCAACCATGTCTGACGCAATTGATTTTATGATAGGCGACTATAATGACACTGTGCTTATTGGAATGCCTGACACTTATATCTTAAATTCAACAAAGAACATTTACTCAGAGCTTATGAAAAATCAAGACAACGCAGACTTAGTTTTAGGAGTTTGGAGCTGTCCAGAAGAACTTAGAGGAAGAGTTGGTCAGGTATCTTTACGAGACAATAAAGTAGTAGCTTCAAAAGATAAAACAAATGATTGCGACTATGAATATTTGTGGGGCACTTTACTTTTCCGAAAAAATATGATAAGATATGTAGACCCAAGTAGAAACCATCCAGGAGAACAAATTCAGGAGTGGATAACATCAAGGTTTAATATTCAAGCAGTTAGAAATGACGGAGAATACATGGATATTGGTACACTAAAAGGTTTAAAAGATCTTTACAGAAGAATGGAAAATTAGATGCACGAGTATGAAGATAAGTTTCATATTGAGGTAGATCAAGTAAATCATCCTGCACACTACACAACTGATCCATCTGGAGTTGAGTGCATTCAAATTACACGTCATAGAAATTTTAACATTGGTAATGCTTTTAAGTATCTTTGGAGAGCTGGAATTAAGGATGACAAAAAACAAATAGAAGATTTGCAAAAGGCAATCTTTTATATTAATGATGAAATTAATAGGCTGGAAGGAAGATAATGCCCACCTATGAATACACTTGTGTAACCTGTGATAACTCTATTGAAAAACCAAATGTTAAAGTTGACGATAGAGACCATCAGCAATGTGAAAAATGTGGTAATGTTCTTACTAGGAGTTGGACTCTTGGAAATGTTTCTGTATGGGCTCCAACTGCTGGCGGATATAGATAATGGCTAAAACAAAAACTGTAATTAAGTATAATCCAAACTGGGATGTAAAGTTTGAACACCAGCATGGCAAAGACCTAATTGTTCCAGGAACACCTCTTAAAATAAAGAATGTTCGTGGAGACTTTAAGTTTGAAAAGTATGTAAAGAACACCGATTCTGGTATGGAATGGATTGACGTTATTGGTCCCACTGGATATAGGTCCTTTTATTTGTGGGATTTAAAGGGTATAATTAAACCTAAGAAGAAAAGGATTAAGAAGAATGGCAGCGGAAATTGAGCTAGCAGAGCGTTGGGAAAGAATCAACAAGGTTGTTGAGGAGTTCCTTCGTGGAAACACAAACCCTAACGATATTGCTACAATCACTGGATTTAAAAGATCCCAAGTAACTGAGTACCTAAATGAGTGGCGTACAGTTATTCAAAGTGATAGACAGATTCAAATGCGAGCCAGAGAAGCTCTTGCAGGTGCAGATCAGCACTACTCAATGCTTATTAAAGAAGCCTGGGATGTAGTAGAGCAAGCAGACCTTACTGCACAGTTGCCACAAAAAACATCAGCCTTAAAACTAATTGCTGATATTCAACAAAAACAAATGGACATGCTACAAAAAGCAGGTGTGCTAGACAACAACGAACTAGCAGAACAAATTATTGAAACAGAAGAAAAGCAACAGATGCTTGTTGAGATTATTAGAGATGTTGTTTCGTCTTGCGAAAAATGTAAGCCTCAAGTTTCTTCAAGGTTAAGTAAGATAACAGGACAAGCAGAGGCACTCTAGTGTTTGAAGATATGATTGATCTCCTTGGCGGAGATGAATTTGATGAGAAGCCAGTAAATTTAGAAGAGTTTGTAACCTCTAGAGATTATCTTGGACTACCACCTCTTTCTGATTATCAGTACACTGCAATTAAAGCAATGAGTCAAATTTATAAAAAAGAAACTTTGATTAATGTTTTTGGTCAAGAAGAGGGAACCAAGATATCAAAACAAACTTGCAATGAGGTAGTGTTGCAACTTGGTAAGGGTTCTGGTAAGGACTACATGTCAACCATTTCCGTTTCTTATATGGTATATCTTCTTTTATGTTTAAAAGATCCTGCAAAGTATTATGGTAAACCCCCAGGTGATTCTATTGATATTCTTAATATTGCTATTAACGCTGAGCAAGCAAAGAATGTTTTCTTTAAGGGTTTAAAAAATAGAATTGATAAGTCTCCTTGGTTTCAAGGAAAGTATTCCTACACTGCAGGTTCAGTAAGTTTTGATAAAGGAATTACCTGCCACTCAGGACACTCTGAAAGAGAATCTTGGGAAGGGTACAACGTTCTCTGTGTAATTCTTGATGAGATCTCTGGCTTTGCTATTGATAATACAACAGGTCATGATCAAGCAAAAACTGGTCAGGCAATTTACGATATGTATCGTGCCTCTGTAGATTCTCGTTTCCCAGATTTTGGTAAAGTGGTTTTGCTATCATTCCCAAGATATAGAAATGACTACATTCAGCAAAGATATGATGCAGTGATTGCAGCCAAAGAAACAACTATTCGTGAACATACCTTTAAACTAGATGAAACACTAGAGGTTGAAGATTCAAATAACGAGTTTACTATTCAGTGGGAAGAAGATCACATTAGTGCCTACAAGTTTCCTAAAGTGTTTGCCCTACGCAGACCAACATGGGAAATAAATCCAACAAGAAAGATAGAGGACTTTAAAATTCAGTTTTACACAAACCCTACAGATGCTTTGTCAAGATTTGCTTGTATGCCTCCAGATGCAGTGGATGCATTCTTTAGATCAAAGGAAAAAATTGAAGCATGTTTTAATCAGCCATCACTTGCAATAGATGAGAGCGGAAGATTTGCAGAGTGGTTTGTACCAGACGATGACAAAGAATATTTTATTCACGTTGACCTTGCACAAAAGCATGACCACTGTGCAGTTGCTTTGGCTCACGTTGAAAAGTTTGTAAAGATTACAACATTTAATGACTATGATGTAATTAACCCATTAGTTGTTGTTGATGCTGTTAGATGGTGGACACCAACTGCAGATAAAACTGTAGACTTTAAAGATGTAAAAAATTATATTTTAGATCTTAGAAACCGTGGGTTTAAGATTAAACTTGTAACATTTGATAGATGGAACTCACTTGACATTATGAATGAGTTAAAGGCAAGTGGAATGAACTCAGAAACTTTGTCTGTTGCAAAAAAGCATTATGAAGATATGCAAATGCTTGTAGCAGAAGAAAGATTAGTGGGTCCAGCAATTAGATTGCTAGTAGAAGAGCTGCTCCAGTTAAGAATTATTCGTGACAAGGTAGATCACCCAAGAAAGGGATCTAAGGATCTTGCAGATGCTGTCTGTGGTGCAATATATAATGCTATTGCTTTAACCCCAAGAAGGCAAGGCGGAAGAGAAATAGAAGTTCACACATACAAGCAACAAGCACTTGACAACAAGCAAAAAGAATGGGATAATATTCTACAAAGAGACCTTGAAAAAAATAGACAGGCTCCAGATGATATTCTCAGATATTTAAATGGAATAGGAATGGTTTAGTGGAAATCCCAGATGACTTCTCAATTGAAGAGTATGATGAAATGATGGACTACATGATCAAGCATAACTACATACAGAGTGTTGGCATTGATGAGGATGGTGAGCCCATCTACAAAATGACACAAGATTTAATTGAGGACTACCCAGATATTTTTGAAGCCCACATGGAGTTTACAAACGAACTTTTATTTTCTGTTTGGCAAAAAGGATACGTTGAAATGACAATGACAGAAGATGGAGAGTGGCTAATTATTCCAACTGATGTTACATTAAACTATGAAGAAATTCCTAACCTTACAAAAGAAGAAAGGCTTCTTTTGTGGGAGCTGAGTGAAATGAAAAAAAGAGACGACCAATAGACTTGACAAATGTCATGCCAATAGTGTAAGATAGAGGCTATGGATTCAGAAAAAACAATTGAGTTAAGATACTTTGACAAAGAAAACAAGCTTTTTAAAGTAGTAAATCCAAAAGTAAAAAGAACCTGGATGGACGATACACAAAATAATGCTTACAGATGTACTCCATTAAATGTTGCAAACACTTATGGATGGTATGTTTTATGTCCAATGGATTTTACAGCAGAATGGAATGGTGGACCACTACACTCAGATCTGATTGTAACAGTTATCAATCCTCCAGAAAGTAAAAAAGAAGATTCTCACAGAATTACTGCAACAAATTTTGGTCATGGCATATTAAGCCTTGTTCCAGATTTTATTGTTAAAACAAATCCAGGAGTATCTACATATGTTCGTGGAGTTCCAAATTTAATTGCAAATGGAATTCAACCACTTGATGGAGTAGTTGAAACAGATTGGCTTCCTTTTACCTTTACATACAATTTTAAATTTATTAAGCCAGGAAAAATTAAGTTTGAAAAGGACCAACCGCTGTTTAGTTTTTTCCCAGTAGAAAGAGGATACGTTGAACAATTTGATACCTTAGTCTCAGGTGTTGAAGATTATCCAGAATTTAAAAAAGAGTATGAAAAATATAGCAACCATAGAGGAATGCAGCAAGCTGGAATGACAGAAGAAGATGGTCATTATGGTAGAGCAGAAAGTCCAATTAAAAAACATGACGTAGTTAATCATTTAAAGACAAGCAAGATAAAAGAATTTAAATATTAAATACCCAATCCCCAATAGCTCAATTGGCAGAGCGTTAAACTGTTAATTTAAATGTTCCTGGTTCGAGTCCAGGTTGGGGAGCAGCAGTATATGTTTGTCAGTTGCATATACTCCCACATGTTAAGTGGCATGGCAAACTGACAGGCGAATGTTGCATAATGGTAGTGCCTCAGTTTTCCAAACTGACGGTGAGAGTTCGATTCTCTCCATTCGCTCCCCTAATTAGCTCAGTGGATAGAGCAAACGGTTTCTACCCGTTAGGTCAGGAGTTCGAATCTCTTATTGGGGGCTTTAGAGTATAATTAAACTAAGAAACATCTAAGGAGATGTAATGGAAACAACTGTAGAAGAAAAACAGGAACGAAAGTTACTAATAGCAGATAGATGTGACAGGTGTGGTGCTCAAGCATTTGTCCTTGTAAAAGGCGTAGCAGGAGAGCTATATTTCTGCGGGCATCACTATACAAAAAATGAAGATGCTCTTATTAAATTTTCCTATGAAATCATAGACGAAAGAGACTTTATTAACGAAAGATCGTCTTCAAGTCCTATCTAGGATATAATAGATTTGGGTTTAATGCCTAATTTATAGGAAAAGAGTGATTCTAAATGGGTTCACCAATCGTGGGAGGTAAGGTTACAACGCCTTACAAGAAGCTTGGAAAGATGTGGAGCAAGGGCTACCACACAGGAGTAGACTACGCTTGCAAAGTAGGAACAGACATTGTTGCTGTTGCTGACGGTAAGATTGAAAATGCATCCTGGGGTGCCAGCTATGGTACACAGTTAGTACAAAAAGTTGAAGGTGGCTGGGTAATCTATGCACACCTTTCAAAGGCTCTAGTTAAGGCTGGAGACAAAGTAACAAAGGGTCAGCATATTGGAGAGTCTGGTAATACAGGTAACTCTTCAGGTCCTCATCTTCATTTTGAAATGAGAGATAACATTCGCTGGAGTGCAGGTAAGGACATTGATCCTGCTGCAATTCTTGCATCCTAAGTTATAAATAATAGTGATGCCCCTGACTTGACTTTTGTCAGGGGCTTCTGCTATAATATTTCCTATGTCAGAAATTAACATAGAAACATTAATTGAAAAAATTGACTCATTAAAGCATGAGGAAAATCCAGAAAATCAATCAGAGCACTTTCAAGCATTTATTAATGGGTGGAATAATGCTTTGGGAGAACTTGTCAAGCTTTTAACAAAAAAAGATTAGGAAAAAAATAAATGGGAAAACACCATGACAAAATTCTTGCAGCCTTAGAGGTTCGCAAAAACAATGTGCCACAAAGAGGCGGATACAACATGCCAGGTTCAATGAACAAAAAGAAAACAGGATATGTAAAACGAGGAATTAAGAGATGATTTATACAGGTGAAGAGTTAGAACATGAAGGACATACAAGCGAACTATTTGAAGTAATGTTTGGTCTAGAACATGTTGTTGCAGAATTTTTTTGGAACATTGTATTTGCAGTAGCATTGTTTGCAATTTCAAAATCACGAGTACTAAAAAAGATTCATAAGTATATTGATGATAGACACGAAGTAAGTCACGATAAGTATTAATAAATAAAGAATTGCTCCAATAGCTCAACGGTAGAGCGATGCTCTTGTAAAGCATAGGTTGTGATCTCGGAATTCACTTGGAGCTCTAAAATAAAACAAAAGGATTATATTGTGAGACAACCAAGAAAGCCAAGACAACCAAGAAAACCAAGAGCAAAAAAAGAAAAGTTTAGCTGGGACAAACAGATTGAAAGAGCAGAAAAAGAACTGTTATATAATCGTAGAATGATCGAAGCCACATACAAAGGAACATCCTCTGGTAGAGCTTCAGAATATAAAATAAAAAACAAGAGAAACAATGGAGTAGTGTCGTAATGAATCTAGTAGAATTTATTGAAGAAGTTAAGTCAGGTCAGACCCTCGTGGACTTCTGGGCTGAATGGTGTGGACCATGTAAGATGTTAACACCTGTAATTGAAGAACTATCTAAAGAGCAGGATGTTCGTTTGCTAAAGATCAATGTTGATGAGAGTCCAGAACTTGCACAAGCACTTGGCATCAATAGCATTCCAGTTATTATGCTATACAATAGTGGAGAAAAACTAAAGCATATTGTTGGTGCCAAGCCAAAGCCAGCACTAAAGAAAGCGTTGTTTGATAATGTTTAATCGCAAACTAAAAGATGAGATGCTTGTAGAAGAACATCAGTATCGTGCAGTTATTACATACCTGCCTGAAAAGGGAACCTATAAGGCATCAGTTCAAAGAAGAACTGGGATTAACGAATGGATTAAAGTTAGGTGTGGATTAAAGGGAGTAGTTTTTCAATCTAAGAAAATTGCTGAAGAAACTGCTATTCAGCAGATTAGAATTCAGAAGAGTTTAGATGACAAAATTAACAGCCCTGTATCATATATCATATATGATAACTAGGTGCCATACGCATAAATAGGTGATAAAATAGACGTATGGCATCCAAGAAATTTTTAAACCCTATAAACCTGCTAAATTTAGCATCTGACCCATCTAGTGCCACCGAAGGTGATGTTTATTTTAACACTACCGATGATGTTATAAAGGTATATGCCAATGGTGCATGGGTAGCTATTGGTTATGGCGGTGGATACTCAACAAGTTCTGTTTATTTAGTTAGAAATAATACTGGATCAACAATATTAAAGGGAACTTTAGTTTCTGCTTCAGGAGCAGAGCCTAGTGGAAGAATAGACGTAGAGCCTTTTGCAGCAGTTGGAGGAATTAACTCAGAACTAACTGTTATGGGTATGGCTACTGCAAATATTTCTAATGGTGTTAATGGTGAAGTAATAAGTTTTGGAACTTTAACGGGAATAGATACTAGAGGAGATACTAGTAGTGCAATTGCCGTTGGCGATGAAACTTGGGCTGCAGGAGATATTCTTTTTGCTCACCCAACAGTTGCTGGAAAACTTACTAATGTAAGACCACAGCATGACCTTGCCGTTGCTTTTATTACCGTTCGTCACGCATCCACTGGACAAATTGCAGTAAGAATTTTTCCAGGAAATAATCACTTGGAATGGATGCATGATGTAACTATAGATACTCCAGCAGACAATGAAGTCCTTGCATACGATAGTACAAGTGGTCTTTGGAAAAATCAAACAGCATCAGAAGCAGGTCTTCAAGCAATTGTAGCTAATGTATCGGATACTGAAATTGGATATCTTGACGGAGTTACAAGTGCTATTCAAACACAGATAAACAATAAAGCATCTTTATCTGGTGCTACATTTACTGGAGATATTGAAGCCACTAAATTTAAGGCTACTGCAGCTGGTGGAGACGAGGGTGGAGAAATATTCTTTGGAAAACCAGCCACAAATACAACCATTGCTGGTACAGGGGTTACTGTTGATGTTTGGCAAAATAGACTTAGATTTTTTGAGCAAGGTGGAGATGCTCGTGGATATTATATTGATATTACAGGAGGATCTGCAGGAGTTGGAACAAACCTAGTTGGTTCTGGGTCAGCATCCAATTCGTTTCAAACTATTACAGTTTCTGGTGGAAACAGCGTAGTTGCAGATTCTTCTACAGATACTTTAAGTTTAGTTCCAGGAGACGGAATAGCAATAGTAGCAAATGCAACAGAGGATAGCATTACAATATCGGTTCCTACTAATACCTTCCAAAGCTATAGTTTAGATCTTGGTCAAATTGTTGGTCTTTCTGGAACTGGAATTCTTAGAAAAAGTGCAGTATCTGGTTGGAATTTAGATGATAATACTTATGCATTATCATCATCTCTTTCTGCTTATGCAGCTTTAGCAGGACCAACATTTACTGGAACTGTAGTCCTTCCATCCACTACTTCAATTGGTACAGTAACCTCTACTGAAATTGGTCATCTTGGTGGAGTAACATCTGGCATACAAACTCAGCTAGACTCAAAGCCAACACTTACTGGCGGAGAAATTTCAGATGCAGTTATACCAGATACAATTGCAAGAGTTTCTGACATAAGCAACTCTTCAACTGGCTACATTCCTATGAGTGCAAAAGGTATTGCAGGTGGCGTAGCGACACTTGATGATCCATCAGGAAAAGTTCCAAGCACACAGTTAGACCTAACAGCATATGCTACATTATCTGCTCCAACATTTACTGGAACAGTAACTCTTCCAGGTACAACATCTATAGGAGACGTTTCTGCAACAGAAATTGGATATTTAAATGGTGTAACCTCTAGCGTTCAAACACAAATAGACTCTAAGCTTTCTGTAGAGGCTGCTCAATCAGGTTACGTTACTACGGAAGCTGCATCAACTGGCTACCAGCCAAAAGATTTAGACCTTACAAATATTTCTGCATTGTCAACAACTGGAATTGTTGTTCGTGGAACAGATTCAACATATACTACAGTAACTAACAATTCTTCTAATTGGGACACCGCATATACTGATAGAAATAAATGGGACGGTGGATCTTCAGGTCTTGATGCATCCTCTGGAAGAACATCTTTAGGTCTTGTAATTGGAACAGACGTTCAAGCTTACAGTTCACATCTTGCAGGAATTAATACTCTTGGTTCTGGCACTGGTCTTCTAAAAAATACAGCAGGAACATGGTCCTATGACTCAAGTACATATGCACTATCATCTTCTTTGTCTGGATATCAACCAGTTGACGGAGACCTTAGTGCAATTGCAGCAATAACTTCTGGAGTTGGTCTATTAAAAAGACTTGGACCAGACAGCTGGTCTATTGACACAAATTCTTATATAACTGGTTCTTCCCCAACAATTAGCACATCCTTAATATCTGGAACAAGTACCTTTAATTTAATAAATGCTACTGCAACAACAGTTAATTTTGCTGGGGCAGCAACAACATTAATTATGGGATCTACTGATGCTGGTGCAAGCACTACAATTAGAACTCCTGCAATAGTCACAACAAGCACATCTTTAGA
>Ga0164293_10001897_pt1 | contig 17691 bp, 14 predicted proteins | sample GEODES118metaG_FD_111487 | JGI IMG/M metagenome (GOLD analysis project Ga0164293, IMG submission 111487) | Eutrophic lake water microbial communities from Lake Mendota, Wisconsin, USA - GEODES118 metaG | ecosystem: Environmental > Aquatic > Freshwater > Lake | place: USA: Lake Mendota...
ACAAATCTGCAAATAGATATCTACCAACGCATACTCGAAAATGAGCTAAGTGCCAGAGAAATAGAGGCTTTAGTGAAGAAAGGCAACGTCTTTGAAGCTGGTGCCAATGAGCTAGACTTACACCGCGAAGACATGCGAATAGAGGAAATTACTCTCAAAGGCAAAACCTCGGTGCCTATAAAAATACAAATTCAAGACATCAATAAAGGAAATGTCGCTATTAAATTTTCTAATGCAGAGGAGTTGGCTGAAATTTTAGAAAAGCTAGAAGTAGGTTGATTATTGTTTTCTTTATATTCGAGTTCTACATTCATAATTTCTGCAGAATTTAGTTTTCTCAGGCTTATAGTTAAATAGCTTGCTTGTTCGCTATGGAACAAACTTTTACCTTCATTTTTATTGGAAAATAATTCAATAATTTTCACTATATTTGTGGGTTAAAATTCTACAATAAAATCGTTTAAAAATCAGTTCTGAGGATTCGGAATTTACACTATTTGAAATAAAGTTTATGGCAGAAAAAGATTTAGAGAATAGGGCAGATTATTCCGCCAACAATATACAAGTTTTAGAAGGTTTAGAAGCAGTAAGAAAGAGGCCGGCCATGTATATTGGCGATATCGGTTTCAAAGGTCTCCATCACTTGATTTGGGAAGTTGTCGATAACTCCATAGACGAAGCAATGGCCGGATATTGCGATACCATTGATACCATTATCAATGTTGATAATTCAGTTACTGTAAAAGACAACGGTAGAGGTATTCCGACAGGATGGCACGATAAAGAACAAAAGTCGGCACTTGAGGTGGTTATGACGGTGCTTCACGCAGGTGGTAAATTCGATAAAGATACTTATAAAGTTTCTGGTGGTTTACACGGAGTGGGTGTGTCATGTGTTAACGCACTTTCTACAGACCTTAGAGTGGAGGTACACAGAGAAGGAAAACTGTACGAGCAAGAATACAAAATAGGAAAGCCACAATATCCAGTTCGTGAAATTGGTACCACAGAAATAAGAGGTACTCAGGTGACTTTTAAGCCAGATGATACTATTTTTCAGGTGACAGAGTATAAGTACGAAACGGTTGCAAATCGACTGAGAGAGCTTTCTTTCTTAAATAAAGGAATTACTCTGACCTTAACAGATATGCGTGATTTGGACGAAAATAACGCACCAAAACACGAGGTGTTTCATTCAGAGGGCGGTCTGATAGAGTTTGTAGAATATTTAGACCAAAGCCGTGAGCGTTTAATACCTGCTCCTATGTGGATGGAAGGCGAAAGAGACGGTGTTCCTGTGGAGGTTTCGATGATTTATAACTCATCTTATACCGAAAACGTATCGTCTTTTGTAAACAATATTAACACGCCAGAAGGTGGAACCCACGTTTCGGGTTTCAGAATGGCACTTACGCGTACCTTGAAAGCCTATGCAGACAAGTCGGGTATTTTGGTAAAAGAAAAAATTGAGATTTCGGGCGATGACTTTAGAGAAGGTCTAACGGCTGTAATTTCTGTTAAAGTCCAAGAGCCACAGTTTGAGGGACAAACCAAATCAAAACTAGGAAACTCTGAGGTGACTGCCGCTGTAAGTAACTGCGTGCAGTCGATGTTGGAGAACTACTTAGAGGAAAATCCGAAAGATGCTAGAACCATAGTGGATAAGGTAGTTTTGGCTGCCAAAGCACGAATTGCTGCCAAGAAAGCCCGTGAAATGGTACAGCGTAAGAACGTTTTAATTGGTTCAGGCTTGCCAGGAAAATTAGCCGACTGTGCGGAATCTGATCCGGCTCTATGTGAAGTGTACTTGGTGGAGGGAGACTCGGCGGGTGGTTCAGCCAAGCAAGGTAGAGATCGTAGCGTACAGGCCATTTTGCCATTGAGAGGTAAAATATTGAACGTGGAAAAAGCCCAGGAATATAGAATATACGAAAACGACGAAATTAAAAACATCTTTACGGCCTTGGGTGTACAGATGGGTAAAGACGGCGACGATAGAGCTTTGAATTTGGATAAATTGCGTTATCACAAAATCATCATCATGACCGATGCTGATATTGACGGTAGCCATATTCGTACCCTTATTTTGACGTTTTTCTATCGTTTTATGAAAGAATTGATAGAAAAAGGCTACCTATATATTGCTCAGCCACCTTTGTATTTGATCAAAAAAGGAAAGGAAGAAGAGTATTGTTGGACAGAAGAACAAAGACAGGCTGCGGTGAAGCGTTTGGCTGGTTCAGGAAAAGAAGACAGTGTGGGCCAACAGCGTTACAAAGGTCTTGGAGAAATGAACCCGGAGCAATTGTGGACAACCACCATGAACCCTGAGTTTAGAACCCTGAAACAAGTAACCATAGAGTCTGCAACGGAGGCAGATTTACTGTTCTCGATGTTGATGGGCGACGAGGTGCCGCCTCGTAGAGACTTTATAGAGCGAAATGCCAAATACGCCAATGTAGACGCATAATAATCCTTTGACTATAGAACGGGGCGAATCGGTAACGGTTCGCCTTTTTTGGTTTATATAATATGCGAAGTCTGGTTTTGAGCCAAATATGAATACATTTCATAGATGTTTTTTATATAAATTGTATTTTATAAATAATAAATAGGTGTTTTTTTTAATAGATAAGGCCTTTTGTTATATTTGTAGTTCACTTTATCGTTCATTATAAACAACCTTAAAATCAATTGATATGTCTGTTAATCAAAATACCTTTCCTTGGATAAGTAAATATCCAAAAGGAATTTCTTCAGAACTCAATCCCGAGGCCTACCCATCTTTGGTGGAACTCATGGAAGAGGGTTTTAAAAAATATAGCTCTCAGCCTGCTTACACCTTCATGGACAAAACCATCACTTATGCACAAGTAGATAAAATGTCTCTAGATTTTGCCGCATATTTGCAAGGTTTGGGTCTTCAGAAAGGAGATAGAATTGCGATTCAGATGCCCAATTGTTCGCAGTATCCCATTGCACTTTATGGTGCTTTGCGTGCTGGTTTGGTAGTGGTAAACACCAATCCCCTCTATACGCCACGGGAAATGAAACATCAGTTTACTGACTCAGGTGCCAAGGCGATAGTAATGGTGGCCAATTTTGCCTTTAATCTTGAAAAAGTTATTGGAGAAACGCAAATAGAGCACGTTATCATAACTGAACTAGGGGATTTGTTGGGTTTTCCGAAAAAACAAATCGTGAATTTTGTGGTAAAAAGCGTCAAAAAAATGGTGCCAGATTATTCTATTTCTGGAGTTGTGAAATTCAGTGATGCTTTGTCAAAAGGGGCTTCTGCAAATTATAGCAGGCCGAATGTACAGAGCGGCGATACGGCATTTATACAGTATACAGGTGGTACCACTGGGGTTTCAAAAGGGGCGGTTTTAAGCCACCGAAACATGGTAGCCAATACAGAAGGAATAGCAGCATGGTTTGGGCCTATGATGGGTTTTACTGGCCCTCGAACCATACTTGGAGCTTTGCCTTTTTATCATATTTTTGCCTTGACTGTTAATGCTTTTTCTACTTTTAAACTCGGATTTCATAATTTAATGATTCCGAATCCAAGAGATCAAAAGGCCTTATTGAAAGATCTAAAAAAACACAAATTGTTTGTTTTTCCTGGGTTGAATACGCTTTTTAATTCTCTTTTGAACAATCCAGAGTTCTTGGCTCTCGATTTTAGTAACCTAAAAATCACGATTTCGGGCGGAATGGCCTTGCAAAAAACCGTGGCCGATGCTTGGGAAAAAGCCACAGGTTGTAGAGTAACAGAGGGTTATGGCTTGTCAGAGACGGCCCCCGTGTTGTCGTGTAATCCTGTAGATGGTACGCAGCAAATCGGTACAATCGGACTGCCATTTCCTTCTACAGAAATGCGGATTCTAAAAGAAGATAATTCTTGGGGAACAGTGGGCGAAGTGGGCGAAATATGTGCAAATGGCCCACAAGTTATGGCGGGCTATTATTTGCGAGCCGAAGAAACCGCCAATGTGTTTATTGATGATGAAAATGGTAGGCCATTTTTCAAAACAGGAGATATTGGCTTGATGCATCCAGATGGTTTTTTCAAGATTGTAGATAGGAAAAAAGACATGATTTTGGTGTCGGGCTTCAATGTTTTTCCAAACGAGATAGAAGAAGTGGTTTCGCAGTGTCCGGGTGTATTGGAAGTAGCCTGCATTGGTGTGCCAGACGATAAATCTACCGAGGCCGTTAAGATTTTTGTGGTGAAAAAAGACCCAAATCTTACTGAGGAAGCCGTTCGGGATTTCTGCAAGGAGAATTTGACAGGATACAAGTGTCCGAAGCACGTGGAGTTTAGAGATGATTTGCCAAAAACTAATGTCGGCAAAATATTGAGACGTGAACTTAGGGACAATAAATAGAACTTAATAAAAAAATAGGGTGTTTTTCAGACAGGTCTTTGGCCTGTCTTTTTTTATGAAAATAATCAACAAAATCTTTGGCGGTTTACTGATATTAATCGTACGCCTTTATCAACTTGGGGTTTCTCCTTATTTTCCTGATGCTTGTCGATTTCAACCCACTTGCTCACAATATATGATTGATAGTATAAAGGAGTGGGGGATTTTTAAAGGTATTTGGCTCGGGTTGAAAAGAATGGCTAGGTGTCATCCTTGGGGAGGGCATGGCTATGACCCGGTAAAAAGAAAATGCGAGCATTGATTAGGTGCGTGGGTTTTTCGACAAAAAGAAGAACAGCACAAGTCCGCTTAGTAACGTTAAGCCGCAGATTATCAATTGAAATGAGTTTGGTTTTATTACCCACACGGCTCCCGCAAACTGTACTAAAAGAATGATATTCAGAAAGTTGGCAATAGCAGTGCGAGGTAGTTTTGATACCACAAACGAACCCAAAGGAGCAAAAATTATAACGAATGGAATACAAGCAATCCACATTTCGAAAGCTTCTGGCTGAAAGTCGTTTATGACTCCGGCATGGATAAAAAAACCGAGAATGGTTTCTATACTCATGATAATAATGGACGATGGTACCGCTACTTTTTCGTTGATTCCGTAATAGATGGTCATCAAACAAAAGGTGAAAATATTGATACCTGTCCCGAAAATAGACGAAATAATTCCGCCAATCAGGCCAAAAATAAGCAACCTAAGCATGTCAGATTTTTGAAAGTTTTCAATTAAATCATGCACGATTCGGGTTGGCTTGGAGTTTTCTCGCCAAAGCACTATTCCAAAACTTAGCCATAGTGAAACAAAGAAAAGTTTAGCCATGGGAGGAGAAATGAGCGGAACAACGTAATAAGTTCCGAAAATAAGCCCAAAAGCTCCTCCAATCGTGACGTATTTTATGTAATTCCAATCTACCTTTATTCTTAGGCCTAGTATAAGTAGTGAGGCCGCTGTCATACCTATACTTTGTATGGCAAATGCAAAATTTCGGGCAACTGACGGTTTTATATCTAACATAAGCGTAAAAACCGGATAAGCCACCGCCGCACTTCCTTCGGGACTAGAGCCTGCTATAAACGAGCCAAATATCATGGTTACTACAGCCCAAATGTGTTTTTCTATGAAGTAGAACAACTGATTTTGAGATACATAGATTAGCCATGCCGATATCACCAAGAAATAAAAGCCTATATATAATTTGGGTATTTTTTTCAAACAGATTGAGTCATAAGGTTCTTTTACTTTCAAATATAAGCTCGTAATACAGAATTTTGGAAATAAGATTAAGAAATATCTTATTTTCGTGAAATTATTTTTACTAAAAAATAGAGTTTTAAAAAAAACTAAAGTTATTCAATATGGCAAAATCCAATGATCTTATAGAAAACGTTGCTGTACAGGTTAGCGATATAACCAAACGTCTGACAGAAGTGTCTTCACACATGTCAAACATGGTAGAAAATTACGATTATTTGCTTCAAAATCAAACCCAAGTTGCTGATAATCATGACTTGGTTGTGTCCAATCAAAATACTATAATTCAGAATTTGGGGATAGTTATTCACAATCAAACCGCTATTATTCACAATCAGTCCAAAATTGTTAAAAATCAGGCTTATCTTAAAACTTTCCTTTTTGCTCAAGTAGAGATACTTACTTTGTTAACCCAAAGGCCCAAAGAGGAGATTTCGAAAGAAATAAATATTTTTTTTGAAAATGCCCAAGTTGAGATATCAAAAGGTTTTGAAAATCCTGTTGGGGAGTAGTTGTTATTTTTGAATAAGTGTTATTTTTTCTTGCAGTAGTGTTATTTGACTTTTAAGAAGTTCTATTTCTGAAAGTTTACTTGCTTTGAGTTGTTCCTGTAGTCGCATCTGCAGGCTAAGCGACTCCACTTTTTGTTTTTGCAATCGGAGCTCTAATGAAAGCTCATTTTTTTGTTTTTCCAAAACCTCAGCATATTCTTTCGCTTCTGAAATTTGTTTCGGCAATGATTCAGGATTATTTAAGGTGAGTTTATTTTGCTCGTTTTTTTCCAATATCTCGGAAAATTCTAAAATATCGATACTTGTTTTAAAATAGTCGGCAATCTTTCTGCATACAATCAGCGATGGGGAGAACTTCTCGTTTTCATAGTCTGAAACGGCACTTTTACTCACATTTATTGCATCTGCGAGGTCTTCAAGAGTGATTTTGTGATACTTCCTCAAGTTTTTTAAATTTTCAGCAAAGAGGCTTTTTGTCATTTTTTTAATTTTCTTTATTCCAAAATTTTGGATTTTGTTAATTGCCTTTTTAATATTGTGCAAGCTAATTCACGTAAAAATATTGGTTTTTATGTATTGAATTACAGAATTCTGGAAATTTATAAAACCTATTAATTTATGAAGTTGAAATTGTACCTCGTTTTATTTGGTAGTTTTTTGGGTATTCAATTAACTAAGGCACAAATGCCACACGATGCCATTTATATGCCCAAAAGCACGGCTTGTTTGGCTGTAAGCTATGGCAGCAGCAGTTGGAAAGAATATTGGGAAAATACACTCAAAAGAAAAAATCTAAACATTGGAACGCATACTACACAAAGCGTTATGCCGATGATAGCCGCAGGGATTACGGATAAACTGAACGTTATTGTGGGTTTACCCTATGTTTCTACAAAGGCGAGTGCAGGAAATTTGATGGGTCAAAAAGGCTTCCAAGATCTTTCATTGTGGGTCAAATACAAGATGCTCGATGCTGGCGGTTTATCCTTACATGCCATAGGAGGTGCTTCTACTCCAGTTTCGGACTATGTTCCTGACTTTTTGCCAATGTCTATCGGTTTGAAAAGCAAAACCGCCACTGGAAGATTATTAGCCAACTATCAACATAAGTCTGGATTATACCTTACCACTCACGGTAGTTATTCGGGGCGTTCAAATATAAAAGTTGATAGAGATGCGTATTTGGCCCATGGCAAAATGTACCATACAGACGAGGTGGCTATGCCAAATACCACCGATGCGGCGTTTAGATTGGGTTATTTGAAAGGGGCCGTTCAGGTAGAGACCTTCATTGAAAGGAATGCTTGTGTGGAAGGAGATAATATTCGCAGAAATGATATGCCTTTCCCGACTAATAATATGAGAATGACTCTTGTAGGTGCTTATGCCAAGTTTCAGCCCAAAAATATAGGTTTTAACGCAAGGGTTAACTACGTGACGGATGGACTGAATGTTGGCCAGTCTTTTGGTTACAGCATTGGTCTTCTCTATCAAATCAACAATATCAAATTTTAATTCAGAAAAAATTCAGTTATGAAAAAAATATTAAAAACAGTTATTTTGTTTTTTGGATTTGTGGTTATTCTTTTATCATGCGATAAAACAGTGGATGAGCCGTTAATTGAAGCCTATATACCTGCATCTTTAGATTTAACGGCTGGCTCTTGGAAAACCTATATCTTGACTTCTCCAAATGAATTTACTGTTCCTGCACCTAAATCAGCAAATTCTGCTGAATATCAGGCTGAAATTTCAGCATTGAAAACAACAATGTCAGGTACTACCGCTGAAAATCAAAAGGCCATAAAATACTGAGGTGCTGGAGCCACGTTCAGATGGAATGAAATAGCCAGAGAGTTGGCGGCTAACTACAACCAGCCTCCCGCCTCAAACGCTGAGGGTAAATATCCCATGCCAGATGCCACAAAGCCCTTGGCCGATCCTCGTTTTCCTTTTGCAAATCCGCCGTATGTTTCTAGGGCCTTGGCTTATTTAAGTGTGGCTCAATACGACGCATTGGTAAGTGCTTGGAACTATAAAAGCAAGTACAATAGAAAATCGCCTTCCAAAAACGATGCATCTGTTTCCGCATTTTTGCCAGTAACAGATTTGCCCGCCTATCCCTCGGAGGATGCGGTGGTTGCTGCTGCTTCACACAGCATTCTTGTAGCTATGTTTCCAGGAGAAATCCCCTTTCTTGATGCTAAATTGGCTGAAGCCAAAGATGCTAGAATGTGGGCAGGAATGAATGTTCAGAGTGACATTTCTGCTGGAGAGGCTCTTGGGAGAGCAGTAGCTGCAAAGGTTATGTCCAAAGCTAAAACAGATGGTATGGGTGCTGCAAATAATCAAGCACTTACTGCTGGAATGATAGAAAACGCTAAGAAATTAGGTGTAAAAACCCCATGGGCGAGTCAAGAAATACCTGCTAGACCTCCGATGTTACCATATTTTGGTGCCGTAACCACTTGGAATTTTGATAAGGCTACTATGGTCAATATCAGACCAGGCATTCCATATCTGGAGGACACCAAAGAGTTCCAGAAGGACTTGGCGGAATTAAATGAGATTAATAAAAGACAAACGCGTGAACAATCTAGAATTGCCAATTTTTGGGCTGACGGTCCTGGTAGTTACACCCCTCCAGGTCATTGGCATAGAACCGCCGCCAATGCAGCTTTTGATGCGAAATTCAGCGAAGTAAGAATGGCAAGAACATTAGCTTTGGTTGGAACAGCTCTCATGGATGCTGGAATAGCTTGTTGGGATACTAAATATTATTATTATACCCCTCGTCCCCAACAGTTTGGGTTAAAAACATCTGTAGGTTTACCCAATTTTCCTTCCTACACCTCAGGCCATTCTACTTTTTCCTCGGCAGCAGCTACGGTATTGAGCTATATTTTTCCTCAAAAATCTAGCGAGTTTGAAGCTAAGGCAAAAGAAGCTTCCAATTCAAGAGTTTATGGTCTCATTCATTATCGTATTGACTGTGAAATGGGCTTGGTTCATGGGAAGAAAGTTGGCGATTATGCCATAGCCAGAGGTAAGGCCGATAATTCAGGATTATGATTTATTCTTTGATGTTACAAATTTGGTCTCATTTTTGATTTATTAAATTTAGTATTTAAGTAGTTTTTATGAAAAAGAGGATTTACGTTATTTGTTTGGGTTTGATTGGCCTAGTCGCTGGCTGTACAACCACCCAGAAAGATCCTGAGCCATTAGAACTCAATTTATCAATTTCTGTTGCAGATAAGTGGGCTGAAATGACGCTCAATCACCTAAAGGTTCAACAGCTCAAAACCCCAACCTACGTTTCAAGGTCTTTGGGTTACATTGGTCTTACGATGTATGAAACCGTGGTGAATGGTAGCGTAGTCTATCAATCTGTGGCTCCACAGTTAAATGGACTCGGTACACTCCCAAAACCTGAGAAAGATAAGTTGTATGACTGGGAAACTTCATTAAATGCAGGTCAGGCATACATAATCAAACAAATGTGGCAACACGCAATGGCGATTGACAACAAGAGATTGGATTCTCTCGAAAATGCCATTTACGCCGAGAGAAATAAAGCAGTGACAGATACGGCAACTTTAGGTCGTTCTAAAAGGTACGGGCTCAGTATAGCAAAAGCAATCTATGAATGGTCCAAAACAGACGGCGGACATCTAGGCTATCTTACCAATTTCGACGCTAAGTATGTTTTTCCAAGAACAAATACTAATTGGACGCCACCATTGAACGGACAATCTTCTGTGCTCTTGCCAATGCATGCACATTGGGGTAAAAATAGGACTTTTACATCTACCAACTCTCAATTACCTGTTCCAGAAATGATTCCGTATTCTGACGATAAAAACTCGGCTTTTTTTAAAGACTTTAAGGAAGTGTATGATATCCAGTTGGCATTGACTCAGGAACAAAAAGAAATAGCGAATTGGTGGGGAGATGATCCTTCAGATACGTTCGCTCCTCCTGGTCATTCTTACAGTTTGGCACTTCAAATCTTAAGACTAAAAAAGCCAACTTTATTTGTGGCGGCTCAATCATTTGCAAAAGTTGGAATGTCTGTAGCTGATGCCTTTATAAATTGTTGGAAATGTAAATATACTTATCATTCTGTAAGACCTACTCCATACATTAGGAGGAATATTAACGGAGCATTTGTGCAATATTGGCCTGAACCACCTTTTCCGGCGTTTGCATCAGGGCATGCTACCCAAGCATCGTCCGCAGCTGAGGCACTGATAAGTATTTACGGAGACAATGTGACCTTTGATGATATGTCGCATGTTGGCCGTCCAAAAGATGTTTTTAGAAATGTAGAGTATAAAAAACGCAGCTTTACTTCAATTTCGCAAACGGCCATAGAATGTGGTATTTCAAGACTTTATGGAGGCATACATACTGCTCAAGACAATATAGTTGGCTTGGCTGAGGGTAAAAATATTGGGGCTAATATTAATGCTCTTTCTTGGAAAAAATAATCAAAAAGTAAGAAATATCGTCTGATTTAAAAATGGCCTCCTTGAGGTCATTTTTTTTGGATAAAACTAAAACTAACCTAAAAATTACCGTAATTTTGACATTCAACCATTTCTTAAAATATGAAAACTATTATCTGCTTTTTATTAGGAATTTCCTTTGCATTTGCTCAAAAAAAATCTGATTGGCAGAGTCTTTTTAATGGCAAAAATCTGGATGGCTGGGATATCAAAATTTCAGGTCGTGAGGTAAATGAAAACTATAAAAATACTTTTTTGGTAGAAGATAAAATGCTTAGAATAAGCTACAAAGAGTATGAAACTTTCGGAGACAACTATGGGCATTTGTACTACAAGACTCCTTATTCACATTATATTTTGGACTATGTTTATAGATTTACCGGTAACCAAACACCAGGAGGAGCGTCTTGGAACGTTAGAAACAGTGGAGTAATGTTTCATTCGCAATCGGCTCAAAGTTTGAGTTATGATCAGGATTTTCCAGTCTCACTCGAAATGCAGCTACTAGGTGGGCTTGGAAATGGGCCAAGACATACTGCAAATCTCTGTACTCCAGGAACTCACGTATACATGAATAACAAACTCAGAATGGAGCATTGCATCGATTCCGATTCAAAAACTTACGATGGCAATCAGTGGATTAAAGCTCGGCTGATAGTTTTAGGAGATTCTATGGTCCACCAAGTGATAGAAGGCGACACCGTTTTGAGTTATCAAAACACCAAAATTGGGGAGGGAACTACCAAAAAATTCAATTGGAAACAGTGGGGTTTTAGTGACGAAGCCGTATCGTTCTGGGAAAAACAAAATGGCCTTCCTCTAAAAGAAGGTTATATTGCTCTTCAAGCCGAAAGTCATCCCATTGATTTTAAGGACATTAAATTGCTGAATCTAAAGGGTTGCATGGACAAAAAAGCCCAAAACTATAAAAGTTATTATTTAGAAATGGATAAGAATTCCTGTAAGTATTAATTGAGGACAGTTCTAAGCCTGCCATGCAATTGATATTTTCTAAAGTATCATTTTATCTTAATTTAGTTAAATTGTCTTCGATGTGATTGTCGAGAAATAGCCCCATTTTGTAGTTAAAATCTCTAAGGCTGTGGAATCCGTGATGTAATTTCTGAAAACATGTATATTTTTAACTTAAATATTTATTTTCAGCCTTTTACAAAATACAAAAATGAAATCATCAAGACGAAATTTTATCCAATCACTCGGTGTGGTGGGTGCTGGATTGGGAATCTCTGCCGAGACTTTGGCTCATACGAATCAAATTAATGGCACAAAGCCAAACTTCGACGATCAGCAGCTTTTTGTGGGGGACAATATTGCCATCACAAATACAGAACACGGAAAAGTGAGGGGATTTATTATTCGGGGAATAAACACTTTCCTTGGTATACCCTACGGTGCAGATACCTCTGGTAAAAATCGTTTTATGCCACCCCAAAAACCTGCCGCATGGAAAGATGTAAAACCTACGTTATGGTGGGGGAATTCTGCTCCACAAATCATGGAGAAGCGTTATGCCAATACTTATGCCTCATTTGTAGATCATTGGAATTACGATGATGTGTCGGAGGATTGCTTAAAAATAAATGTTTGGACACCAGCACTAGACACTCAAAAACGCCCAGTTTTGGTTTGGCTTCATGGTGGTGGATTTGTAAACGGCAACGCCGTCGAGCAAGATGGCTACCATGGCGAAAATATTTCTAGACTTGGAAATATCGTTTTTTGTTCACTAAATCACCGCTTAGGAGCATTGGGCTATAGTCACTTAAAAGCCGCAGGGGGGCATGCTGCATCAGGAAATGTGGGGAATCTGGATATGGTTTTGGCTTTGGAATGGGTAAAAAATAACATCGCAAATTTCGGCGGCGACCCCAACAATGTTACCATCATGGGCCAGTCTGGTGGTGGTTCGAAAGTCACGACTTTGATGAATATGCCCTCGGCAAAAGGACTTTTTCACAAGGCTGTGGTATTGAGTGGAGGTTCTTTGGCTGGCGTAAATAAGGAATATGCAGAGAAATTGGGCCAAAAAGTGATGGAAGAAGCCGGTCTAAAAAATGACGAAATAGATAAATTGCAACAGATTCCGTGGAGAGAATATATTGATATTGCTGATAGATCTGTGGTAAAAATGTCTGATGAAGCAAAACGATTGAATATAGCAAGAGGAGGTTTTTCACCTGTTGGTGATGGAGAATATATGAATGGCGGAGCATTCTTTGCAGATTCCAATCATTTTTCTGCCGACATTCCAGTAATCATTTGTTCTACTTTCAATGAACAGAGTCCCAGTAGGACGGATGCCAAATTGGAGGGGATAACCTTGGCAGAAATAGAGGAGAAAATTAAACCACGATTTGGTGATAAGTCTGCTGTAATAGTGGATGCTTACGTCAAGAATTTTCCGAAAGCGAAGCCAATTGAAATTTGGTCTATGATTTTATCTAATCGTAAAAATGCGGTAGCCATCGCAGATGCCAAAGTTTCGCAGAAGAAAGGTCCTGTTTATTTGGCATGGTTTGGCTGGCAACCACCACTTTTTGATGGTCGCATGCGTGCTTTTCATTGTGACGATATTTGTTTTTGGTTTTACAATACTGATTTGATGCTTACGCATACGGGTGGTGGCAAGCGACCAAGATCTTTGTCAGAGAAAATGTCAAAATCATTGTTGAATTTCATAAAAACCTCGAATCCGAACGGCGGGGGATTGCCCAATTGGAAGCCTTACACTACTCAAAATGGCGAAACCATGATACTGGATGATGCATCGGTTTTGGCCAATAATCCTGACGGGGAAGCAAGGAAATCTTTGGCTTAGAAGTTTAAAATTGCCACGAATTCATGAAGTTTATTTGTGCGTTCGTGGTGTTTTTTTGCAAACCAATATTGCTGTCTGGTTTATTAGTTTTCTAGATTATGGTATTTACGGCATAGAGTGGAATATTTGTTAGCCAATCGTCCTTTCTAAACTTGCTCATTGAAGTTCTATGAGCATTTTTATTGTCAAATTTCTCCACAAAAACCTTCAGGCTTTTGGCTTTTAGGTTTTCCTCCGCTTTCACTTCCAGTGGAATTATTTGATTTTCTTTTTGGAAAACAAAGTCAACTAGGGCATTTCCCAATGGGGCGGACCAGTAGAAAAGGTTGGTTTTTGGCAATAATTGTTGGCAAACATACTGCTCCGTCAACGCACCTTTGAATTTCGATAGAATCGTATTTTTCTCCAATAATATTTGTTTGTTAAGGCCTCCCATAGCATTCAAAAGGCCTATGTCTAAAAAGTACAACTTAAAATTATCAAATTCGGCATAAGCATTTAAGGGCAATTCAGGTTTACTGAGGTTATTTACTTTTAAGATTAATCCTGCATCTATAAGCCATGCTATGGCCAATTCAAATTCCTTGGCTCTAGCCCCTTTTTTTATTTGCCCATAAATGAATTTTTTATTTTCCTTTGAAAGTTGACTTATTATTGAATTCCAAACCAATTTTATTTTAGGTACAATTCCGTTAGGTGCATATTTGGCAAAATCGTTTGCATATCCAATCAAAATTTTATCCTGTATTTCTCTGACAATTTCTAAGTTTTTGTTTTTAATATAATCGCTAACGGCCTCTGGCATGCCCCCAATGTAATAATAAAGGCGTAATTGCTCCACAAGTCTTTCATGAAAACTGTTCAATAATTCCCAATTAGCGTTTTTAATTTCAGCCGCCAATCGTTCTTCATTGTTTGTTTCTAAAAACTCAATAAATGACATGGGATATAAATTCAAGAAATCAACTTTCCCCACAGGAAAAGAATGTTTTTTTTGCATTGAAACGCCTAATAATGAGCCTGCGGCCACTATATAGTATTCGGGAGCGTTTTCGTAGAAATATTTGAGTGCGGTTAATCCTTTTTCGGCTTCTTGAATTTCGTCAAAAATCAGTAGCGTATGCTTCGGGTCAATTTGTTGGTTGGTTTCAATTTCGATGGCCGCTAAGATTCTCTGAATATTGTAATCTAGAATGAACAAATCTTTTAGCCTCGTGCTGCTTTCAAAGTTGAGATATACATATTTCTCAAAGTTTTTCTCGCCAAGATTCTTCATTAACCAAGTCTTTCCTACTTGTCTTGCTCCTTGGATTAAAAGAGGCTTTCTAGTTGGAGAGTTCTTCCATGCTATTAATTTTTGACTTAAATCTCTTTTCATGTTGATTTACAGTAATTTAATGCCGGAAAGATATGAATTGTTTCAATAGGATACACTTTTTCGTACGGAAAAGTGTGATTTTTTGCATTTATTAGTATGAAAAAGTGTTGGATAATACATTTATTCGTACGACCAAGTGTAAATCAATGCATTTATTCCTTCGAAAAAGTGTAAATGAATTGAGTAGGATGAAGTTTTTCTGAGGAAAATTTATGAGTTAAAGCACCTCAATCTCCAAACTCCAATAATCTTTCAGTTCTTCTTTTATTTTTTCGATATAGCTGTTTCTTACGTCTAAAATAATTCCGCAGCGGTTTTCGTAGGTTTGTGCTTTTACGGCGAGTTCAAGTTTTCTTACCATCTGCATTATGGCATTTGTCTGATCAAAATCATAGCTGATTTTTATTAAGCTGTTTATGGTTTTAGTTTCGATTTCGGCAATCGCTAGTGCTTCTTTAGTAGCTTCTTTGTATGCATTTATCAAGCCAGGAACGCCCAATAGTGTTCCGCCAAAATATCGGATAACCACCACAAAAGTATCAGTAAGGTCAAAAGAGGTAATGGTATTTAAAATTGGTTTGCCAGCCGAACCTGATGGCTCACCATCGTCATTGGCTCTGAAATTGCTTTCGTCAATTCCAAGTTTGTAGGAATAGCATGCATGTCGTGCTTTGGGATGTTCGGCCTTTACAGTTTCTAAATAAAAACGTACATCCTCTTCGGTCTGAATAGGGAATGCATAAGCAAAAAACTTACTTCCTTTATCTTTGAAAAGGCCTTCTGAGCTCGATTTTAAGGTTTTATATTCGTCAATCATTTGCACAAAATTAGGATAAATTTATTCTCTACTTTTGTCCAACTCAGCTTTCTTTTTGGCGGCATCTTTTAACATTTGATTCAATGCCGATTTGTCAAAATATTTTCCTTTGGTAAAAACTCCTGCAGTTTTGCTAACAGCGTTTATATCAAGCAAAGGATTTTCATCGAGAATGACCAAATCTGCTACTTTTCCTATATCCAAACTTCCCATTTTGTCAAATTTACCCATAAACTTCGCACCGTTCATAGTGGCCGATTGAAGTATTTCCGAGGGCTCCATGCCACTTTTTTGAAACAACCCCAATTCTTCAATCAAACTAGCTGCGGGATATACGAAAGTATTCAAAGCAGCACAATCGCTGCCGGCAATTATCAACATGCCTGCTTTTTGTACGAAAGGCAATTGCTTCGCAATCAATTGGTAACGGTCTTTTCTTTGTTGTTTTTGTTCTGCTGTTTCGTTGGCCATGCGGTCTATCCGCCATTGGTAATTAGCCATGAATCGCTTGGTCAGATATTTCTGGAAATCATCATTTTTGTGGTTGTTTTCGTCCAGATAAGCCAACTCTTTACCGCCAATGAGTGTCGGACAAACTGCAACATTTTTTTTGGCCAAATCACTATAGGCTTTAATAGCTTTTTTTTGGTCAAAATTCATGAGAAAGTCTTTTTCGGCTTGGGCCTTGGTTAGGCTACCATCTAGAATTCCTTTTTTACTAAGATTTTCATCATTTCCGAGTCTCAACAGATAGCTCGCATGCTCAATGGCTGAAAAACCTTCATTTGCCAAGTCGTTAATGGTTAAATCATAAGGCACATGCCCTGTAACCAAATAGTCTCTTTTTTTAGCTTCAATTACACTTTTTAGAAATAAATCACCTTTAAGCGTGTTCTCGGTAATTTTTACGAAATCTACTTTGAGGCTGTCTAAATAATTCAACATTTGTGTCAGTTGCACCTCGTTTTCAATCTCCAAATCGCCTTTCCAAATTGAATTTAGTCCCTCAAGTTTTCTTGCAGCAGTAAAAATTGTTGGGCCTAAAAGTTTGCCTTCGTTAATTTCATCTCTCCATTTCAAAACTTGAAGTCCCAAGTCGCTAGCGGCATCTCTCACAGTCGTAATGCCATGGGCTATAAAAACAGGAAACAATGCTTTGTTGTCATCCACCAAATCTTGTCCTTCAATATGTATGTGCATGTCCCAAAGTCCGGGGATAATATATTTCCCTTTGACATCGATTTTTTCTGAGGCCAGATTCCTTATATTTTTATAAGAATCAATACTTTTAATGGTTTTGTTTTCAATTAATATGGCTTGGTTTTTAGATATTTTTCCAGATTTTACATCAACCAAATTGGCATTATAAAACAAAACCGACTTGTTTTGTGAATTTGCATTCCCGAAAACCAAAAGAAAGAAAAATAGAATGAGAAATTTTAACTTTTGAGACAACATATTGCGGCTTATTTATAGATTGCGAAAGTTTAAAATTAGCGATAAAAAATGAAAACCGTCAACGATTTATTGGTTTTAGGAAATCCCATCCTTTACGAAATTTCCGAAGAGATTTTGCCAGAAGAATTGCCTTTGGTGGAAAATTGGGTCAAGGATTTGCATGAAGTAATGGAAGATATAAGAGCCAGGTACAATTTTGGAAGAGCTATTGCTGCCCCACAGCTTGGCAATATGAAGCGGCTGATTTATATGAATATAACCAAACCAATGGTGTTCATCAACCCCAAGATTATAAATAAAAGCAAGGAAATGTTTGAAGTTTGGGACGATTGCATGTGTTTTCCTAACCTTTTTGTGAAAGTAATGCGGCATAATACCATAGAAATTGAATATTTAGACGAAAACTGGAAAACTCAAAATGCAGTTTTCGAGAATGACCTTTCCGAACTTTTTCAGCATGAATTTGATCATTTGGAGGGGGT
>Ga0164293_10001898_pt1 | contig 17691 bp, 19 predicted proteins | sample GEODES118metaG_FD_111487 | JGI IMG/M metagenome (GOLD analysis project Ga0164293, IMG submission 111487) | Eutrophic lake water microbial communities from Lake Mendota, Wisconsin, USA - GEODES118 metaG | ecosystem: Environmental > Aquatic > Freshwater > Lake | place: USA: Lake Mendota...
CATCAACTTATAACCTACTCCAAACCTTCTTGCAGGGTCCATCAATATTCCCACATCATTACCCCCTGAAACTAATAAATTGTTATACAATTTTACAGGACTAAGTTTAAAATCATCAACCGATTTTTTCAAACTCTCTCTTTGTCCATTGCCTACCAATATGTTTGGAGAATCATCTATTTTTTTCAGAAGCTTATATTGCTGAATATTAACCTCGTCAAAAACATAATTATCGGTATCAATTTCTCCTTTTTTTAGATTTAAGTCCACAATTGATTTAGAAGATAGATCTTCTTCTACTATCACCACCTCCTTTTTCAGTTCTCTTCCCAAGTTACCCTCCAAATAAAACGCCTGCCATTCTCTTTGAAACTTGGCAAAAGACAAACCCAAAGTACTGGTTATACTCGATTGCTCATTTCTGATAATTCGGGTAAGATTCAGAATGTTAGAAATGTTATCCTTGCCGTATTTGATCGTAATGTAATGCCATATCGACTGCCCGATTACCTCTGCGTCTTTACCTCTCAATTGAGATAGTTTCTGGTTTTTGTTTTTGGAAATAACCGTCTTAAACTGCTCATATTTAGCAGAATTGTCAGCCTCAGCAATGTATGCAGAAATGCCGCTAATATACCAATCGGGCACCATTAGTAGCAGCTGACTCTGAACTGCCTCTTTTAAACTACCACCATAGAGCATGTCATATACAAACAAATTGGCGATTTCCTTAATCAATTTATTATAAAAAAGAGAATCGTTTTTTTGATAAGGAAGTTGTACTCGGGCCTTGGAAAGATTTAATATACCACCATCTAAATCCAACGGAACAGTAGAACCAATGTTGCTTTGCTTTTGATCTTCTTGTGAATTGTAAATAAACACTTTCATAACCGAAAAAGGCGTGTAACCCAAGGTTTCAGTTACTTTCTCATATTCTTCTTCGGCTTTTTTTGCAGCTTTACGGGCTAAGTCCTCACCACCTCGATAGAAATTGAACTCGAAATTGTTGCTTTTAATGGTTTTCCAATCGAACCTTTTCTTCTGAATCTTACTTTTTCCAAATTCTTCACCCGTAACGCCATAATAACGCTGCGAAAAAGCCTCTGAACTTAGAAAAACAGATAATGCTCCAGCAAAAAGTAATGTTTTTATAGACGCCATTAGTTTAAGAAAAGGTCAAAAAATCTTAAAAAACCATTTAACAACTACGAATATAACGGATAATGCCTTTCAATGTTTGCTTCGGGATTAATATCTTTTTGAAGAAATATGAAATCTGTTAGCTGTTTTACAAAATACGGTGCCAATGAAACGCCTTTTGTACCCAATCCATTAAATATAAACATGTTTTTGTGATAAGGATGTTCACCCAAAATAGGTCGCCGGTCTTTGGTTGAAGGCCTCACTCCAGCCTGCTGACCCATAATTTCAAATTCAGTATTTAATATTTTTGTTGCGTTAGATAGCAACTCATCTCGCCCACGTTCGGTGTTTTCAAAATCGAGTTCATGCCAGCTATAAGTGGCCCCAATGCGTACCGTACCATTCCCAAGCGGCATAATCCACTTGCCTTGGTTCACAATGGGCTGAATGCCATAATCCTTTATTTTTGCCAAAAGGCTCTCTCCTTTGACAGGATTGAAAGGCAACCAATTAAAAAACGGATTCTGTACAGCATAAAAGCCCTCACAAAAAATGATTTTCTGAGTTAAAATATCCTTATATCGAAAACCAGAATCTTCAAAAATCAAATCTTCATGTACGAATTTAGCCTCTTTGTAGGCCTCCCAGAAAATAAGCTTTTCTTTAATCTTTGATAGCAATGTCGGTACATCAAGCCAACCCGCCTTTTGGGTGTACATGCCTCCTAAGTTAACATTGAAATGTGGCGAATAGGCATTTGTGTTTTCTTGAACCTCAAGATAATCGTGTAGCTGGTGTTTTTCTATTTGATTCAGAAAATTAGCCTTACTTTCTTCGTTTGCAAAAGGCCTGAACAAACCTGTTTGATAAAAAAAACGCTCCTTAAACTCCACTTCCAAGCCTCGGTAATAATCAAACAACAAACCAAAAAGCTCGTCAATCAGCCAAGTTTTTGCCAAATACTTGCCTGTAACGGGGTTCACCATGCCACCAGCAACCATACTTGAGGACTTCATGCTTATATCTGCAAAGACCAGTATTTTTTGGCCTTTCTCTAACAGTTCATTGGCTAAAAGCGAGCCCGCAAGACCATTACCTACTATTATAAAATCGTATTTTTTCAAGCTGACCATTTTTTTAAAACCACCATGTCGGCCAAAAGAATCACCTGATCTACTTGCTCGTCGAGGGTCATGTAAGTGGTATCTATCACTACCGCATCGTCGGCTTGTTTGAGTGGACTTTCTGCACGTGTGCTGTCAATAATATCTCGTTTTTTGATATTTTCTAAAATTTCTTCTATATCTAGCACATCGCCTTTTCCCATCAATTCTATTTGGCGTCTTTGTGCTCTTACGAGTGGGTCAGCGGTCATAAATATCTTGAGTTCGGCCTCAGGAAAAACCACCGTACCTATGTCTCTTCCATCCATTACTAACCCTTTTTTCTTACCCATTTTACGTTGTTGATCTACCATGGCATGCCTTACCGCAGCTATGGCACTCACCTCACTCACTTTGTTGGCTACATACAATTTCCTGATTTCATCCTCCACATTCAAGCCATTAAGATAGGCCTGATTTTGCCCAGAGGTATTGATTCTGAACTCTATGGTTATATTTTCCAAAGCTTTTTCAACTTCTTTTTGATTAGAAACCGAAACGTGATTTTGGAGAAAATACAAAGTAACTGCACGGTACATTGCTCCAGTGTCAATGTAGCTATAGGCCATATTGGCGGCGGCTTTTTTGGCGGTTGAGCTTTTGCCGCAAGACGAATGACCGTCAATGGCTATGATAATTTTTGACATAATTCTGTTGTTTTGAAAGCAAACGGTAAGATGCTTTTCTAAAAATAAAGGAAACTACCCAATTCTGATAGAAAAATTTACGTTTTTTATACCATTACTTTGGCTATAAAACTTTTGATATCTTCAAAAGCCTGAGCATCAAACCATTCGAACTTGTCCTTGTTTTTAAACCAAGTCATCTGCCTTTTGGCATATCTTCGGGTATTGCGTTTTATCAAATCCACCATGGTTTGGTAGTCATGTTCGTCAGCAAAATACCCAAATACTTCTTTGTAACCGACAGTTTGAAGGGCATTCTTTTCTTTATATTTCTCCAAGCTTTTCACCTCGTCCAAGAGTCCTTGCTTCAACATCACATCCACACGAGCGTTTATTTTTTGATACAATTCTTCTCGGGGTCTTTCAATTCCAATTTTTACTACTTTGTAAAAATGCTCCTTTTCTCCTTTTTTTTGAAAAGAAGAAAATGGTTTGCCTGTGCTAAAACAAACCTCCAAAGCACGGATCAACCGCTGACTATTCTGAATGTCTATATTTTCATAAGCCAAGGCATCTAAAGATTTGAGTTCGTTTTGTAAGATTTCTTTTTCACCATTTTCAAGTCTTTGCATAAGCTCAGCCCGTAATTCTAACGGAGCTTGCGGCATATAATCTAGGCCATTGACCAATGCATCCACAAACAATCCCGAGCCGCCCGTCATAATAACCACGTTCTTTTCTTGAAAATATGACTCCAAAAAAGCCTCCACATCTCGCTCAAAATCACCCGCACTATAAAGCACTTCCACACTCTGGGTATCTATAAAATGATGCGGTACGTCTTGCATTTCTTCTGGCCTTGGTTTGGCTGTGCCAATATTCAGCTCTTTATAAAATTGTCGAGAATCGCAAGAAATTATGTCACAACCGAGCCACTGAGCGAGTTTTACGCACAAGTCTGTTTTGCCAACTGCCGTGGGACCAACTATGATTATTAATGTAGGAGACTGTGCTTCGATAATGAATTTTGTAATTTTAGAACAAATTTATGATAATGTTCCTAAATTAGACCTTCAAATCACAAAATACAATATGGAATTTCTATTATTTATAATTGCTTTGGTAGTAGGAAGCTTGGCTTCTTGGCAAATATTCAATTGGGTTTATGGCAAAAAAATTAAAGATAATTCCGAAAGTATTCGGGTGGAATCCCACGTTTTGCTCGAAAGAATAGAGAAGGTCTTCAAGGTAGTTTTGGCCGAAGGATATTTTACCGAAATATACGACCACAACTCAAAAAAGGAATTTTGGGGTTTATTTAAGTCTAGCAACAAGGCCTTGGTAGTGGCCAAAGCAAAAGTTTCGGTTGGTTATGATTTTAGCAAAATGAAATTCAGCAGAGAAAACACCGAGCGGAAACTGGTGATAGAAGAATTTGCCCCCGCAGAAATACTTTCAGTAGATACCGACTACAAATTTTATGACCTCAACCAAGGACTTTTGAGCAAATTCAACAACGAAGACTATACTGCTATATTGGCCGAAGCCAAAAAAATGATGCAAGAAAAAGCTCAGGAGAGTGATTTGCCGCAGATTGCAGCCAATCAAGTAAAAGTGATGATGAAGCAGCTGGCGGCTTCTATGAACTGGGAATTGGATATAAAAGAAAAAGGCTCGAAAACGGCTATGCTGCTTGAAGACAAGGATATTCTGCCAAAAGCACTAGAAAAAGCATCTGTAAAAGATTCCTAAATCTAGGTAGTTTAGCTAAGCACAGATTTTAAATAAATGCCATGACATAATATATCGTGATTCTCTTGGAAAACATCAATCTATCTGAGGCCAAAAGCTACACCAAATGGTATTTAAAAAACTAATACTTGGCCTGCCGATACATTTCAAGAATATTCGCTCCAAAAGCCTTTTATCATTACCTTTGTGGCGAATAACCAAAAACAATTATGGCATTAATAGAAGAATTGGAGGAACAGGGCAACGTATTGTTTAAATTTCGCAGCTACATTCCTATTTTCTTTTTGGCTTCGGGCTTGGGTGTTTATGCCTACAAAATATACGACATGAGCTATCCTGACTTAGGCTTCAACTACTGGTTAATCTGTCTGGCGGTGGGATTATTGGGCTTGTTGGTAAGAATTTACGCCGTTGGTCATACACCCGCCAACACTTCAGGCAGAAACACTAGCGAGGGCCAAGTAGCCGATGAACTTAACCAAACAGGCATATATTCGATAGTACGTCATCCGCTTTACTTGGGAAATTTCTTGATGTGGTTGGGTGTGGCCATGTTAACCGCCGACCTATGGTATTTGGTGGCATTCACGTTTACATATTGGGTTTACTACGAGCGTATTATGTTTGCAGAAGAAGCATTTTTAAGAAGAAAATTTGGCGAGCCATATCTCAAATGGGCATCAGACAAACCTGCATTTATACCCAAACTCCAATCTCCGGTTAAACCTAAATATCCTTTTTCTATTAAAAAAATTTTGAAAAAAGAGAAAAATGGTGTTGCGGCCATGTTTGGTTTGTTTTATATCTTCGACATTGTGGGCGAATACATCAAATGGGGCGAATATACCTTCAAGCCAACGTTTTGGTTTTGGGGCTTTGCTGTAAGTACAATTTTGTATTTGATTCTGAAATTTATTAAAAGATCTACTAACCTCTTAGAAGAAGAAGGCAGATGAAAGCAAACTGGGATGGCATACTAACCAAGGCTGCATATATCTATTTAAGCCTACCATTCCTGATATTTTGCATTGCGTGGCTCAATCTACCCTCAGCAATTGCGTTTTCTTGCATAACAATTGTCTCTATTTTTCTATGTTTGAGGCAGACCTATTCCGATTTCTCTATCAACTTTTTGGTAACCAGAAATCCCAAAACCGTATGGATGTCATTGTTGATTATTCTGTTCATTATTTTTTTCTCGGGAATAGGGCATTATACCTACCAAAACAACGACCATCTGTACCGCGGAGCCCTATTTGCTGATTTGGTAAAATACGACTGGCCTGTAATCTACAAAGTAAATGGTTTTCCTGGGCATTTTCTGGAAGGGAAAACCACTATGATGACCTATTACTTGGGTTTTTATCTGCCGGCAGCAGCCTTAGGAAAAGCTTTTGGCTTAGAGTTTGGACGATTTGCTTTGTTTTTCTGGACTTTCATCGGAACCGTTCTTGTGGTTTTTCAAACTGGAAAACATCTCCGAAAATTCAATTACAAGCTCCTTTTACTTTTCTTTGGTTGGGGAACGCTCTTTTTCATTGGAACTTTATACAAAAACTCCTTCATCGACATCTACACCGAAACGGCCAATCCGCTCTGGGCAGGCATGATTCTCTACGCCGACAGCAACTTGGGATTAATCTACTGGACATTTAATCAGTCCCTTACAGGCTGGTTGATTTTACTATTAATATTCAATAAAGGGCCAAAACAGAATACCTTCTACTTATATAGTCTTACTTTTTTTCTGAGTCCATTTGCGTTTGTGGGTATGTTTCCTTTCGTTATTTTTATGATTTGGAAAAACTACGAAGGCACACTTAAAGACGATTTGTGGAAAAACGTGAAAAAATATCTTAGTTTCCAAAATATCATCGGAGCGGCTCTGGTGGTATGTCTAAACTTCATTTATATTGACTCTAATAAGGCAGGGAAGTTTTTCCAAGTGCTACATCATCGACCAAAAATACTGATTGTTTTCTATCTGCTTTCATGGGCGATCATTGCTTTTCTTATCAGTTCAAAATTTAAGAAAAATGCACTTTTCTGGTTAGTTGTTATAGTCCTGATTCCCCTGCCCTTCTTTCAGCAAGGTTTCGGTATTGATTTCCCCGGAAGACTTTCTATACCCGCCTTGTTTATAATGATGCTGCTAGTTGGGCAGTTTTTGATTGAGGAGAAATCGGGTTGGAGAAAATGGGCCGTATTTGCTTACATGATTGTTAGTGCAGTATGGCATATTGGATTTGAAGTCGGCAAATCCGTCATTTGGACCTCAGCCGAAAATATCAGCCACAAAACCGACTGGGACGACCAACTCATGGCCGCAGAAAATCGCAAACTTCAAAAGGTGGGGAAAATAATCAAAGACTTGGAGGGCAAAGATATACTCATCCAAGACCACAAAACTATCGTAAACCCCAACAACAATGTCATCTGGAATTATATGGCGGACATTGAGGGTTCAAGGTTTTATAGGTGGTTTGCAAGGAAGCCGTGAAAGTTCGAACATTTTAAACTTCGGTAGAAAGAGAAATTTACCCTTGTAACTTCGTGGAATTTGTGCTTAAATCAACACGAATTTTATGAAGGCACAAACTTAGGCTAAGCACCAAACTTTGGTAAGGTATTTTATGATTTTAAAAGTATTAGTTTTTTTTAGTTTTTCTATTTTTCATAAAAAATGTTAGAGTCTATTTTTTTTGGTGCCACTTCAGGATTTATTTTAAGTTTTGGGTTTGGAAGTGTTTTTTTTGCTTTGATACAAGAAAGCATAGACAAAGGGTATCATAACGGCATTAAAATGGCATTTGGTGTATTAGTTAGTGACATGCTTCTTGTTTTGTTAGCTATTTTGGGTACTTCTGCTTTTCCCGACATTCCAAATTTTCAGTTGTATGCGAAGACAGCTGCATGCATAATACTGGTATTCATGGGGATTTCTCAATTCTTCTATAAGAAACCAAATATCCAATTTCAGAACCCAAGTCGAAAAATATCTCTAATATCTTTTGGAAAAGGATTTCTTTTAAATGCTATTAACCCTGTCAATTTTCTTTCATGGGTAGTTTTACTTACGGCCATTAAAAGTCAAAACTACACAATTGGTCAGCAAATGGGGTTTTTCTCCACATCGTTAATTGTTATTTTTTCTACCGAAAGCCTCATTGCCTATTATTCGTTCAAAATCCGCAAAATTGCTTCAGAAGGCCTTATCAAAAAAATAAAGATGGTAAATGGATTTATTTTTATATTTCTGGCGATTATGCTTTGGTACTAGCGAGAAAACTCAACCAATCTGTTTGCATTTTCCCTTTTAGAACCCTCGGGAATTTATTTTGACCACCAATTTTACCTTGGACTTTCATATAATCATAAAAAACATTGACGGGCAAAACTTCAGCGTCTACACTAGTTAAAGCATGTAAACGTTCTACTGCATAATCATCATTAAGATCTTTTAGTCTTGCGTCAATTTTCGAAATGAGCAAATTTTTATCTACTATTTCACTGCAACCAAAATACCATTTATGGCCAAACATTTTATCCAACTTCTCCCCAATCAGAGTAAACTCATTGATTTCGACACCTATTTCTTTAGATACCTCCACTACAGCTTTGTTTAGATTATCCACCGACAGATGCTCACCACACAAGCTCATGAAATGCTTTGTACGGCCCGTAATAATAATTTCAGCAGTTTGTGAATCCTTAAACATCACAGTATCACCGACCAAGTATCTCCAAGCGCCCGCACAAGTAGAAACCAAAATTGCATATTCTGTATTTTCAGTCGTCTGGTGTACCATCAGTGTTTCTGGATTAGGCCTTAGGTTACCTTCCTCGTCGAAGTTGTCATCGTTAAATGGTATAAACTCAAAGAATATCCCTCTATTTAAGACCAATTTAAGCCCTTTTTCGGGTTCATTTTGGTATGCAAAAAAGCCTTCAGATGCCAAATAAGTTTCTAGATAAAAAAAAGGCTTTTCAGTGTCTAAAAGTTTTGAAAATGACGCACGATAGGGTTCTAATGAAACACCACCCCATCCAAATGCCGTCAAATTTGGCCACATTTCATGTATATTCTTAAGCTTATATGTGTCAATGATTCGCTCAAAAATTATCTGTATCCAAGCGGGCACACCCGCCACAAAAGAAATATCCCAAGTGGGAGCTTGACTAACAATCTGAGATAGCTTCTTTTCCCAGTTTTTTTCTTGACTAATTCTAAATCCTGGTTTATAAAACTTTTCAAACCAAAATGGTATTTTAGCCGTGGTAATACCGCTCAAATCACCCTCGAAATGACCACCCACTCTGTTGAGCTCCGTACAGCCACCAAGCATCAAGTAACTCTTCTCAAAAACCACCGGTGGCAATTCTCTAAACTCCCCCAACGAAATTATTTGAGCAATAGAAGTATTATGTATAGCTTTCAACATATCAGCCGTAACAGGGATGGCTTTTGAAGACGCCTCGGAGGTTCCCGAACTCAATGCAAAATATTTGACTTTTCCAGGCCAAGCAATATCTGGCTCTCCATTCCTAGACCTATGCCACCATAGATCGTATATAGAATTGTAGTCAAAGATTGGAGTATTACTCTTAAAATCTTGGTAAATGGTTTTTCTTTTGGATACAAAAAGACCTTTAGATATCTCCTCAAATTTATATGCTACTCCGACTTCGGTAAACTTGGCCTTGTTCAATAATTTAAACAAAACCTTTTCCTGCCATTTTTGAGGTTTAGCCTTTCGTACTTTCTTTAAGTTGTTTCCAAGAAATATGCTTCCTTTTATGAAATTTCCTAGTATTGGCATTTATATTATTCTCCATTATTAAATAATAGCAAATATACGATAATCGTCTATTAAAAGTTATTCCGTTTTCCGTAAAATCATCCTGAATAAGCCATAAAGAATAAAAAAAATAGCTAAAATGAGTAATATTTAGCATCAATTACTATCGAATAGCCTTGGGGAAATTACACATTACTTCTTGTTCCTTTATGTATTCGACGGTCTCTTTATCTAGATAAATAAAATTTATTTTTTACCCTTTAACTTTTGGCGTAATTTGGGTTTTTCTTGTGTGGCAGCCAATAAGATAAGTCTGCGTGTATATACTAAGACATCATTTTCAATTTTGATTTCAAGAATCATTCTAGGCATACCTCTAAGCCGCTCTAAACCATTAAAAACTAGAATATTTGTGGTGGAGTAAGCTACGATACTTTGTCGTTTCATAGGGTCATAAGTGGATGCTTTCATATAAATATACGTACTCACTTACTTTATCTCATTTAAGATTTCACATTTACTAAACTTCAGAGAATCCTCCACTACGTAGGAATTCCCCAAAGTATCGTACAATTCCATAACCTTTCCATTTTCAAAATATCTGGTAAATACCATCAGGTCATTCCTCCAAAAAATTGTTCCATCCTCAGATTGTTCCTCCTGATTTTCAAACGTATACTAGCTATGTTTCACATTAAATGTCAATACCATTTTTTGATTATATCCTGACTCAATTTTCCAAATTTAGGCCTTTATATCTTTCAGTTCTTTCGATAAATACGCGTCCTTACTTTTTATTTTCACCCAATCCTTTTCTTTTCAAATGAAATCTTCCCAACCGATTTTTTGAGAAAACGGCATGTAAAGAACTCATAAAAAGTATCGTCAATATTATTTTTTTCATTTGATTGCTGTTTAGTTTTCATATCTTGTTCTTTCACGACAGCTACCACGCCACGCATATTTTAAGTATATGACACCATAAAATAGCTAGATAAAGTTTGGAAACATACTTTGAACAATGTTCTGAAAAGTAATTTTCTGGTGTCCATGTTTTTCTTGAACACATCTTATATACTCAACCTAATCTCTGATTTTTTAGCTTTCCCAACCAATTTATAGGTACTGAGGTTCAAAATCGAGAGGTTTTGATCAAAACCCAATTTGGTATTTTTGTACTGATGGTAATTAAAATCTGCTACCAAAAAAAACGATTTAGGCATTTGCAAAACCAAGTGGCTCTTGCGGAAGTATTAAAAAAAATGATCCTGACTACTACTCAATGAGTATCTTACATTGTTTATACCCGTAGACCAAGATAAAAATAACGAAAACCAATTCACAGGCGTCAGGTCTGGCCCATCGTTTAAGTTGATGTTGCTATTTTTGTTTTCATTGAGGTTGTTATTGATATAAACCAAAAAAACGCGTTAGAAAATCAGCTACAGTAAAAGTCGGAGGCGACCCCTGTTGCTTCAAATCAATTTCCGAGCCTATGCAAACCTATCTCCATAGGTTTTTCGATACTCATCATAGTTTTTTTGCCAAATTTTATTTCGCCAGAATGTCTATTGAGTTTTTTGGGATAAATTAATTTTTTGCCCGCATTGCTGTATAGACCCACTAAAGCAGTAGTTTTGGTTTTATTTATTGAAAAGCCAAAATTTACTGAATAATTAAAATTATTACCACCGTTTATAGTAAACGGCATTAAAGTAGCAATCAAACTACAAATAAATTATTGACTATAAACTACTTGTGTTTTTTAGTGGCAATAATCTGTGTTTGTTCAGAAATTGATAAATGAAACCGGATTATACATACCAAAACGTTTTGAACCAGCCTGATTGATAGTTGGTTTAAACACCCTGTAACGCAATCCTAAGAAAAAAGGATTGGAATTACCTGTAAACGGTTGCAAATAACGGATTTCTGGAACTTCAAAACCTACTTCATAACTACCGCAAAGGTATTTTATCATTTCTAAGGTCAAAATTTACTCTAGTATTAGGTAACAAAACATCATAAAAATTTGAAATCTATTCGGTCGTCGGTTTTCCTTCGTCATTTGCAAGAATTCCATCCAATTAAAATAGTTGATATGTCATTCCAAAAGCGATATAAACGCCTTTGTTCGTTTAACGGAGTAACGACGTAAACTTTGACACCTATCTACAAATTAACAAAGCATTTAAAGTTACCGTATTTTCATCCGTGTCAAATCCATAAAATTCGTGTTACATTTAGATTAAAGTTTGCAAGTACAAAAACTTTGGCAATGTCGAAAACGCTTGACCATAAAAACACCTAGCATGTAGACCACAAACGAGACTTCATAAATTGGTTAATCAACTTTTAATAAAGCCACCAAGGCAGCCTATGCATGGCTTCACTTTGTTTTATATAGTCTGCAATAATCTTACTGTATCCTGTAGTATTAATTTTCTTGCCTTTCACTTTTTTGGGTAATTTAGGATATTCCAAAGCAGAATTTGTATCAACACTAAGGGCAGAAATTACATAGGCACCGTCGTCTAGTGTAACTTCCAAAATAACGCCAGGTAAACCATAAAAGCGGTCAGGACCCGATGAAGTTACAAAATCGGTACAAAACCAAGCTTCTATTTTCTGGTCTTTTAAAGCATCATAAGCCAGAGCTTTCATACAAATATATCCCGCAACATCTTTAACATCATTCATTATCTTCCAATTGTAAGCATTTAAGCTATCCTCAACAATATAGGTTTTGCCCAACACATTCTGGTAGTCAAAATAAGTACCTTTTTCAAAATCTCTTGTGAGATAAAGATCATCATGCGTGTAGTTAAAGGAACCATCTTCGGTAGTTTCTTGCTGATTTTCAAAGGTATAGAATGACTTTTTCTCGGTAAAATTCAATGCGTATTTGGTTTTTTGCGAAAACCAATTTTTCATTGTTTCAGATTCTCTATCTTTTTCTTCTTTTGAAAGGAACTTGGCTTTAGCCAAAGTTTTGGCAATATCTCTTGAGGTTTCATAAATAATTCTTCCTGAGGTCTTTTGCCCTTGAACCAACCCCGAAACAAATACTAAACACACTATTATTAAATTTCTCATTGTATTATTTGATATTAATCTTCCCATCTGCTTTTTTTAACTTTTGCCGTAATGCCCTTCATGTTGTAAGTATAAGTAACCATGAAATATCTAGAGAGTGTCTGCGAAATAGAACTGCTTATGACATTCTGAAATGCATTCTGATTCACCCTCACATTGCGTTTGAAGGCATCGTAAAGGCTCAGTCTAATCTCAGATTTCTTGTTTTTGCCTACAACTTTGTATGTACTCAAATTCAAAATTGGCACGTGTTGGTTAAAGCCCAACTTGTTGTTTTTAAAATGCGTATAATTAAAATCAGTTGTAAAGAAAATCAACTTGGGCAACTGCAAAACCATATTTGACTGCACCGAATTGTTGAAAAATCTCTGGTTTTGATTGGTTGAGATGGAATAACTTGCATTGTTTATACCAGCATTGGCGGATATAAACCACGAGAACCAGTCTATCGGCGTAAGGTCTAACCTTGTTCCGAGATAGAAATTCTCGCCTTTATTTTCGTTCAACACATTGTTGATATACATGAGATTCTTCGAAATTCCGGTGCTGGCGTTAAGAGCCATAGCCACCTTGGTTTTCTTTATAGGAAATCCAAAATAGGTGTAAACATTAAAATTATCGCCGCCCGAAATATTCTCTGGCGTATACACTGTAGAAAGGTCATTGTTTACTTGTTGGTTCAAAATTACTTGATTTTTATATCTTGTGTAACTCACTCCGGCGTTCAGATTAATAAATGAAACAGGATTAAATACATAATAATACAGATTGGAATTATAAGTGGTAGTAGGCAGTAGATTGGGATTTCCTTTTCTGACAAACATCGGGTTGGAGTTGTCTATAAATGGCTGCAAATCTCTGATACGAGGAGCATTTAGTCCCACATTATAATCAAAATTCAAGTATCTACTATTTTTCAAGTCATAGTTTACAGAGACATTTGGCAATAAGGCTCTGTAGGTATTTTTGATGATTCCGATTTCGGACTGACCTTGGTTATTGTAAAATTTACCTCTAATGTCAAATTGCTGAGCGGCTATTCCTCCTGAAATATTGAGTCCCTTGGCATTGAAACGCAAGGCTGTTCCCACTCTGTTGAACAAGATGTTGTTCTCAAAATATCTACTGAGTGAATCAACCCTCGGCTCGCTATCTGCAAAAAGGTCAAAAACATCACGATCCACCTTTTGACCTAGATTACTAAAGTTATAAAAAGTTTCCAAAACAACCTTTTTGCTCAATGGTTCCATGAACAATAAGCTACTTTTTATCTCATTTGAGCCGGAAAGTCACAAAACATTTTGATTCAAATTTCTGATATTTGAACCCAACGGAAATTTTTCTCCCACTACTGAATATTCATTAAAAATGGCCGTTTGATTAGCGTTTTGGTCACTATTATTCTTATTGTAGGTTCCTGAAATAGCAAAATTCCTGCCTTTTTTCATGAATTTATGACGGTAAATGGCCGAACTAGACAAAATGAAACTCGTGGCATCAAAAACATTGCTAGATGCCTGATTTCTGAATCGTTCATTGCTTGTATTTAAAAAGTCTATGCCGTTTACAGAAGACTGCGTTCTGTTGCCTACTCTTCCGTTTACGTTCAACACAAAAGTATTCAACGAGTCGAGCTCCTTCTCTAATCTCACGCTCATCCTGTGATTTTGAGAGTAATTTCTATTAAAACTCGAATCCGCCCTAAAATAATTTGATGTTGGCAAAAAGTACTGAGAGTTGGTAAGTTGGTCAAGGGTTTGGTCTGTTTGGTTGAAGAAATAATTAGAACTCACTTTGGTTTTCTTGGTGTCATAATTATAGTTCATACCACCCGCATAGTTCTTTGAAAATCCCTGCCCTGGGCCCCAAGTCTGTGGTATTTCTAGATTATCATCATTGTCGTCGTCACCCCCAAAACTAAAAAACCGCATGCCTCCTTGCGAAAATCCAAAGTCGGCGTTGTCGTTCCAGTTATAAGACTGGCTTCCCTTAAAATCCTGATAATCGTTGTTTGAAAGGCCGGTCTGATTGATGTTGTTACCAAAACCCACTACTGCAAACTGATTTTTAGTGTCAAATTTATTATAATTAGCCTTACCCATCACGCGTTGGTCAGAACCTGCTCCGGCAGTTGCCTTGCCAAATCCACCCTTTTTAAATTCCTCCTTCAGTTCTAGATTAACCGTCTTTTCTCTTTTCCCGTCTTCCACACCTATCAACTTAGCCGACTCCGATTTATCATTAAATACCTGCACTTTATTAATGGCCTCGGCTGGAAGGTTTTTAGTGGCCAACTTGGGATCATCCCCAAAGAAGCGTTTGCCATCTACGGTCACTCTTTTGACCTCCTCTCCCTGAGCTTTAATGTTACCTTCAGCGTCTATTTGCACGCCAGGAAGTTTCCGAAGCAAATCTTCTACCGAAGAACCCGGTGGTACTTTAAATTTGCTGGCATCATACTCAATGGTGTCGCCTTTGAAACTCATCGGAGCCTTCGCCGTTCGAACAACCACCTCAAAAAGCTCCTTTTGAATAGGTTTCAATATCAACTGCCCGAGGTCTTTTTGTAAAACAGCCGGGTCAAACTTGATCAAATCTTGTAAAGGAACAAAGCCAACAAAGGTAGCTTTGAGTAAATAATCCTGTTTTTTGAGGTTTTTAAAAATGAAATTGCCGTCCGTATCAGCCCTAACGAAAGTTATCATGGACGAGTCCGAAGGAGACAGCAATAAAACTGTTGTGAAGGAGAGCGGAGCTTTGTCAGAATCAATCAGTGTGCCTTTGATACTGTAGGATTGTGCAAAAGTCGTTGTGGCCAAACATAATGCGGCCAACAGGGGTAATAGTTTTTTCATTTTTCAAATTAGTTTCTAATGGTTTGCAAATTGTAACGGGTTTCTCTATCAAAAAAATGTAACGTATGGATTTTACATTATTTAACAATTGTTTGCTTAACAAAAGTTAAAAAACATACGGAATGCAATGAAAAGAATTTATTTACAAAACTAAAACATTAGTTTTTATAAAATATTGTTGAGGTTCGAAAATTTTTTTAAATCCTCTTCTGTATCAATGTCGCTGAGTTTGGGCAAGAAGTTGCAGTTGTACGAATATGAATTAATAACCTCAATGGCATCCTGAGCCACATGCTCATGGCTCCAAGTTTTATTCAGAAAAACGTCTTGTAGGAAATTAGACGAGTTGATTTTCCCAAAATTAAAACCGATGGCATAATAGCCGCCATCGTGAGAAGGACCCAAAACCGTTTCTGAGTTTTCGAGGCACTCAAATCCTGCGTTTAGGATTTCGGTACTTATCTCATAAATATCACTTCCTACAATTAAGACTTTGGAGTAGCCCATTTCTTTGGCTTTCTCAAATGCCGAAAGCATTCTTTGTCCTAAGTCTGGGGATTGGTTTTGGAGATTTTTTTGGAAAATATCGTTTTCCCAAATGTCTTTTCCATCTACAAAAGAAGAATAAAACAAAAGCTTATCAGCTGAAACTGCTAAAGATTTGTCATGAATATTGACAATCAGTTTTTTAAAGACTTCAAGAGCCTTTTCATCACCAATGGTGGCCGCCAATCGGGTTTTTACTTTACCGAGTTCGGGATTTTTGATGAAGATGAGGAGGGCTGAGTTCAATCTTTATCGAGGATTTTATTCGAGGAATCCATTTGGTGTTACTATAGGAATATTTTTATACGGATTTAGTATTATCAAATCATTATCACCAGAAACAATAAAATCCGAAGAATGCTCAAAAGCCAAAGCCAGAAATTTGTTGTCTTTTGGGTCTCTACAATCTTCCACCACTATATTTACCTTTACAAATTGAGTGGAGTGAAAATAATTAATCAAAAAAATGGACTTATCAATTTCAGAAAAATATTTAGAAAATTTTGGCCTACTCAAAACTTCCACAAGTTCTTTATAGCATTCTAAAGAACTAATGATTTGATGGTTCAAAAGTGCTTTCTCGTAAGCCAATCTTGATTTAGATGTTTTAAAAAGTAATGCACTTACTAAAACATTGGTATCAAATTCTATCTTCTTCATCAAGTAGTTCTTGAAGTTTCTCCTCTGTTAAGCCTTTATTTTGGGCATCTATCGAGATTTTATCCATTATGGCCAATAGTTGAAGTTTGTAATCTATGTCTTCAGCTGGAAGTATTATCACCTCCAACCGCTTTTTTTGATATTCTTTGGGAATCCTAATTACCAAGGTATCATCAGTACCCTCATAATATTCTCTAAATGCATTCATGTAAAATACTTTTTAACAAATATAGAAATTCTAAACGGATTTTAGGAAATAAAAAAATTCAGCAATTTCAATGAAATTTCAAACCAAAAACACCACTAACCCCCTAGCTCCATGAGCTCCAAGAACCAAGGACTGTTCTATATCTGCTGTTTTAGATGGACCAGCCAAAAACACACCAAAGCCATATTCTGCTGAGCCCATCTGCTCATAAGCCTGATGCATGGTAGGTAGAATGGCCGATTTTTCGATAATGATTGCCAAATATTGTGTTATAAACGGGGCTACGCGTTGACCCATTTCGGTTTCTGTCAACCATATTGCCCCGTTTTCGGCTACTGCAAATTGCCCTTTTATGATTAAAAAATCAGCATCTTTTAAGGTATGCGGGTCAGCTATTTGCCAATCTTTACTTTCCGAAAATTCTGGCAAAGTAGAGATTACTCTAGCGTTTATGGGATAATTAGAGATGATATATTTTTTAATCTCCTCAAAATCAGAAACTTCCAAAACCGTCCCTCCTATTCCCTCCAAAATTTCGGTGAATTTCTGTACCAAATCATATTGTTCTGTACCCAAAACCGACAAATCTGGCAATGGCAATAGCTCAGGCTGATTCTGCTTTATTTTAGAAAGTATGTTGTCTCTGCTGCTCATATTACAATATAGCCTCACCCCTAAATCCCCTCTCCACAAGGAGCGGGGACTTAAATGTATTTTTTATTTTTCCTATTCTTTTTATACCAATCTCTAAAGCTTTCTTCCGGCGGCTCGGGCATTTCACGCTGTTTGTACCATGGGTTCAGGATATTATTTACTAAAAACGGCTGTTTATCCATCAAC
>Ga0164293_10001899_pt1 | contig 17690 bp, 19 predicted proteins | sample GEODES118metaG_FD_111487 | JGI IMG/M metagenome (GOLD analysis project Ga0164293, IMG submission 111487) | Eutrophic lake water microbial communities from Lake Mendota, Wisconsin, USA - GEODES118 metaG | ecosystem: Environmental > Aquatic > Freshwater > Lake | place: USA: Lake Mendota...
CAGTTCGGCGACAAGTGGCATCTCGACGAGGTCGTGATCTCGATCAACGGCAAGAAGTACTGGCTCTGGCGCGCCGTCGATGCTGACGGCTTCGTTCTGGACGCCCTCGTTCAAAGCCGTGAGGGATCGGCGCGCAGCGCAGAAGCTCTTGCGCAAGTTGATACGAAAGCAATCCCGCGCGCCGCGCGTGATGGTCACCGACAAGCTCGGTTCCTACGGCGCTGCCCGAACCGGGATGGGCATGACCTTCGAGCATCGCCAGCACAAGGGCCTCAACAACCGGGCAGAGAATTCGCACCTGCCGACGCTGAGGCGCAAGAGGATCATGAAGAGGATCATGAAGCGGTTCAGATCCGCCCGACACCTCCAGCGCTTCGTCTCCATCCACGATGTGGTCGCCAACCTCCACAACTTTCCCCGCCCCGCCATGTCGTCATCTGACGATCGCGCGCTTCGTTCCGAGGCGATGGTCGCCTGGCGCGAGATCGCCGAACTGGGCGTCGCCGCGTAGCGCCAGGGGAAAGCCCCCCGTCTTCACGCGACCGCTGGTCGGCAAGTTGACAGTACCCGCCGGGATCCATCACCGGAGCTTTAAGCAACTCGAATCACTGGGATTTCTTCGATCCTTGTCGTGTACCGCGGGCTGCGCATCTCGAACTTCGTTGCGCGATGACCGGCGCACCGATCACGAACACGCTCGCATCCTGATCGGCGTCGGTGGTCTTGGTGCGGGCGCACAAGCGCAGCGCGAATCCGCTCCAGCAAATGCCGGGACCAAAAAGCTAGTATGCATTCGTAAGTCGGTTCCGGATTGTATTCTACCTACCCCTTGCGTGTTTGGCATCAACAAGTATGCTGCATGCAGAACACCGAAAGGCGAGCGGGGGCGCTGTGTTTCGTGGATTCATCGATCGGTCACGCGAAGATGGAAGCAGTGTCGTATCAGCCGCGCTGCATCGTTGACGCCCACCACCACGTTTGGGACACGCGGCTGGGCGTTTATCCGTGGCTTTGTGAAGATCCTCCGATCCCGTTTCGATATGGCGACTACGCGCCAATCCGTCGGCCCTACCTGCCAGATGATTACAGGCGCGACGCGTCCCCATTCGAGATTTCGGCCAGCGTCTACATTGAGGCAGAGTGGTCGCATCATGATCCGGTCGGCGAGATGGACTATATCGCCCGACTAAGGGCGGAGGAGGGGCTGCCGTCGGTTGCCGTCGCTCAGGCCTGGATGGATCGGGCAGACTGCGCCGCCGTACTGGAAAGCCATGCTGCGCGCGGGTTTGTCCGCTCTATCCGGCACAAGCCACGGTCCAATCCGAAGCCTGGCGGCGCGCCCGGCGCGATGACAGATGCACGCTGGCGCGCAGGTTTTGCCCGGCTTGCCCCACATGGGCTCCGTTTCGACCTGCAGACGCCGTGGTGGCATCTTTATGAGGCGCGCGCGCTGGCTGATGCTTTTCCGTCAACGCTCATGATCCTGAATCACGCAGGATTGCCATCCGACCGTTCTGCACACGGCATCGTAGGTTGGCGGGCCGCGATGTCCGAAATCGCCAGGGCCGAGAATGTCGCAGTGAAAATCTCGGGTATTGGCCAGCCTGGCATGCCCTGGACGGCCGCCTCCAACCGTGACGTGGTGCTGACAGTCATCGAACTTTTCGGCGTGGAGCGCTGCATGTTTGCCAGCAACTTCCCGGTGGACTCGCTGTGCGGGAGTTTTAGCGACATATTCGGAGGGTTTGGCAACATCGTCGCCGATTTCAGCACAGCGGAACAGGATGCCCTGTTCGCCTGCAATGCCCGTCGCCTCTACGCAATCGGAGAGGCGAATGGCTGAGGAGCGCGCGGCCAAACTTCGCCTCGGTTATCTGGGGCTTGGTCTGATGGGCCTGCCCATGGTCAGTCATCTGATCGGCAAGGGCTATACGGTCGCGGGTTACGACATCGTTCCCGAACGGCGGCAGGCCGCGGAGGCGTCCGGAGCTCAGATGATGGCGCAGGCCGCCGATGTCGCGTGGGACGCGGACCTCATTGTGCTCAACCTGCCAACAACGCAATCGGTCGAGGACGCCATGTTCGGCGAAGGCGGCCTGTCATCTGTCATGCGGCCCGGGCAAATCCTTGTCGATTTTTCCACGATCGCCGTCGACAAGGGCCAGTCCTTCGCCGCCCGGCTTCTGGACGAAGCGGGCTGCGGCTGGGTCGATGCGCCAGTTTCCGGCGGGCCGTCCGCCGCCGCAAGTGGCGCGCTGACGATCATGGCCGGGGGGCGCAGCGAAGACATCGAACGGGTTCGGCCACTGATGACGGATGTGGCGCAGCGCTTCACGCCGATGGGACCATCGGGTGCCGGTCTTGCAGCCAAGATGATCAACCAGCTGATCGTCGGCTGTACCCATGTCGTTCTGGCTGAGGCGCTGATGCTGGCGGAGGCAGCCGGGATCGACGCAGGCCGTATCCCTGAATGCCTCGCAGGCGGCCATGCCGATGGCGTGCTGCTACAGCGGAACTATCCCCGCATGGCTGCACGAGACCTGGCTCCGCAGGGCTACGCCCGACAGCTGCTCAAGGACCTCGAAATGGTCAGCGTCTTCGCGGGCTCACTCAAGGCGCCAACCCCAATGAGCGGAGAAGCGTTGAATCTCTACCGTCTGCTGATCCATCTCGGCCACGCCGAGGCGGACACGACGGCAATCGTGAAGGTGTTCGACCGCTAGCGCCGAGCATCACAACACAGCCAAAGGCCAGGAAAAGGCCAGTTCAGGGAGACGAAACACATGTTTGGAACATCGAAAGCCAGATTTAGAAAGACGCTTGCGGCCACGGGTCTCGCAGCGGTTGTCGGGCTCGCGCTCCTGCCGTTGCTGGGTGGTGCGGCCGACGCCCAGACAAGGCTGCGATACGCCCATGTTGGCGTAGCCAACGCGCCGCAGACCCTTTACGCCGAGGAGGTCGCCAAACTCGTCCGGGAGCGTACGCAGGGCCGCATCGAAATCCAGGTCTTCGCCAACTCTCAGCTTGGCGGTGTCGCGGAGATGGTCGACGGCGTGCGTTCCGGCGCGATCGCCATCGGGCATCATGATTTCGCCTCCCTTGGACGGATTCTGCCCGCGACTGCGGTGTTCAACACGCCCTATGTCTACCGCGACGCCGAACATGCCTTGCGCGCCACAGACGCACGCAATTCCCCGGCGCTGGAGGCCATCAACAAGGACCTGGTGGACAAGGGCGGGCTACGGATTGTGGGCTCCTTCTTCCAGGGCACACGGCATCTGACCTCCAAGGAGCGTGTGCTGTCGCCGGCCGACATGCGCGGCAAGAAGTATCGAGGCGTTCCGGTCAAGCTGTGGTCCTCGATGCTGACGGGCATGGGCGCGATTGCAACCCCTGTTGAGGTGTCCGAGCTTGCGACGGCGCTCGCGACGGGCCTCGTGGTCGGGCAGGAAAACCCTCTGCCGAACATCGCCACCCTCAAGCTCTTTGAGGTCCAGAAGTTCGTCATGCTGACCGGACACATGCAGTCGGTGCTGTCAGTGTTTGTCAACGAGCGCATCTGGCAGGGCATCCCCGCCGGCGACCGCAAGATCATGGAGGATACCATGGCTGAAGTCGGTGCCAGGACGCTGGCCTGGGACAAGGAGAGCTCTGACCGCTTCCGAAAGGAGCTGGAGAGCCGTGGGATGACGTTTGTCGAAGAAAAGGACGGGCTTGACCTTGCGGCCTTCCGCAAGGCCGTGCTCGACCAGATCGCCAAGGATTTCCCGGAATGGACAGGTTACATCGGCCAGATTCAGGCGGTCCGGTGATGCATCTGCGGCGGCGGGGCGATTGCCCCGCCGCCCGCCAAATGAAAGCGATGTCATGCCCGTATTGCTCCTGATGCTTCGGTTCGTCTCCTGCCTGATGCTGGCGGGCCTGATCCTCACACCGTTTGCACAAATCATCCTGCGGGGTGTGTTCGACATCCCGATGGCAGGTGCCGAGGAAATGACCCGCTACATGCTGATCTGCCTCACATTTCTCGCTGCGGCGCTTGTCTCGCTCGATGGCGGTCAGATCAAGATGGAGGAACTGCAGGCCATGCTGCCGGAAAGGCCGCGATGGCTGCTCCAGCTTGGCATCGAGCTCAGCGGCGTGATTGTGTTCGCTTTCCTTTCCTATGCAGCGACGGCGACAATCGGCAGAAACATCAACAGCAGAACGGCTACTCTGGAGATGCCGTTCGCACTGTTCATGGGGCCGCTGGCGGCAGGAGCGGCGCTGCTGGCGGTTGCGAGTGCGGTGCTGCTGTGGCGAACGTGGAGCCGCGGCAGACCTGATGACAAGCAGACAACGCTGACGTGAGGAGCCGCACGCCATGAATGGTTTCCTGGTCATCATTGCTTTCGTGGGGCTGTTCTCGATCGGCTTTCCGGTTGTGCTTGCTCTTGCAATTCCCTGTATCATTTATGTGCTCGCAAGCGGTCTGCCGGTCGATCTCGTGGCGCAGCGCACTCTTTATTCCCTTGACTCGTTTCCGCTGGTTGCCGTGCCTGTCTTCCTTTTCGTTGGCAGTGTGATGAACAGCGCGGGCATTTCCAAACACATCTACAGGTTCGCCGACACCGCCGTCAGTCGGCTGCCTGGCGGGCTCGCGCAGGTGAACATCTTCGGCAGCCTTGTGTTCGCGGGCATGTCCGGATCGGCGTTGGCCGACATTGGCGGCATCGGCCGCATCGAGATCAATGCGATGAAGGAGAAGGGTTACAGCAAGGCCTTCGCCGCCGCCGTGACTTCCGCCTCGGCGATCGTCGGGCCGATCTTTCCACCGAGCATCCCACTCATCATCTATGGCACCGTCACTGGCGTTTCGGTGCTGCAGCTGCTTCTTGGCGGCATCCTTCCAGGCCTGCTCTGCGTGGTTGCCCTGATGTTGATGACAGCCTGGCTGGCCAGGCGCCGCAACTATCCTCGCGCCGAGCGCTGGCCAACGCGGGGCGAGCTTTGGCGTGATCTGATGCCGGCGTTGCCTGCGCTCATGGCACCTGTGCTGCTGATCGGCGGCATGCTCCTGGGCTTCTTCACGCCGACCGAGATCGCCGCGGTCACGGTCCTCTACACCTTGGCGATCAGTTCCCTGTTCTACCGCGAGCTGACCTGGGCGGGACTTTACGCGGCCGCGATCGAAACCATCCGCTCCTCTTCCGCGATCCTGCTGATCGTCTCGGTTGCCGCCCTGTTCGGGTGGATCCTCTCGGTGGAGCAGGTGCCGCAGATCATGACCGGCTGGATGCTGTCGATCTCGCGCGACCCGACAATCCTGCTGCTGCTGGTGAACGTGCTGCTGATCGTCGTCGGCATGTTCCTCGATTCCACAACCGCTATCCTTGTCATCGCGCCCATCATCGCCAAGCCTCTTGTCATGGCGGGCGTCGATCCGGTCCATCTCGGCATGGTGGTTATCTTCAACCTGATGATCGGGCTTGTGACGCCGCCGATGGGACTTGCGCTTTATCTTGTCTCTGACATCGCAGGCGTAAAGATGAAGGATGTCCTGCGGGAGATGATTCCCTTCTATCTGCCGCTGGTAGCGACCCTGTTGCTGATCACCTATGTGCCATGGATCACCACTGTGATCCCCAGGCTCGTGTTGGGCTGAATCCGGGAGGATGCGCGTGCCCGGTGGCACCGAAGGAAAGAGCAGATGACACTTCGCAAAACGGATGGTCTGTCCCCAAGGCCTAGCGAGCCCTATGGTGTGTCCGTACCCATAACGCGTGTGACGCTGCATGATGAAGTGCTCACGCGCCTGCGCGACATGATCATCGAAGGCCGTCTCCCGCCGGGAGCACGGATCAACGAGGGGCAGATCGGCGCGTTCCTCGGCGTATCCCGTACGCCGTTGAGGGAGGCAATCAAGAGCCTGGTGAGCGAAGGACTTGTCGAGATCCTGACTGCCAAGGGTGCTGTGATACGTCGCTTCGACGAGAAGGCGATTTTTGACATTCTGGAGGTCATAAAGTCGCTGGAGCAGACCGCAGCGCGGCTCCTGTGCCAGCGCGCCTCCGATGCGGAGATCGCGGCTCTGCAAGCCACGCACGAGCGGATGATGGGCCTCTATCGCAGCGGCGAACGGCTCGCTTATTTCAAGCTAAACCAGCAGATCCATTCGGGCATCGCCCTTGCCTCCGGGAACATGGTCCTCGCCCACACCCATGAGCAACTCCAGTCCCGCATCAAGCGGATACGCTTCATCGGCAATGAGGAGGCAAGCCGCTGGGCCGGAGCAGTGGCGGAACACGAGGCGATGAACGAAGCGCTGATCGCCCGCGATGCCGACGGGCTTTCGCACATCCTCGGGCTTCACCTTGACCGCACACTGGAGCGTGTCAGGCACGCAATCAACAATTAAGGCATGGATCAGGCGACGGTCGTTTTCCCGCCTGACGACGTCAACTTGGCGAACGGACGTTCTAGCGTGCCCAACTGAGCGCCAGCACGCCACGTTCCCTTGCCAGTTCGATCAGCTCCACTTTCAACGGCTCCGGCACCGGCCTTTGCGGATGCCGAAGCATATCCGACCGGATGATTCCGCCGGCCTTCATCAGGATCTTGGCCGATGCGATGCCGCATTGGCGGTTCTCATGGTTGATCAGCGGAAGCCAGCGTTGATAGGCGGCCCTCGCGGCCTCGCGATCCCCAGCGAAGTAAGGACGGATGATCTGCTGGATGCCGTCAGGATAGCCACCCCCTGTCATTGCTCCGGTCGCCCCGGCGTCAAGGTCTGCCAGCAGCGTGATAGCTTCTTCGCCATCCCATGGTCCTTCGATGGCCGCGCCGCCGGCAGCAATCAGATCGCGGAGCTTGGCGGCTGATCCTGGAACTTCGATCTTGAAATAGGCTAGGTTCTCGATCTCAAGCGCCAACCGCGCAAGAAAAGGCACGGACAGTGGAGTGCCTGACACCGGCGCATCCTGGATCATGATCGGAATGGAGATTTCGTCCGAAACCGTCTTGAAGAAACTGTGGATTCCGGCTTCCGCCACCCTGATCGTTGCGCCGTGATAGGGCGGCATGATCATCACCATGGCAGCGCCAGCGTCCTGGGCGCGGCGGGAGCGCTCGGCACATAGCCGTGATGAGTAATGCGTGGTGGTGACGATGACAGGCACGCGTCCATCGACCTGCCGGAGTGCGACGGCCATCAGCAACTCGCGTTCCGCATCCGACAGCACGAACTGCTCGGAAAAATTCGCAAGGATACACAGCCCGTCCGAGCCGGCATCGATCATGAAGTCGATGCAGCGGCGCTGGCCCTCAAGGTCCAGCCCGCCCTGATCGTCGAAGATGGTGGGAACGACTGGAAAGACGCCGCGATAGGGGCGTGGGAATGCGATGGCCATTTTGGCTCCTTTCCCTAATGATTGTCGCGCGGCACCGGTGCGCCGCTCTTGCCGACGAGGAAATCGAGGTCAGCGCCACGGTCCGCCTGCAGGACATGTTCGATGTAGAGTTTGGTGTAGCCGCGATCTGCCAGCGGTGCAGGCGGCGACCACTCAGCCTTGCGTGTGGCCAGTTCGGCCTCGCTGACGTGAAGATGCAGGGAGCGCCCTTTGACATCGACGGTGATGCTGTCGCCGTTGCGCACAAACGCCAGCGGGCCGCCAGCGCTGGCCTCCGGTGCGACATGCAGGATGACGGTGCCATAGGCTGTACCGCTCATGCGCGCATCCGAGATACGGATGATATCGCGCACGCCCTGACGCAGCAGCTTGCGTGGCAAGGGCATGTTGCCGACCTCGGCCATGCCGGGATAGCCCTTCGGCCCGCAATGCTTCAGCACCATGATCGAGTTTGCGTCGATGTCGAGGTCGGGATCGTCGATCCGATGGTGCAGTTCCTCGATCGATTCGAAGACGACGGCCCTGCCCGTGTGCTGGAGCAGATGCGGTGAGGCGGCTGATGGCTTGATGACCGCGCCGTCCGGCGCGAGATTGCCTGTCAGGATCGCAATGCCGGCGTTGGGCTTGAACGGTTGCTCCATTGGGGTGATGACCTCGTCATTCCAGGATGGCGCATCCTTCACGTTCTCCCAGATCGACTTGCCGTTTGCCGTGATCGCGTCGCGATGCAGACGCCCGACCTCGCCGAGGCGGCGCAGCACCACGGGCAGGCCTCCGGCATAGGAAAAGTCCTCCATCAGGAAGCGGCCGGACGGCATCAGGTCCACGAGGCAATGCACATCGCGTCCCAGTTCATCGAAATCCCTCAGTGTGAGCGGGACGCCGACTCTTCCTGCGATGGCCAGCAGGTGAACGACAGCGTTGGTGGAGCCCCCGATAGCGGCCAGCACCCTGATGGCATTCTCGAAGGCGTCCCGCGTGAGGATTTTCGACAGGACGAGGTCTTCGTCGACCATGCCGACGATGCGGCGGCCGGCCATGCGTGCCAGGAGGTTGCGGCGGGCGTCAGCCGCCGGGATCGCGGCATTGTCGGGCAGGCCCACGCCGAGCGCCTCAACCAGCGAGGCCATGGTGGAGGCTGTTCCCATTGTCATGCAATGGCCCGAGGAACGGTTCATCGCAGCTTCCGCCTCGTGAAACTCCTCGATGGTGATCTCGCCCGCGCGCAATTGCTCGCTCATCGAGATGATGTTTGTCCCCGACCCGATGGCGGCACCGCGATACATGCCGCGCAGCTGTGGACCGCCAGAGACACCGATTGTGGGCAGATCCGCGCTGGCTGCCCCCATCAGCAGGGCCGGAGTGGTCTTGTCGCATCCCATCAGCAGCACCACACCGTCAAGCGGGTGGGCACGAATGGCCTCCTCCACATCCATCGAGGCGAGGTTGCGATAGAGCATCGCGGTCGGCCGCATGGTGACCTCGCCCAGCGAGGAGACGGGAAATTCCAGCGGAAAGCCGCCAGCGTCCAGCACGCCCTTCTTCACATGCTCGGCAATCACGCGAAAATGCGCGTTGCAGGGATTGAGCTCCGACCAGGTATTGCAGATGCCGATGACGGGACGGCCGTCGAATTGATCCTGCGGGATACCGGTGTTCTTGAGAAAGGAGCGGTAATAGAAGCCCATCTTGTCTTGCCGGCCGAACCAGGCGTGGCTGCGCAGCGGCTTACGTGTCATCGACGTCACTCCGTGGCGAGGCCCCTGGGGCGCTCGGTTTCAACGAGCAGGTCCGATCGAATGCCAGGAAAAGGCGATCGGTGCCTGCTCCGTGCAGCCGTCAGGAAGCGGCCTTGCAGCGTGCGGCAGCCATCTTTGCTGCCAGCATCATGGCGTTCACCATCGCTCCTGGATGCGCGATTCCCTTCCCGGCTATGTCATAGGCGGAGCCATGAGCCGGCGTGATCAGCGGCATCGGGAAGCCGCCCAGCAGCGTTACACCTTCCTCGAAGCCGATCAGCTTCATCGCAATCTGGCCCTGATCATGGTACATGGTGAGGACGCCGTCGAAGTCGCCCTTCCTGGCCCGTACGAACACCGTGTCCGAAGGAAACGGTCCTTCACAGGCAATGCCCTCGCGCCGTCCGGCCTCGACGACCGGCTCCAGGACGTCGATGTCTTCACGACCGAAATTCCCGCCATCGCCCGCATGCGGGTTAAGGCCTGCCACTGCAATCCTTGGCTGTGCGAAGCCGCTCTCGCGCATGGCGCGGTCTGTCAGCCTGAGCCCACGCATCACGTTCTCAAAGGTGATGAGCGGCGCCACCTTGCCGATAGGCACATGCGAGGTAACCCGCGCGTTCCAGAGCTTCGACAGGATATTGAACTCGCTCGCCGCCCCTTTGAAGTGCAACTCTTCAGCCGTGAAAACGATTTCGTCTTCGTAGGAAGGATGAGCCAGCCGCATGGCCGCCTTGTTGAAGGGGGACCAGGCCACGACCTCGGCCCTGCCGGAAGCTGCGTGGGCGATGGCACTGCGGAAGTTCTCGATGGCGAAGCGGCCTGCGGCTTCTGACGTCACCCCCAGCGGAATTATGGCGGGGTCAAGATGCCCTAGGTCAACGAAAATGGCTTCACCAGGCGTGGGTGACGCCTCGTCGGCCGCATTCACCACCTTGATTCTGGGCGACACGCCTGCCGCGCGCGCGCCGGCACTGAGCACCCGCGAGTCGCCGAACACGACGATCGAGGCCGAACGAAGAATGGTCTCATCCGCGAGCACTCGGGCTGTCAATTCCGGTGCAATGCCGGCCGGGCAGCCCATGGCCAGGGCGACACTGCCAGTAGGGGAAGATTGGGTTGGGGTGGTCAGCATGGGTAAGGGCCTTTTTTGGGAGGTGCGGCGTCAGGTGCCGGTTGAGGTGGGCCGGCGGAAGAGGCGGGCCACCAAGGGAAAAAACAGGCACAGCAGCGCCAGCGTCATGATCGTGCCGGCCAGCGGCCTTGTGAAGAAGACGGTCATGTCACCGCCAGAGAGCAGCATCGACTGGCGGAAGGAGTCCTCTGTCCGGTCGCCGAGCACCATGGCCAGCACGAGGGGGGCGAGGGGATAATCGAGCGCCTTCATCACAAAGCCGATGGCCCCAAACGCCATCATCAACCACAGGTCGAAGGGCGAGCCTGCGATTGTCCAGGCACCGACGATGCAGATGAGCGCGATGACCGGGCCGTTCAGCACGAATGGTGCCTGCATCAACCGCGCGAAAAGCGGCACGGTTGCCAGCGCCATCAGGACGGCGACCAGGTTCGAGATATACATGGATGCGATCAGGCCCCAGACGAAGTCGGGATTGTCCCGGAACAACGTGGGGCCCGGGGTGATGCCCCACATCAACAGGCCGCCCAGCAGAACCGCAGCCGTGGCCGAGCTTGGCAGGCCGAGGGCGAGCATCGGCAGCATGGCACTTGATCCGGCCGCCTGGTCCGCCGTTTCGGCGGAGACGAGGCCTTCGGGCTCTCCCTTTCCGAAGTTGTCACCTCTTGGCGACACCCGGCGCCCGATTCCGTAGCTCATGAAGGAGGCAGCGGTCGGTCCGCCCGGTGCCACACCCATCCAGCATCCGATCAACGCGCTGCGCAGCAGGGCCACGCGATAGGCGAGCCATTGCTGCGCTGCCCGGAGCACGCCAGGCAGGTCCACGCTCGTGGCTGCGGGTTTAGCTGCCACCGGATTCTGCATCGTCTCGATCAGTTCAGCAATGCCATAAAGACCGATCACAACAACAAGGAAGCTGACGCCGCGGACCAGATCCTGCAGGTCAAAGGTCAACCGCATGCTGCCCGAGATCGTATCCATGCCGATCGAGGCGAGCGCCAGGCCTATCAGGATGGACAGCAGCGTCTTGAGCGGCGCCCCGCCACCAAAGGCGATGAAGCTCGCGAATGCGAGGATGAACACAGAAAAGTATTCGACCGGCGAGAACAGGAGCGCGAACCGCGCGACCTGGCCGGCCAGCAACGTCACGATCACAACCCCGAAAAGGGCACCGAAGCCCGAGGAGAGAAAGGCAAAGGTCAGCGCCTTTGTCGCCTCACCGGCCTTGGCCATGGGGTAGCCATCGAATGTCGTGGCGACCGATGACGGCTCGCCCGGGATGTTGAACAGGATCGATGTGGTGGATCCACCGATCAATGCACCCCAATAAAGGCTGGTGAGCAGGATGATCGCCGAAACCGGCTCCATCGTGAAGGTCAGCGGGAGCAGAAGGCCGACCCCGTTGGGTGCGCCGAGCCCCGGAAGGACGCCGACGACGAGGCCAAGCGCGACACCGATCACCATGAGCAGGATATGCTTCATCGTCAGCGCGACGAGAAAGCCGTTGGCGAGTGAGGCGAGATTGTCGATCATGCCGGAGCCATTAGAGCATGCCTAGAAGAGGACCAAGCGGCCCCTTCGGCAAAGGAGTGCGGAACACGAACTCGAACAGGATAAACAGGATGACCGGCGCACCGATCGCCGCCGCAGTCGCGGTCGCCCAGCTGACGCGCCCAACCAGCCCGATCGAGACAAGAAGGTAGAGCGTTGCCGGGACGTAGAGGCCCAGATGCGGAATGGCGACGATGAGGCCCAGAAGAGGCAAGGTGAAAAGGGCAATGTTGGTCGCGGCACGCCGCGTCAGCATCCGGCCTTCTGCCGCCGTGCGTGTGGCCTGCACGGCCATCACGATCATCGCCGCCGCCATGATCATGAGCCCGATCCGGAAGGGGAAGTAGCCCGCTTCCGGACCGGACCGGGTCCAGCCTGTTTCAAGCTCAAGCGTGCCATGGACAATGGCCGCGCCAAAGGCGAACAGCACGATGGCGAAGCCGATCTCCACTGCCTTGCGCGACATCGTCCGGTCCCCTCGGATGTCCGCGCCAGATGACCGCGTCACCTGACGAGCCAGCCTTGCTCCTCGAAGATCTTCCGGCTGCGGTCTTCATCCATGGCGATGAAGTTGCGGAAGGCCTCGCCGGTCATGAAGTTAGCCGACTGCGACGTGCGCGCGATGTACTCCTGCCACTCCTGCGTCTCGAACACCTTCTTCAGGACGCCGGACCAGAAGGTAACGGCCTCGGCCGGTACGTTGGGTGGCAGGTAGACGGCGCGTGGCATCTTGAACTCATCGATCGGAATTCCCTGCTCCTTGCAGGTCGGGATGTCCGACCACCCCATCGTTTCCGTGACCTTCGGGCCAGCGGCGAGGCGTGTGGCGCTGAACACGCAGATCGGACGGCCCTGACCAGCCTTCCATTGGCCGGTGTTCTCGGCCGGATTGTTGGTGTTGCCGTCGACATGGCCGCCAGCAAGCTGGACAGCCGCTTCGCCGCCCGAGCGGAACGGAATGTAGCTGACGTTGATCCCGGCGGCCTTTTCGATGATCCGTACCAGCGTCTCGTCCAGATCCTTGGACTGCGAGCCGCCCATCTTGATCTGGCCCGCCTTCGCCGCGGCGACGAATTCGCCGGCGGTCTTCCAAGGAGCATCCTGGCGTGCCCAGAGCACGAATTCGTCGAAGGCGAGGGCTGCGACGGGAGTCAGTTCGTCCCGCTTCCAGCCAACTCGCGACACCATTGGCAGAAGCCACTGGTTCGATGTTCCGAAGACCACGCGATGCGCGTCGCCTGTGCCGCCCTTGCCATAGACGAAACCCTCGGCACCCGAGCCCCCACCCTTCAGCGTCACCACGATCGACTGGTTGACCAGACTATTCTTCTGGATGATCCCCTGGATGGTCCGCGCGAAGATATCGGTGCCGCCGCCAGCACCGGCCGTCACCACGAACTCGATTGGCTTTGAAGGGGTGAAGGCAATAGCCGGGGTGGCAAGCGTAAATGCGACAGCAGCCGCGAGAGACATCGAACTTAAGCGCATTTTGGTCCTCCCTGAACCTGTTTTTCCACGACGCCACTGCGAGCATTGGACGGTCATGGCTTGTTGCGCAGTATGATTGCACAATGCAGAACGTCAAGTATGCTGCATACAGCATCCGACCTGGACGGATGGTCACGCATCTGGCATCACGTTCTTCGATCAAACACTTGCGGCGCGTCCTGCCATGACGGGCGTTATCAACGTAACCTTCATGCCTGGCGGCGCCCGGCCTTCGACTGAAGGCCAGCATCACGTGCACGAAGGGGATCCTGAGGCCCGCCACCCCTCTCGCTGCGCGGACCGACACACCCAACATCCAGGTTCAGAAATCGAGCCTCCCGGACGAAGCTGAGGCAGGAGAGGGCAGGGCAAAACGCTGTTAGCGCGCGTCGGGCGGGCAGCTTCCCGCCGCAAGTGATCAGCGCAGGCTGAACCAGACGCGCTGGCCGTAGATCTGAACCTAGCAGGGCCGCTCGTTGACCGGCCGCGCTATCACCTCGATGCAGGCTATCGCGACGCCCGCCACGTTTGTGTTGGCAGGACCCTCGCTGGCGGCGCAGCGCAGGTGCGCAGGACTTGGCGTGGCGGGCAGCGGCGGGGAGGCTGGCCGCATGCACAGATCGCCTGCGCCATCGGCTATCCAGGGATTGCTGTCCGTGCCCTGGCCCGAACTAGCCGGGGCCCATCCGGCCGGGCAGGGCTGGTAAGGTTCATAGCCGGGCGCGCCGGCCCTGGCCTGCGTTCAGACCGGCCGGCGGAAACGTAGCGAGCGCACACCACCTGGGCCAGGTTCCTCCCCACAGCCCGGATCTGGGAACTCAGCGCCGCCACCGTCTGGGCATTGTCATGCGCACGACAGTGCCGGACCGACGTCGAGCGCTGCCCTGATCAGCCGCCGCGTCACCTCGCTCTGCGACAGCCCAAAACGCGCCGAGGCCGCCAGCAGCAGCTGGTGATCCTCATCATCCAGATCGAGGCGATGCCGCCTGGCGCCCATGGCCGTCTCCGCTCACACGGTCTCCGCTCGCAGGGTCTCCGCTCGGACCGTTACCGCTCGCACGGTTTCCGCTCGCAGGGTTTGTCCCACAAACTGCTATCTTGTCTCACGACAGAATACCCTATCATATTGATCTGATAAGCTTCGCTGCTCCTTCGCTGTCGGCTCACTGGGCTTGTGCAATAGGGTCAGCATGCGCCTTGGCCGGCGACAGGTGAAGGCCACCAGCTACCATGTGTCGGTCGATCTGTGAGTGTTGCTGTGGCTCAGCCGGTCCAGACCGGGATGCCCGTCAGGCGTGCCTTTTCGAGCAGGTTCTGGCTGACGTCGGGACCGGGAAAGGCGATTACGGGGCGTTGCTGTTTTGCTGTTCTGCTTGTTGGTTATACGGCATTGCGGTATATTGTCGGAATGCAATCGGTGATCGAGACCCCGTCATTCCTGGCGGACGCCAAGGATGCGGGTCTCACGGACAGTGAACGCATCGCCATCGTCGATCTGATCGCCGCAGACCCCACCATCGGCGACGAGATCGTCGGCAGCGGTGGGGCCCGCATGGTCCGGGTCGGCGGGCGCGGGAAAGGCAAGAGCGGCGGATATAGGGTCGTCAGCTTCTACACCGGACCGGACATACCCGTGTTTCTGCTCATTGTGTTAGGCAAGGGCGAGAAGGCGCATCTGAGCAAGGCAGAGGTCAAGACGCTGCGGACGATCCTCAGCCAGATCGCCGAGAGCTATCGAGGTGACAAGGAGAGACGGCAATGAGCAAGGCTGGCGAACGCATCCTGAAGGCGGCGCGGGAAGCTCTGGCGATCGCGGAAGGCAAGCTGCGCGAGGGGTTCATCGTGCATGAGCCGACCCCGGTCGACGTCAAGGCCTTGAGGGCCAGGCTGAAGATGAGCCAGGACCGCTTTGCGCGCGCATTCGGCTTGCCGAAGCGGACGGTCCAGGATTGGGAGCAGGGCCGCCGGCAGCCGGAAGGCGCGGCGAGGGTGCTGCTCAAGGTGATCGAGCGCGAGCCCGACGCCGTCAGGCGCGCGCTGGCCGCTTAGACGCTTCGCCTTTGGGATAGCGCCAGTTTCGATCCGCGATGTTCAACGGTCTTGATTGACGTTGAACATCCAGATATGTTCAACAAAATTATCTCTCGTTGAACATCGATCATGCGCCAGAACTTTTCCACCATCGCCCACGCAGCTTACCACGATCTGCTTCGCTCTCTGAAAGACGAAGCCGTGGCTGAGATCCGCGGCACGCCGACGCGCGTCGAGCGCGCGGGCAAAACCTATTGGTACGACAGCTACCGGGTCGGTACCGACGTCCGCAAAGCCTATATCAGCGAAGATACGCCTGAATTGCGCGCCCGCCTCGACCGTGTATCGGAGCTTGCAACCAAGCGGGAAGAGAACCAGCGCCACCGGGCGAGGCTGATCCGAATTCTTCGCGCCGAGGGGTTTTCCGGGGTCGATGCCGCAACTGGCTCCCTCTTCAGCGCTTTGCAGAAGGCCGGCGTCTTCCGTCTGGGCGGCACCATCGTCGGCACGCAGGCCTTTCGGCTTTACGAAGGCGAGCTTGGCATCCGCTACTCGTTCGATCAAACGGCGCAAACCAACGACATCGACATTGCAAGTTTCGAGCGCCTTTCGCTCGCCCTGGGCGATGTTGTTTCAGAGCCGATTCAGCGGGTATTGGGAGAATTCTCTTTCGAAGCGGTGCCGTCGCTCGATCATGACAAAGTCTGGCGCTGGCGGCAGACGCGGAACGAACTCCTGATCGAGTTCCTCACGCCGTCCTTCGAGGCGGCGGAGGGCATCAAACCATTGGCAGCGCTTGGCGTGCATGCGCAGTCGCTGCACTTTCTCAATTACCTGATCGCGGACCCCATCCAGGTGGCGGTCGCCTATCGCAGCGGTGTTCTCGTCCAGATCCCGCAGCCCGAGCGTTTCGCCATTCACAAGCTGATTGTCGCCGACCGCCGCAAGGATGGACCCGACAGCCTGAAGGCCGCCAAGGACTGCGCGCAGGCGGCCTTCCTGATCGATGTCCTGGCGGAAGATCGCCCCGATGATCTCGCCGAGGCTTACGATGATGCCGCTTCACGCGGGCCGCGCTGGCGTGAGCGCATTGCCGCCACGCTGGTTCGGATGCCGCAGACATGCAAACGGCTTGTCTATGCCGGAATCCGCTTGCCGGCCTAGCGGCGCGCTCTTGCCGAGCATCCTGAACGCCGAATTCAACGCGATCCAAAACCGATCATCCGGCGGTTGAACAAAGTTGCCTGTGCAAGGTGCAATAGTCAAAGTTCATGGCTGGCTGCTCGCCGGAGATGGCGCAGTTAGCTTCGCCGCCACCACCTCTCCTCCCCGCTTCAATCCTGCCCGGAGCGGATCATCGAAGAGGTGGGTAGCGCTGGGTGGTCTGCACCCGCGTGTGGCCGAGCAGCCTGCCGATCATCGGCAGGCTCATGCCGCCGGAGACCCGCGGCGAAGCGAAGGTATGGCGCCGGTCATGGATACGGACACCTTCGAGGTTGGCACGCGTGCGGATATCAGCTCAGAAGCGATTGATCTCCTGAACCGGCTTGCCCTCGGCATCGCCCGGGAACACCCAGGGGTGGTCGGCGAGAACTGTCGAATGCAGAGCTCGCAGAAGCTGCGCTGTCGCACCGGAGATCGGCACACGTTGCAGACGCTTTTGCTTGGTCGCGGCAGCAGGCTTGGTCCAGACGCCGGAGTCGAGATCGAACTGCTCCCAGCGGACATTCAACGCCGCGCCGCGCCTCGCGCCGGTCCGGGTGGCGGTCGAGGATGGCGCCCAGCCGGTTGATCTCGCTCGCAATCAGGAAGGGCTCGCGCGGCTGTTAGGGGTTGCGGAGGAAGGCCGGGGCCGGATTATCCGTGTACGGCTCCCAGCGGATCGCCAGATTGAATATCTTGCGGATCACCGCGCCGATGTGGTTGGCCTGAACAGGCGTCATCGAGCGCGAGCCGGACGCCGTCAGGCGCGCGCTGGCCGCCTAAGGGTTCGTCGGCGCAATCAGCGCCGATGGTCAGAACCACGGAGAAGCCCGCCGGGCGAACCCTGCGGGCTTCTGTCATCCTCGTCCTGTCAGAAAGGCAGCCGGTCGAGGTCGAAACGGCTGGGCTGGGTGTGGGTGGCCTCGTGTTCGATCAGGGTGAAGCAGGCCATCTCATCCTGCACACGCGCCTGTCCCTGAAGCCATTCGAGTTCGGTAAGGGCTTCCTGCCGTTCCTTGCGGGTCAGCTGGATCGATCTGAGCTCGGCCTTGAGCTCGGCGATCTGCTGGTCGATCGGGATGTCGCGCATCGTCGTCTCCTCCGGTGAGGCTTGGCCCCGCCTTGAGGGGGCGGGGCCGGCTCGTCGGTTCGGGC
>Ga0164293_10001903_pt1 | contig 17677 bp, 15 predicted proteins | sample GEODES118metaG_FD_111487 | JGI IMG/M metagenome (GOLD analysis project Ga0164293, IMG submission 111487) | Eutrophic lake water microbial communities from Lake Mendota, Wisconsin, USA - GEODES118 metaG | ecosystem: Environmental > Aquatic > Freshwater > Lake | place: USA: Lake Mendota...
ACCTAGCCCTCACCCAATTGGCGTGCCGCCCGTTCCAGCCATTGCTGCAGACTCAAGCACAGGCTGGTCTCCACCCAAAGTGACATGGCTTGGCCCTGCGAAGGGGCGATCACCACAGAAAAGGAGCCCAGTCGTGTGCGCGTGGCCATGTCCCCGGGCAGCCGTTCAAAATCAAGGTCGCAGCCCAGAGACAGCAGTTGCCGGGCCGATGTGCTGAGCATCAAGCTCGACTGCCCGGCGCTCAAGTCCACGCAGCTGCTGTGAATGCCGTCGGTTGCTTGGGACACGGCCTGCATCAAGGTGGGGGCCTGCGCGGGCTCGGCTTGAGGCCACCAGCACCACCATTCATCAGGTCCGAGACGCATCCAGAGCAGATTCGTAGCGTCCCAGGCCATCTGAAATTGTCGGCAAACACCCAGCTGCGACAAGCCCGGCGCGAGTCGCTCCAGGCATGCGGTGTCGCCAGGGCGCAGACGCACGCTGACCAGTCGACCCGGTTGGGGCACTACCAAGGCTTGCTGGAGATCAGCCACGCATGAGCCCTCCCTTGGGGTCAAAAAATACGGGGGCCACCACCTGAGCTGACCGCCAGTGGAGGCCTCCATTGGCAGCCGCGCTGACCCTGACCGTCTCCCCATGACGTCGCGCGCCGTCTTCAATCAGCGCCAGTGCCACGGCCCGGTCCAGGGTAGGGCTCCAAACACTGGCGGTGACAAAGCCGCCGCTGGCCTGCTCGAGCGCCCGTACGGCGGCTGGATCCATGACTTGATGGCCACGAAGGATTTGTGCCCCTTCTTCCAGCGGGGGTTCGCCGGCAGGAACGAGCAGCCCCACCAGTTGCGCCCTGCCCTCGGGTTGGGCCTGGTCTCGCTGCAGGGAGCGCTTGCCAACAAATGCTTCCTTGTCCATGCGGACCGCCCAGGACAGGCCGAGATCAAACGGATTGATGCAACCATCAACCTCGTGCCCGACCGAGATGAAGCCCTTCTCGACCCGCAGCACATGATTGGCCTCCGAGCCCATGACCGCCAGCCCCAGGTGCTGGCCGACTCGTACCAGCTCGTGCCAAAGAGCGAGCGCGTCGCTGGAGGGCAGATGAATTTCGTAGCTGAGCTCTCCGGTGAAGCTGACCCGGAACAGGCGCACAGCCTGGCCAGCCAGCGTGCCGTTGCGCTGACTCATGAAGGGGAAGCTGGCGGGGGAGAGGTCAATGCTGCAGCCGCAGGCCGCCAGCAGTTCGCGGGCACGCGGGCCGCAGACCACCAGCGCAGCCCACTGATCGGTCACCGAGGTCACAAAAGTCTCGAGCCGACCTTGGAACTGCAGCTGCAGCAGCGCCTCGAGCCAGGCATGTACCGCCTGCGCCTGGCCGGTGGTGGTGGTGATCCACCAGCGGTCTTGTGCCAACCTGAAAACGGTTCCGTCATCAAAAATCCGTCCGTCATCGCGCAGCATGACCGCGTAGCGGCCGCGGCCGTCCTGGAGGTCTGCCAGACGGCAAGCGTAGACATACTCGAGAAACTGCAGGCTTTGCGGGCCGGTGACTTCGAATTTTCCAAGAGGCGAGCTGTCGTACAGGCCTACCGCCTCCCGGCAGGCCAGACACTCACGCGCGATTGCCTGCGCCATGGATTCGCCCGGCTTCGGGTAATAGCCGGGCCTTCGCCAGTTTTGGCCGGATTCGTACATGACGGCGCCCGCGCCCTCATGCCAGGCGGTGATCGGCGTGCGCCTGACAGGGCGAATCAGCTCACCCGGCTCGATGCCCGCCACTGCGCCAAAAGGCAGCGGCGTGTACGGTGGACGAAGCCGGGTCGGGCCCAGTTCGCCGGCATTCATGCCGCGCAAGTGGCCCATCAGCAAGGCCCCGTTCAAGCCCGATGTCCGGCCCTGGTCGGGCCCCATACCCAGGGCGGTGTAACGCTTGAGATGCTCAGGCGCCTCATAGCCTTCGCGCTGCGCCAGTTCCACGTCATCGGCTGTGACGTCGCTGGCCAGATCCACAAAGATCCGGCCCGGATTCTGCTTGGACAGCGCGATCGCGCTGCAACCCACAGCTTGCTTCGCCACCTCGGGTGTGGGCAGCGGAGGCAGCTGGAGTCCCAACACTTGCGCAACTTGTTCTGCGCCTTGCCTCGCGGAGGCCAGGGCCTGGGCGCTGTCCTGATACCCGGCTGCAGCCCCGATCGGAATGCCCGCCGGGCCGGCCTGCGGCACCATGCCGTGCAGGTGCGGGTCGTAAGCGCTGGAACCCCCCGCCTGTGCGTGAACGGCCAATGCGCTGCTCCAGCCGCCCGAAACTGCCAGCAGGTCAGCGTTGTGCCACTCAGTGCGGCCAGCGCTATCCCGCAAGGCGACTGCGCGCAAGCGCATTCGGCCGCGGCTACCTGCCACGCGCGCACCCAACTGGACGCGTAACTCGCGCTCGCTGGCCTGCTGCAGCAGCCATGGGTCGACCCGTGCGCGCTCATCGGCCAGCACCGCGACCTCCAGGCCGGCATCGTGTGCCTGCAAGGCCGCTGACCAGGCTGCGTCATTGTTGGTGGCCAGCACCATGCGTCGGCCTGGTGCCACGGCCCAGCGCCCCAAAAAGCTGCTGACTGCTCCGGCGAGCATGATGCCCGGGCGGTCGTTGTCGGGAAACAGCAGTCCGCGTTCGATCTGGCCGCTGGCCAGCAGCATGTGCGGAACACGCAGCTTCCACAAGCGCTCCTGCCCTGGCCGGCTGCGGTCGATCGCTACGAACAGGCCATGATCGTGCTGTGCCACCACCTGGGTGTGGGACCAGCGCTGCACTTTTGGGCAAGCGTCGAGGGCCCGCACCGTCTCGTCGATCCAGTCATCCACCGCGCTGCCGGCTGGCCGGTCGAGCCAGCGGCCTCCCGGTTGAGGCCCATCATCGGCAAGGATCACCCGCGCCCCAGCCTCGGCCAGGGCTCTTGCAGCCCACAGCCCCGCCACGCCGGCCCCCACGACCAGAACATCCGCATGGGCAAAACGACGTTCATAGCCAATCTGCCTTGTGGGAGTGTCCGGCATACGGCCCAGGCCCGCAGCCTGCCGGAGGGCGTGTTCAAAAAAGGGCCAAGCCCAGGCAGGCGATTTGAAGGCCTTGTAGTAAAAACCCGCCGGCAGCCAGCGGTGCAGCAGATCGGCCCAAGCCATGGGATCCAGGCCCCAGGAGGGCCAACCCTGCTGGCCAGAGGCCCTCAGACCCTCCACCAGAAGTTCGGTGGTGGCCAGCACATTGGGCTCGCTGCGTGGGGCTTGAAGGCCAACGAAGGCACAGGGCTCCTCCCAGCCGGCAGCGAAGATGCCACGGGGCCGGTGGTACTTGAAGCTGCGCGCCAGCACGTCTACCCCTTGGGCCATCAGGGCTGACGCTAAAGTGTCCCCGGCCCAGCCCTGGAGGGGCCGACCATTGAACGCGAAATCCAGAGGACGTGCGCGATCGATCAGCCGCCCGCCGCTGTTCAGACGCCAGCCGCTCATGCGTCTTGCCCCCCTGCGCTGGCTTGAACGATTTCCTGGGTATGGGGGTCCCGTCGTACCCACAGCCAGGCGCGGCAGCCGTGCACATGCCACCAATGCTCCAGCACCGGTACGTCCGGGTTGTCCCGGTGGTAGAGGTGATCGGCCCAGGCCGCATCGTCCAGTGCGTCAGGCCGTGCCGGACGCGCACCGGCCTCACCGGTGCAGATGAACTCATGCTCGCTGCGCAGGCCGCAATAGGGACAAGGAATTTGCAGCACAGCGGGCCTAGAACCGATTTGAGGCGCTGGCCGTTTCGAACAGCAGGCGCCCCGTGGTGAACCGCCCGAGCGAAAAGGGTGCGCAGTGCTTGTCGGGCTGACCGCGAGCGAGCAGGCCTGCCAAGCTGCGGCCACCCGCTGGAATGGACTTGAACCCACCCGATCCCCAGCCTGCGCTGATGCACAGACCTTCTACTGGCGTGGTCGACAGAATAGGGGAGGTGTCGGCCGACAAATCGATGGCACCGCCCCAACTGCGAAGCAGCTTGACCCGTGCCAGGGCCGGGAACAACTCAACCAGGCTGGCCACGCAGTCTTCGATCACCTGAAACTGTCCGCGCTGTGTCCATGACAGTCCAGCATCCGGCCCGCCGCCGATCACCAGCTCGCCCTTGTCTGACTGGCTGAAGTAAATGCCCAGCGCTGGGCAGGAAACAATCACATCGAGCATGGGCTTGAGTGGCTCGGACACGAAGGCCTGTAGGGTCAAGGTCTCCAGTGGAAGCCGCAAGCCGGCCATGCGCGCCAGCCGGCTGGTCGAGCCAGCCACGGCCAGCCCAAGTCGCTCGGTGGCGATTCGTCCGCGATTGGTTTGGACCGATCGCACCCGGCCTGCTGCGACCTCAATGCCAGTGACTTCGCAGTTTTCGATGATGTCCACCCCTACCGAGCTGGCTGCCCGGGCATAGGCCCAAGCCACCGCGTCGTGCCGCACTGTGCCGGCCCGCCCTTGCCAGGCGCCGGCCAGAACGGGGAGACGACACCCCGGGTCACGCCGCAGCAGCGGCAGCAGGCGGTAGACCGCGTCGGCATCGAGCAACTCGTAGTCGGCACCAACCAGGCGCATCGCATGCATGCGCCGTCGGGCATCGCGCAGCTTGGCCCAAGTTTGAATGATCTCCAACTGCCCGCGCTGGCTGACCATGAGGTTGAAATCGAGCCTTTGACTCAGGTCTTCCCATAAACGAAGGTTCTCGTCCTGGAAGCGAATGCCCGGCTCACGCAAATAATTGGACCGAATGACGGTGGTGTTGCGCCCGGTATTGCCGCCGCCGAGCCAGCCACGTTCGAGCACCGCAACCCGGCTCAGGCCCTCATCGCGAACCAGGTGCCAGGCCGTGGCCAGGCCATGACCGCCACCACCGACCACCACCGCGTCGTAGATCCCGGACGGTTCGGCCCGGCGCCAGGTTCGGGGCCAGCCTCTGTGGCCAGAAAAGCCCTGGCGAAATAACTGAAGAAAGTTGTAGCGCACGCTGCAGGTTCAATGGGCGGCGCGGGCTGCGCTGACCTTGTCTAGTCAGGTCACTGTAGCCGGATGTCACCTGGGCATACTCAGGGTCAACCATGAAAGAGTTTCAAGATGCCCCGCGCGGAGGCCAACAAGAAGATGCTACAGTGGTCCTGATCAAGTTGAGGTGAGTGTCCAATTGGGCTTACCGCGCTTGATGAGGGCCCCGTGCGGTCCAACCAGCTGTTCACACATCGTATAGCCCGAGGTGCACCATGAAGTTCTTCAAGTCCTTGCTGTCCGTGGCCCTGCTGGCCATGGCCATTCTGAATAACCCCGCCGCCGCGCAAGGCGCTCCCGCCAAGAGCCGCCTTCAGACCGTCATGGAGCGCGGAACCCTCCGCGTCGGTACCACGGGTGACTTCAACCCCATGTCTATGCGTGACGCTGCCACCAACAGCTACCGCGGCTTTGACGTCGAAGCGATGGAGCAATTGGCCAAAGACATGGGTGTCAAGGTCGAATGGGTTCCCGCCGAATGGGCTACTCTGGTTGCTGGCATCACCTCCAACCGGTACGACATCTTTTCGGGCGCATCCCTGAGCATCGCGCGGGCCAAGACGGTGGCCTTTTCTGACCCTTATATCGAAGCGGGCACGGTGCCTGTGATTCGCAAGGCCGACGCCGCCCGTTTGACAGGGTGGTCCGACCTCAATCGCAGCGGCACGCAGATTTCCGTTTCCTTGGGTACTGTTTTCGAAGAGCAAGCCAAGGCCCATTTCCCCCAAGCCACGGTGAGGGGCGTTGAAAAGCCGGCCACCGGGTACCAGGAAGTGCTGGCTGGCCGTGCAGTGGCCACCATCACCAGCAACGTGGAAGCTGCCACCCTGCTCAAGACCTACCCCAACCTGACCACGATCTCCAAGGCCGAACTGCGCAACAAGCGCCCGTTTGCCTACCCCCTCCCGCAGGGCGATCCGGTCTGGAGCACTTTCGTCAATAACTGGGTCGCGCTGAAGAAATCGGAAGGCTTCTTCGACGCACTCGAAACCAAGTGGCTGGGTCGCTAAGACGCCTCCTCGCCTGACATGATGCGTTTTGTCGCAGGCCTTTTGGCGCTGTGGGCGCTTGGCCTGCTGAGCGGCTGTGGCACGGTGGGGGATGGGACGGCCTACACATGGGGCTGGTACACCCTGAACCCCCTCACCGACAAAGGCGCGTCTAACCTTTCATTTCTGCTCGCCGGTATCGGTCTGACGCTTTGGCTGTCCATCTCAGCCATCGTGGTTTCGGTGGTGTTGGGCATCCTGTTGGCGCTGTCGGGGCTGTCCAGGCTCAGGTCACTGCGCCTGATCTCGCGCACCTACGTCGAAGTGTTTCGGGCGATTCCGCTGCTCGTCTTGCTGCTCTGGGTTTACTACGGTTTGCCCATGATGACTGGCTTGCAGTTTGGGGCCTTCGCTGCCGGTGTGCTTTCTCTGGCACTGTCCGATGCCGCGTTTGAGTCCGAAATTTTTCGTGCCGGTATTCAGTCGGTGGCAAAAGGCCAGCGCGAGGCTGCACAGACACTGGGTCTGTCAAGCCGCGATACGTTTCGCTTCGTGATCTTCCCTCAGGCCATACGCACAATCTTGCCTGCCCTCGGCAATCAGTTCGTCTATGTGCTCAAGATGAGTTCTCTGGTTTCAGTGATCGGGCTGCAGGAACTCACACGCCGGGCCAACGAGCTCAATGTGACTGAGTACCGACCGCTGGAAATCTACACCGCGCTGGTGGTGGAGTACCTGCTGCTCATCTTGCTGACCTCTTGGGGTGTTCGGCGCCTCGAGCGGCGGATGTCGTCCGGGGTTCGCTGACAGCCGGAACGCGCCCCACCCGCTCAGTGGTGCAGGATACGGTCCAGAAAACTGCGGCAGCGCTCACTGCGGGGTGCGCTGAAAAAAGTCTGTGGCGGCGCCTCTTCCACGACCCGCCCTTGGTCCATGAACACCACGCGATCAGCCACTCGGCGGGCAAAGCCCATTTCATGGGTCACGCACAGCATGGTCATGCCCTCGCTGGCGAGACCTTCCATGACACCGAGAACCTCCTGGATCATCTCTGGGTCGAGTGCTGAGGTGGGCTCGTCAAAAAGCATGATGCGCGGGCGCATACACAGGGACCGTGCAATGGCCACACGTTGCTGTTGTCCCCCCGAGAGTTGGCCCGGAAATTTGTCGGCCTGCTCGGCGATGTCTACCCTCTTGAGGTACTGCATGGCCAGATCCCGCGCCTCATCACGCCCGAGGCCGCGCACTCGCATCGGGGCCAGCATGAGGTTGTCGACAACCGACAGATGGGGGAACAGGTTGAACTGCTGGAAAACCATGCCGATTTCGCTGCGCGCCTGCGCGCCGCGAGAGGCCTCGGAGCCCACAGCCACGCCGCCTACCCAGATTTCTCCTTCATCGTGCACTTCCAACTGGCTCAGGCAGCGAATCAGGGTGGACTTACCCGAGCCCGAGGGCCCACAAATCACTATTTTCTCGCCACCAGCCACCGACAGATCGACCCGGTCGAGTGCCTTGAAGCTTCCAAATGACTTGCTCACGGAATGCATCCGGATCAAAAAATCTGTCGGCTCGGATGGATCGCTCATGGAAAACACCTCGGATGGGTTGGGCTCAGAACATTATCATTGAAGCGCATGCGACTCATCCATTCACGCTGGCCCCAGGTCGTGCAATATCTTGAGCACTGCCGGGGCATCCTTATTCCGACCGGCTCGACTGAGCAGCATGGTCCCATCGGACCGATAGGGACCGATGCCCTTGTTGCAGAAGCCATTGCCTTGGGAGCGGCCAGCCGGGGTGGCTGGCTGGTAGCGCCGACGCTGAGCCTGGGGCCGGCCCAATTCAACCTGGGCTTTCCAGGCACGATCGCCCTGCGCTCCAGCACCATGATGGCCGTGGTGAGCGACGTGCTCGAGTCCTTGGCGGTACAGGGTTTTGAGCGTTTTTATTTTCTCAATGGCCATGGCGCCAACATCGCCGCGGTCAATGCCGCTTGCCAGGACTTCTATGCCCAGTGGAGTCTGGGCCGGCGAAGCGCCACCGCGCCAAGATGCCGGCTGCGCTCCTGGTGGGACTATCCCGGTGCTGACCAGATGAGAAAGTCGCTTTATGGCACGTGGGAGGGTCTGCACGCCACGCCCAGTGAACTGGCCATCAGCATGGCCGTGCTCGGGCCAGACTACCCCTATGACGAAGCGGCACAGGCGCAGGTCGGCCAGCCGCCCCCGGCCCTGTCCTCGCAGGACCTTCGCCTGATGGGTGGCGACAACCACCCGGACAGCAACGCTCACCGGTCCCGCTTCCCGGACGGGAGGGTGGGTTCGCATTCGGCTTTGGCTCGGGCCGAGGCGGGCCACGCTCTGTTGCAGGCCGCCATCTCCGACGCTCACCAGGACATCGCGGAATTTTTTGCATGATCGTCCTCTATGGCCTGCCTGTGTCGACCTATACGGCCAAGCTCCGTCTGGCCCTGCACTGGCGCGGGATCGCTTATGAAGAGCGTGAGCCGGAAGGCGGCTACCGGTCCCAAGCCTGGCGTCTGAAGGTGCCCATGGGCACGATTCCGGCGATCGACCACAACGGATTTTTCCTGTCCGAGTCCGAAGCGATTCTGGAGTACCTGGAAGACGTCTTCCCGCAGCGGCGCCTGCTCCCCGAGGGGGCCCAGGAGCGTGCACGGGTCCGTATGCTGGCGCGGCTGCACGATTTGCATCTGGAGCCGCGTGTGCGGGCCCTTTTTCCGCTGATTCAGCAGCCTGAGCAGCGAACGCAGCTGCCCGCGCTGCTGGCTGCTCTCAAGGACAAACTGCAGCGCCTGGGCGAGGTGGTGCAGGCCGGCCCCTACCTGGCCGGTGCGCAGCCGAGCTTGGCTGACTGCGGTTTTGCCGTGACCTTGCCGCTGGCCCAGCGCTTGCTCAATGCCATGGGCGAGGATTTGGCCTTGCCCGACGCACTCTCCCCCTGGACCTTGGCACTGGAACAGGATGAAGCGGCACAAGCGGCCTTGGCTCCGTGGCGTTTGGCCACGGAATCCTGGCTGCAAGCCGCCAGCCTGAAAGGAACTCGCACGTGACCGACAAGCAGAGCCCCTTGATGCAAGCCGATTGGCAGTACGTGACCAAGAACAGCCTGGAGGACTTCAGCCGGGCCGATTGGCAGATCATGTTGTCGCAGCGTTCGCTGTATTACCGCGAACAGCAGGCCCGCCAAGTCTTGCGGCTCTTGTCTGAATCGGAGCACGATTCCACCTTCGGCTATCAGATCAACAACTTCCGTCACTGCCTTCAGTCGGCCACCTTGGCCTTGCGTGATGGCCTGGACGAAGAAGATATCGTGGTCTGCTTGCTTCATGACGTGGGCTTCATTGCCTGCCCTGACAGCCACGGCGAGTTTGCCGCCGCCCTTCTGGGCTGTTATGTCTCCGAGCGCAACCACTGGATGCTGCAGCGTCACGCCCTGTTCCAAGACGCCCACTGCCCCCATCACCCGCTTGCTCAGGTGGATGCCCGGGAGCGCTGGCGCGGTCATCCTCATTTTGAGTGGGCAGCCACCTTCGTTGATCGCTACGACCAGGCAGCCATCGATCCGAACTATGAATGCGCCCCGCTGTCCGAATTCGAGCCCATGGTCATGCGCCTGTTTGCTCGCGTTCCGCGGATACCCCACCTGCCCTGATTTTTCTGGAGGAGCTCCCCATGTCTGCATGGATTCACATGATCGCCCTAGAGGATGCCCAGGGCCCGCTCGTCGCCGCTTACGAGAAGGTCAAGACACCCCACGGCACTGTCGACAACGTCATGAAGGCGCACAGCCTCAGACCGCACACGATGGAAGGGCATGTCGCGCTGTACCGCAGCGTGCTGCACAGCCCGGACAACACCTTGCCCTTCTGGTTCCTGGAGGTCGTGGCCTCTTACGTGAGCATGCTCAACCAATGCAGCTACAGCCTGAGCCACCACTTTGCTAACGCGCGGCGCCTGATGGCCGACCCGGTCCGGGCCGAGGCCGTGCGGCAGGCGCTGATGGATAGTGCGCCCGAGCGTGTTTTCGCCGGCAAGGAACTGGAGCTGCTGCGTTACGCGGGAAAACTCACCACCGATGTGGCGCGTATGGTCCAGGGCGATATCCAGGCCCTTCACGCGGCCGGTTGCAACGACGGCGAGATTCTGGAGGTCAATCAGGTCTGCGCCTACTTCAACTACTCCAATCGGCTTCTGAATGGTCTGGGCGTCACCACTGAGGGGGATGTCATCGGCTACTACAGTGAGTCATGACGGTGAATTGCACAGCCCAAGTCTTCAAGCGCGCATGACCTTGACCACTGACTTGCTCACCCCCTCCCAGCTCGACGCCCAGTACAACGCCCGTGCCCGCGTCCCGGAGTTCGCCCAGCATGTGGCGCGTTGGCAGGCGGACTCAGCCCAGGTGAGAGCCGGTGGGCGCGGCCGGCTAGGCCTGCGCTATGGGCCGGCCCCGGGCGAGACGTTGGACATCTTTCCCGCCGACCGGCCGCGCGCGCCCGTGCTGGTGTTCATTCACGGGGGGTACTGGCGGTCGATGGACAAGTCAGACCACAGCTTTATCGCGCCGGCCTTCAACCAGTCCGGGGCGACGGTGGTCATTCCGAACTACGACCTGTGCCCGGCGGTGACCATCCCAGAGATCAGCTTGCAGATGGTGCGGGCCCTGGCCTGGACCTGGCGCCATGTCGCCGAGCATGGCGGTGACCCGCGTCGCATCAGCGTGGCCGGCCACTCGGCCGGTGGCCACCTGGCGGCGATGATGCTCGCCTGCTATTGGCAACAGGTCGACACCTCGCTGCCTTCGGACCTGGTCACCCATGCCCTGTCTATCTCGGGTCTGTATGACCTCGAGCCCCTGCGCCAGGCGCCGAGCTTTCAGGCCGACCTGCGGCTCACGCCCGACGATGCGCTGCGCGCCAGCCCGGCCCGCCTGCCCGCGCCGCGTCTGGGCCGGCTTGACGCCGTGGTGGGCGGCTTGGAGAGCGAGGAGTTCCGGCGCCAGACGAACGCCATCCGCCAGGTGTGGGGGCAGGCGCGGGTGCCGGTGTGCGAGGCCCTGGAGGGCCTCAACCACTTCAGCGTGCTGGAGTCACTGGTGCAGCCGGGAAGCCGGCTCCATGCGCTGGCGCTGGAGATGCTGGGGCTCTGACTCAGCCCGCGGCAATCACATCAGCAGGTGCTCGCCTGCGTTGTCTCCGCCCAGGATCACGTAGTTCACCCGGCGGATGTCCAGCAGCGACTTGCCGCCCGAGTAGCTGATGGACGACTGCACGTCCTCCTGCATCTCGCGCAGGGTGTCGGCCAGCTTGCCCTTGACCGGCTCGAGGATGCGCTTGCCTTCCACATGCTTGTACTCGCCCTTGTTGAAGTCGGAGGCGCTGCCGTAGTACTCTTTGTACAGCTTGCCATCCACTTCCACCGTCTGGCCCGGCGACTCCTCATGGCCGGCGAGCATGGAGCCGATCATCACCATGGTGGCGCCAAAGCGGATGCTCTTGGCGATGTCGCCATGTTCGCGAATGCCGCCGTCGGCAATGATCGGCTTGGTGGCCACCCGTGCACACCATTTGAGGGCTGAGAGCTGCCAGCCGCCGGTGCCAAAGCCGGTCTTGAGCCGGGTGATGCAGACCTTGCCTGGGCCAATGCCAACCTTGGTGGCGTCGGCGCCCCAGTTCTCGAGGTCGATGATCGCCTCGGGCGTGCCCACGTTGCCGGCGATGACGAAGGAGGCTGGCAGCTTGTCCTTGAGGTAGCCGATCATGCGCTGCACCGTGTCGGCATGGCCGTGCGCGATGTCGATGGTGATGTAGTCGGGTACCAGGCCCTCGGCGACCAATTGGTCTACCGTGTCGTAGTCGGCTTGCTTCACGCCCAGCGAGATGGAGGCATAGACGCCCTGGGCTTTCATGGACCGCACGAAGGCCAGGTTGTCCAGGTCAAAGCGGTGCATCACGTAGAAGTAGTCGTTTTGCGCCATCCACAGGCAGATTTTTTCGTCCACCACAGTTTTCATATTGGCCGGGACGACTGGGATGCGGAATTTGCGCGCGCCCAGCTGAACGCTGGCGTCGCACTCCGAGCGGCTTTCCACGCGGCACTTGCGCGGCAGCAAAAGGATGTTGTCGTAGTCGAAGATTTCCATGCCAGGGCTCCAGAAGACTGTTGAAAAACAGGGAGAGCGCTTGGATGTCGGCCCGGCATCCAGAAATGGAAACCGGGCCTCAATGCTTGGGCCCGGTGGCCGATTTTAGCGGTGTCTGCCCGGCCTGGCTCCCTACAATGCGGCATGTTTCCAGAGTTCGAATCTTCGCCGGCGTCTGCCAGCGAATCCCCCCTGCTGCGCGCCCTCAACCCCGAGCAGCGCGCCGCTGTCGCTTTGCCGGCGGAACACGCCCTGATCCTCGCCGGTGCCGGCTCGGGCAAGACCCGTGTGCTCACCACCCGAATCGCCTGGCTCTTGTCCACCGGGCAGGTCTCGCCCGGCGGCGTGATGGCGGTGACCTTCACCAACAAGGCAGCCAAGGAGATGATGACCCGTCTGGGCGGCATGCTCCCGGTCAATGTGCGAGGGATGTGGATCGGTACCTTCCACGGCCTGTGCAACCGCTTCCTGCGGGCTCACTACCAGGTGGCCAACCTGCCGGCCACCTTCCAGATTCTGGACACGCAAGACCAGCTGTCCGCGATCAAGCGGCTGATGAAGCAGCATGGCGTCGATGACGAGCGCTTTCCCCCCAAGGAGGTGCAGTACTTCATCAGCGGCTGCAAGGAAGAGGGCGAGCGCCCGGGAGACGTGCAAGTGCGCAGCGACGAGGATCGCCGCCGCGTTGAGATCTACCAGCTTTATGAGGACCAGTGCCAGCGCGAGGGCGTGGTTGACTTTGGCGAGCTGATACTTCGCAGCTACGAACTGATGCGGGACAACGAGCCGGTGCGCTCGCACTACCAGCGGCGCTTCCGGCACATCTTGGTCGACGAGTTCCAGGACACCAACCGATTGCAATACGCCTGGCTCAAGATGTTCTCCGGGCAGGGCAATGCGGTGCTGGCCGTGGGAGACGACGACCAGAGCATCTACGCCTTCCGCGGCGCGCGGGTGGGCAATATGGCCGACTTCGTGCGCGAGTTCGCGGTCAAGCACCAGATCAAGCTCGAGCAGAACTACCGGAGCTACAGCAACATTCTCGATTCGGCCAACGCACTGATTGCCCACAACAAGGGCCGCCTGGGCAAGAACCTGCGCACCGAGCAGGGACCGGGGGAACCGGTTCGCATTCAAGAGGCGCCCAGCGACCTCTCTGAAGCCCAGTGGATCGTTGAAGAGGCACGCCAACTTGAGCGCAGTGAGGGCGTCGCCCGCCAGGAGATTGCGGTGCTTTACCGCAGCAATGCCCAGAGCCGGGTGATCGAGACCGCGCTGTTCAATGCCGGCGTGCCATACCGGGTCTACGGCGGCCTGCGATTTTTCGAGCGAGCCGAGATCAAGCACGCGCTGGCCTATTTGCGCCTGCTGGAGAACCCGAACGACGACACCTCCTTCCTGCGGGTGGTCAACTTCCCGCCGCGCGGCATTGGCGCACGCAGCATCGAGCAGCTCCAAGACGCCGCCCGCGGCGCTGGCTGCTCCCTGCACGACGCAGTGAGCGCTACCACCGGCAAGGCTGGAGCCAATCTGGGCGCCTTCGTCGCCAAGATCGACGTGCTGCGCGAGCAGACCCAGGGCCTGGCCTTGCGTGAAATCATCGAACTGGTGCTCGAGCACTCAGGTCTGGTCGACCACTATCGCAACGAGCGCGAAGGCGCTGACCGGGTGGAGAACCTGGAAGAACTGGCCAGCGCCGCCGAGAGCTTTGTCACCCAGGAGGGTTTCGGCCGGGACGCGGTGGCGCTGCCATTGGACGAGCACCGCGGTGCCGGCAGCCTGGCCCAGTCGCCGGTCAGTCAGGGCTTGGACCCTTCGGCGCCTCTGCTGGATTTGCCTTTGGCGGGCCAGTCCACCGGTGGGTCGCCGGGCAGCAGCGATCCGCTCGCCCCCGACGCCGAAACCGGCGAGACCCTCTCGCCTCTGGCCGCTTTCCTCACCCACGCGGCCCTGGAGGCCGGTGACAACCAGGCCCAGGCTGGCCAGGACGCGGTGCAGCTGATGACGGTCCACGCCGCCAAGGGCCTGGAGTTCGACTGCGTTTTTGTCTCCGGGCTGGAAGAGGGCTTGTTTCCGAGCGAGCGCTCGATGGCCGACCACGAGGGCCTGGAGGAAGAGCGGCGCCTGATGTACGTGGCCATTACCCGTGCCCGCAAGCGTCTCTATCTGAGCTACTCACAGACCCGATTGCTACACGGGCAGACCCGCTACAACGTGCGCAGCCGATTTTTTGACGAGCTGCCCGAGCACGCCCTCAAGTGGCTCACGCCCAAGCACCAGGGATTTGCCGGCGCTGGCTTGGGCCAGGGCGGTGGCTTCGGGGGTGGCTTTGGTCAGCGTGGCAGCTACGGAGGAGGCTATGGCGGGGGCTATGCCGGTGCTGGCTCCGGTGGCGGCCAGGGCCGCAGCTGGCAGGGCGGTGCCCAGGCCGGCACGCGCGACGCCGAAAGCACCCGATTTGCCAGCCCGCCGGTGCCGGTGCGCAAGGCCGAACCTGCACACGGCCTGCGCGTCGGGATGCAGGTCTTTCACAACAAGTTCGGCGAGGGGGCCTTGCTGGCGCTCGAGGGCGCGGGCGACGATGCCCGGGCGCAGGTGAAGTTTGGCCGCCACGGGGTGAAGTGGCTGGCGCTGTCAGTGGCCAAGCTCACGCCGGTGCCCTGAGGCTCGCGGGGCCGCTTGCAATTCGGGCCTCTGCGCTGGCCCGTACTTTGGCCGAAACGGCAGGGGGGTCTGGTCACTGCCCCGGCGCGGCCGGTTCGGTCGGATTCGCGTCGCCTGCAGCTTCGTCTGCGTCGGCCTGGAAGCAGTCGCGGAATGTGAAGTAGATCGAGCTGGAGAACATCGAGGCCAGCACCAGCGCCAGGGGCAACACCATGGCCTGTACGCCGCTGGCACCGCCCACCGCGGCGCCGAGCACCCCGAAGACGCTGCCCGCCACCAGAAACAGCGTGATCCAGCCCGCTGCAAACAGCAGGTGAGCGCCCAGGTTGCGCAGCACCGCTACCGCGCTGAAAAACAGGCTTTTGGTCGGCGAGATCCCATGCCAGTGGACCAGCGCCGGTGCGTGCCAGAACACCACAAAAAGTGGCAGATGGAACAAAAGGGCCAGGCCGGTTGCCGCGTCCAGTGCCATGGCTTGGCCGTCGGCAGGCGGCGGCGCGCTGCTGCCCGCGAGCAGTGTGGCCAGCCCGGTTGCCAGCAGCGAGCCGGCGGCGTAGATCGCGCCCAGTACCAGCATCGCGCGCAGCCTTTGTCTGCCTACCCGGAAGGCGCTGAGCAGCACCGAGGGCAGCGGAAACCGCCCCTTTTCCGCCTCAGCCGTGGCCGCCATCAGCCCCAGCGTGGCGGCAGGCACCAGCATCCCGCCGGCCACGACCCCGATGCCGGGCACGATGGCCAGCAGCAGCACCACGGTCGTGTACATGAAAAACAGTCCGGTCAGGGCCAGTGGCTGGCGGAAGTAGGTGCGCAGCCCTGTGCGGACCCAGACCAAGCCAGTGCGAGGCGTGACGATGTTCAGCTTCATTGATGGAATTTACCCCGACGGGGCCTCTCGGTGCGGGTTCTCTGTTCTTTCAGAGGTGAACCGGATGGGCTACCCGCTGGCGCAGGACCCGCTCGAAGTGGCCCGGATCGTGGGGCTTGAGCAGGCTGGCCTCGCGCGGCAGGTGGAAATCCCACAAGCGCGAGATCCAAAAGCGCAGGGCGCCGGCACGCAGCATCGCCGGCAGAAGCTGGCGCTCGGCCGCCTGCAGCGGTCGCACGCCCTGGTAGGCCGCCAGCATGGCGGTGGCCCGATCCGTCACGTGCCTGCCGTTGGCCAGGTCGATGCACCAGTCGTTGAGGCACACCGCCAGGTCGAACAGCCAGGTGTCGACGCCGGCAAAGTAGAAGTCGAAGAAGCCGGTCAGGCGCGCTGGGTGAGGATCGGCCGGGCCTTGGGGCTCGGCGAACATGACGTTGTCCCGGAACAGGTCGGCATGCACCGGACCGCGGGGCAGGGCGGTGTAGGCCGATTGGCCAGCCACATGGTTCTGGTAGGCCAGCTCCGACTGCAGCAGCGCCGCCTGGTCCGGGTCGAGAAAGGGCAGCACCACCGGCACCGTTTCGTTCCACCAGGGCAGGCCCCGCAGATTGGGCTGGCTGCGGGGGTAGTCGCGTCCGGCCAGGTGCATGCGGGCCAGCATGTCGCCCACCGCGGCGCAGTGCGCAGGGCCTGGTGCGAGCTCGCTGCGGCCCTCCAGGCGGTTGACCAGTGCCGCGGGTTTGCTGCAGACCGACAGCAGGATGTCCCCGTTTCGATTGCCTTGCGGGTCGGGCACCGGAATGCCGCGCTGCGCCAGGTGCTTCATCAGGTACAGGTAAAAGGGCAGCTGCTCGGCGCCGAGGCGCTCGAACAGGGTCAGAACCCACCGCTGCTGCTCGCCGTCCTGCTCGGTGGTGACGAAGTAGTTGGTGTTCTCGATCCCGCCCTGAATGCCGCGCAACTCGGCCAACTGGCCCAGGTTCAATTCCTGCAGCAGCGCGCCTGCCGCTTCAGGGGAGACTTCGGTGAAAACAGCCATGGGGCAGGGGGTTCGGTGCTTCGGGGGACGCCGGCCGACGCAGGCCCGACAGTCTATGGTGAGACCTGGCGGGGAGAGCCGCTGGATGCACCCGATTGTAGGAGGCCGCCAGGGAGCCGCCCGGCAGGCACAATCGTGACCATGACCGAGCCTCAGGCCCCCGAGAACATCACGCCCGAAGACCCTGCGGACAGCCCGCCTGCCACGCCCACGCTGCTGCTGGTGGATGGCTCCAGCTACCTGTACCGCGCCTTCCACGCCATGCCCGACCTGCGCGCGGTGCCAGGCGACCCGACGAGCGCTGCCACCGGCGCGATCCGCGGGGTGATCAACATGATGCAAAAGCTGCGCAAAGACGTGCGGGCCGACTATGCGGTCTGCGTGTTCGATGCGCCAGGCAAGACCTTCCGCGACGACCTGTACCCCGAGTACAAGGCCCACCGATCGCCCATGCCCGACGACCTGCGCGCGCAGATCGGACCGATCCACGAGGTGGTGGGGCTTCTGGGCTGGAAGGTCTTGGCTGTTCCCGGTGTGGAGGCCGACGATGTGATCGGTACCCTGTCCGATATGGCCACGGAGCAGGGGCTGCAAACGGTCATCTCCTCCGGCGACAAGGACCTGAGTCAGCTGGTCAACGAGCAGGTGGTTGTCATCGACACCATGAACGACCGCCGCCGCGACCTTGCCGGTGTCGAGGCCGAATTCGGCGTGCCGCCACGACTGATGGTGGACTACCAGGCCCTGGTGGGTGACGCGGTGGACAACGTGCCCGGTGTGCCCAAGGTCGGCCCCAAGACGGCGGTCAAGTTGCTTACCGAGTACGGTTCCCTGGACGCGCTCATTGAAAAGGCCGCTGAGCTCAAGGGCGCAGTGGGCGAGAACTTGCGCCAATCCCTGGGCTGGCTG
>Ga0164293_10001904_pt1 | contig 17673 bp, 17 predicted proteins | sample GEODES118metaG_FD_111487 | JGI IMG/M metagenome (GOLD analysis project Ga0164293, IMG submission 111487) | Eutrophic lake water microbial communities from Lake Mendota, Wisconsin, USA - GEODES118 metaG | ecosystem: Environmental > Aquatic > Freshwater > Lake | place: USA: Lake Mendota...
GGAAGAGAGAGCAAAAGTGTTGCTTGAGATTCCGTTACGAAGACATGCCGTTGCCGAGGATTTATCAGGGGTAGTTGCTTTTTTTGCTTCAGATGATGCTGGATTTATAACGGGCGCAACCTTAGATGTAAATGGTGGGCAGGGAATGGCATAAATATAGATCTACACTTATTTTCTACTTTTTCCTTAAAAGGTTTCTTGATTTTATTAAATCTAAATCAGTTAGATCTCCTTGATTCTGAAAATGACGCATGAAAATAGTGCCTAAACTATTAGTTAATTTATAAATGGCAGGTGGCTGGCTAAGAACTAATAGAGCACTCCCAGCATATGGGATGCCGCGAAGCAGTTCCTTGGCAACATAACTCAGTGAAAATAGGGTGGTTCCACTGCCAACAATACTGCTAATGCTGGCTTTGACTAATTCTTTGTGAAAAGGCACGTGATAAATATTGCAGAGCTCTTGAATCATTTTTATTTGTAGACCACTAGCTACAGCAGTTGCTAGTAAGGGAATTGGCGGAATAGAACATGCACTAGCTAAGCGGGACCATTTTTTTATAGTCGCATAGGCTAATAAATCTTGTTTATTTTCTTGCGGGCTTATATTTTCTGAAATATCTTGAGGTCTAATGTCTTTATTCGTTTTATGAATCTTAGTTAAATTTTTGCTTTCACGATTGACCGTCTTGGGCCCTGTATTTTCTATTGACGGTATCAGTTTCCTAGGATTGATCTTTTGTGAGCCTTTTCCAAGGTCAGAGGTAAGCACTTTATCTGTGGCGTAGATTTGTTCCAGGGGATTTTTCTGAATTGTAGATTTTTTTGATCTAGGCATCTTATTTACCCTAACTCAATAATTTCTCGGGCCAAATCCCGGTAGTCATTTGCAGCTCCTGATTGGCTATCGTATATCAAAATAGTTTCACCAAATGACGGTGCCTCTGCCAATCGAACATTCTCACGAATAATACTTTTTAGTACTTTATTTCCAAATCTATCAATGAGGGATTGTAAAATTTCCTTAGAGTGCTTAGTTCGAAGATCAACGCGAGATGGTAAAAATCCGAGAATTTCTAAATCTGGGTTAAGCACTTCCTTAATCTCGTGATATTTATTTATGAGTTGCGCTACACCAGATAAAGTCATAACGTGGGTTGTTACTGGTATCAGGACTTCACCCGAACTCGTAAGGGCATTTACAGTGAGAAATCCTAGTGTTGGAGGAGTATCAATAATAAGAAAGTCCCAGTCTCTAGAATGCAAATCTTTAAGACGACGTTTCAATAAAAAGTCGATCCCTAATTCGTTGGCAACCACTTTCTCAACTGCAGCCAAGTCTTGATGACCCGCAATGAGATATATATCTTTAATTTTGGTGGGCTGAATAAGCTCAGCAATTGGGATTTTTGAGCTAAATAATTGGTAAGAGTTTTTGTTTGAGCCGCTGACGCCAAACCACTGTGAAGCATTGGCCTGTGGATCAAGGTCAATTAGGAGAACTTTTTTTTTGGATTCGGCTAAGGCGGCAGACAAATTGACTGCTGTTGTGGTTTTTGCACAACCACCTTTTTGATTGGCAATGCTGATAATTCTCATGACGCTGTCATGAATGACATTTGACAAACATTTTAGGTATTTTCTTCGCCATCCTTATGAGGGCTCTTTTTTGATGCTTTTTGCTCCGCCTCTGCCGTCGCAACAGCATCGGCCATATCTTCTTTAGCTTTGGCCGCCGCTCTTTTTACCTCTTCTGTAGCCAAATAAGCTACTTTGACAGTTTCCATGAAAAGTGGCTTCAAAAAAGGGCGCAATATTGGTGCAAAAAATAGGCCAGCCAGGAAAGAAACGATTGCGATAAGCATATAGGTCTGTTTTAGTTGGGTTTGAGATTTATTAAGCTAATTAATAAATTAGTTAATATTTTACTTTACTATACAATACATTAAAGTGTTAGTCAGACGTATTTTACCAATTATTTACCTTTTGCCGTATTTTTACAGGAGCTATATATGTTTATTTTAGTAAGAGGCTTAACTACACCTTTCATTCCATTTGCATTAGGAGCTCTTTCCACTATCGTGCTTCCTAAAATAATTCGCCCTGTTTTGGTTGGTACTGTAAGTACTGGACTTTCTATTAAGGAATATGCTCAGTCTACGTGGGCTGATGGTGTTGCAGCTGCAACCAAAATTCGCGAAGAAGCAATCCAAAGCCGTGAAAAAACTCTTGAGCGCGAAATACATGATCTTCGTGAAGAGTTAAAAGATATCAAGAAGTAAAAGCAAGTAAATTTACCCAACAAAAGAGGCGCTTTGTGCCTCTTTTGTTATTCTACTCGTCATTAATATTTTGAAGTTTTGGGTTTATGTTTAAAACAAAACCTCCCACGCCCGAATCGAAGGCCTCCCTTTTTTTGAAAAAGTGTACAGATTTTTTCTTAAAAGTATTCTTTTTCTTTAGGGATCTTTTCTATTCTTTAAGAGTCCTACTATTTATAGTTTTTATGCTGACGGTTGTTTTGAGATTTTGGATTGGATTTTTTGAAAAAGCGCTTGGCCTTCTGCGAATACTGATTCGACTCTTAACTGTTCCGTTAGGGATTACCTCGGGTATACCGCTCTCAGTTTACACCACCACGGATGAGGGCAAATCCTATTGGAAAACTTTTTATAACTCCTTCTTTCGGGAGTTAATAGAACATCTCCGCGAGATAGTCTTTACATCCGCTTACTTTTTATATATTTACTGGCAACTCTCAATAACTAGAAAAGTAATAGTTGCTGTTATTTTTTCACTTCTTGTATTTGGTCCCCTAGGGTTTGTGATTCCTAGACCAGAAGTCGTAACGATAGTATCGGTTAATTCCATTGCTGAAAAAGTGACCAATGCAGGGGCTGCATCATACCTAGTTTTAGCGGTTGGGGAAGGCGGTCCAGATGACTATCTGCAATTTAAAAATGAGGAAGCATGGTGGCTAGGTAAGTTTAATTCGCAAAAGCTTAAAACTATTTTAAGACCCGGTCATAAATACAAAATATGGATAGTCGGATTCCGAATCTTATTCCCAGTCAAAATATATCCAAATATAATCTCTGCGGAGCGTTTGAGTGAAATGACCCCTGAAGAAAAAATGGCTGAATCGCTTAAGACTGAAAAAGTAGATCCATCCGACGAGGAATAATTTAAGCTAAGCGTCTTAACTTAAAATACGTACCTCAAGTTTTCTTGGGCCACGAACTTGTCCCACGCTCCACTCAATCTCATCCGCATTTGCTAGCTCAAACCTAGGAAAGCGCTTGATAAATTCTTCAATGGCAACTCTAAATTCTAGTCGAGCTAAATTCGAGCCGATGCATCTATGTATGCCCAATCCAAAGGCGGTATGCCGGTTAGCCCCTCTGTCAATCTGTACGGTATCTGCATTCTCAAATGCTTCAGGATCTCTATTGGCTGCAGGGTAAGGTAACAAGACCCACTCATCCTTTTTGAGATCATGGCCGTAAAACTCAAAGTCTTCAGTGACAATGCGGGCCATGGTAACAGGGGCATAAGCTCTCAGAAATTCCTCGATAGCCGTATCCATAACTTCTGGCTCGTTAATTAGTCTTGTTAAGTCATCGGGATTATGTCCAAGGTGCCAGAGTGTGGATCCAATCATATTCCAAGTGGTATCAATCCCTGCAATGAACATCAGGCCTATCGTGCCTCGGATATGCTGTTCGTCTAGATTTTTACCATCTAGTTGTGCATTAATAAGGTAGCTTATTAAATCATCGCGGGGATTCTTTCTGTGGTCTGCAATATGAATATCTAAATAGGCATCCAGTCGATCGCGGTTTTCCATCAATTTCTCTGGGGACAAATTAACATCTTCCGTTAAATCTTTGATAAATGAAAACAGTAACTCACTATCTTGTAAGGGGAGGCCTATCATTTTAATAATGACATTCATCGGAATTAGGCGCGCATAGTTGCTAGATACTTCAATAGTCGAAGTGCTTGAATCAATGACCAGCCTATTGAGTAAATCTTGGCAAAGATGGCGAATGTCATCCTCCATCAAAGAAATTTTCTTGCTAGAGAAGGAGGGTAATAGCAATCTTCTCGCTTGTGTATGAAAAGGGGGGTCACTTGTAATCGGAGGCGCCGCACCAACTGGTCTTGGAACGGGTGGCTTATCAGTACCTACCAGTACTCCTTCGCTTGAAAAGTGCTCAGGGTCATATGCGATTGCTCGAACCATCTCATAGCTTAATGGTAGCCATGTTCCCCCATACCGCTTGGTATGGGCCATTGGACATTTTTCACGCATGGATTCCCAAAGGGCATGGACATTCTTATTATATGCTGGGTCTGCATGATCAAAATCATCATCCCAATTTGTAACAGGCCCATAAATAGATTTAGTCATTTGAATCCAAACCTTCTGTGATCGATATTGCAAGTTCTGGACAGTTTTGAACGGCTAACTCAGCTTTTCCCATGAGGTGTATGGGTATCGACCCCGTAATGATCACTTTTGCTGTTCCATATTCATCTACATCAAATAATTCAGGGCAAATTAAATAGCACCGATTATGTCCTTGACATTTAGACTCTTCAACTTTCAAAAAAAATTGTCTTGGTATGTTGGCTGTCATTTGTTAAATGCCCCTTCAAGGCTAGAGTATTAAATTACGATATCCATATGCTCGCCCGTCTGAATTTTCCACATGCCCGCGTATGACTTATCAAGCTCAAGTAATTCAGCATGAGTGCCAGTTTCAGTGACAGAACCATTACTTAAAACATAAATCATATCTGCATTACGAATAGTGGCAAGGCGGTGAGCAATGACAATCGTTGTCCTGCCAGCTGTAGCAAAACGCAAGGAGCGCTGAAGTGATGCCTCAGTTTCAAAGTCCAGTGATGAAGTTGCCTCGTCTAATAATAGTATGGGCCTATCTAATAGAATTGCACGAGCGATCGCTAGGCGCTGGCGTTGACCTCCCGAGAGAGAGAATCCCCCAAATCCAAATGAAGTTTCATATTGCTTGGGAAGGGACATAATAAAATCATGCGCCTCTGCAATCTTGGCGGCATTAACGACTTCTTCATAACTGGCATCACGTCTACCATAGGCAATATTTTCAAAAATTGTTCCGGCAAAAAGGGTTACATTTTGTGAGACAAATGCCATAGAGCCTCGCAAGGTTTGGAGGGGATAATCTTTAATATTTTTTCCATCCAAAGTAATGGTGCCCACTTGTGCATCATAGAACCTCATGATTAATTTAAGCAGAGTACTTTTTCCGGCTCCCGTTACACCAACAATTCCAATCATCTTTTTAGGTGGCATTGATAAATTCAGATTTTTGATGATTGGGCGATCTGGGTCGTAGCCGAAAGTCAAATTACTAAAGCAAATTTCTCCTTCAATCTTGTTGGGATTGCGCTTTAGATGCCCACCTAAAATTTTGGGTTGGATCTCTAGGGTTTGATTGATGTGAGTTAATGCGACGGCAGTTTTTTGATACATATCTAGACCGTAACCAACCCTTGCGATTGCAGAAAGCAGTCGTAGTTGGGTCAATGCCATGGTATTCAGTACACCTGCCGAAAGAGTTCCTGCGCCAACCTTAAGGCCGCCCCAAGTTAGGGATGTTATAAATCCAGTTCCTGCTATTAGTCGCAGGGTTGGGACATAAACAGCTTCTAACTCTTCTGCTTTTGTAATGCTGGCTGTAAATTGATTACTTGCTAAAGCAACGCGCTCACTTTCAATTTTTTGAGAATTAAAGCTGGTGATGGTGGACATGCCAACGATATTGTCACCAATAATAGAACTCATTTTTACGTTGTCTTCATAGGCAAGCATAAAATTGCGACGAATTGGGTTCAATAAAGCCTTTGAAGCGTAGATTAATGGTGGCACCATTAATAGCTGTAACGCTGCAAATCCTGGGGATACCAATAAAAATATAGTCGCTACGGAAATGACATTTGTAGTTACATTAAAAAACGGAGTCATTCCATGGCGGATGAAATTATGAACTTGATTAGTATCTACCTCAAGCACTGCAATCCACTCACTTAATTCGCGAGCCTCAATATCTGCAATATCTAAAGTTTGAAGATGGTTATATAACTTTAGTCTTAGGTCATGGCGAATAGCATTCGCTAATTGTGCTTTTGCACGATCATTGTAGTATTCAATGAGTGCTGCCAAGAGCCATAATGAAATGCCAAAACCACCAAGTACAAGGATCCGTGTCCCAATAGTTTGAAGACCAATTTTTGCTAAAACTGAACTTGATCCTCGAGTCAGTGTATCAATCGCTAAGCCAATAATGAGCGGTGGAGTTGCATCTTCCAGTCCATTAGCCAGTGATAAGAGTCCAACTTTTCGTCGTAATTTTGGATATTGATTGGTAAGCTCTAAAAAACTTTTGAAAGGATTTAGCTGGCCGGAGCTTGATGCTGTATTTTTTTGAGCATCCTTTTTTATCTCAAACTGTGTTCCAAGTTCATTCTCTAAGGATGGTAAGAGTGATTTTTTGACTAACAAAATAACTGTGTCAGCTGAAATATCCTCGGAGTAATAAATGAGCAATGAACCAGTTGTTGAACTCGCAACTACTTTTTGTAATGATGTTTTTAGTTCCAAATCTTTCAGTACAGCTTCAATGACAGTAGAGTTCCCTTTAAAAATTGGGATCTCTAAGCGAATGCGGCCTGCAATGCTAGATAATATTTTGATTGTAGATGTCAATTTTGATACCGAGTTTTAACAATTTAATGGATTGGACTGTGTTTCGCCGCAGATTTATTTTTGGAAAAATTAACATCCTTAAGATACCATAGATATGGCTTTTCTCTGTCTCAAAATGCCCAATTTTGGCTTCAGTAAGAGGTCTCGCTCGGACTAATTTCTTTGGTGTCGGTAAGACTAGGAATTGAGAAGCCCTAGGTACTCTAGGGCTTGGGCTAGCGTGCCTGGGCTATCTATAAGAGCTTGAACATATTTATCGGGGCGAACCAAAACTGCTTTCACTCCCTGTTCATCTAGCCATGTTTGTATCTCTAAAGGCGGCTCCTCAATTAGTTTGATAATGCCCAGATTGATTAAACCAAGGGCATGATCTGGGAGATCCATTTTTCCAATAAGGGTCAGCATATGACCCAATGAAGAATCATAGCGAACTCCATTACTAGAAATAGTCTGAGGAAAGGGTAATCCAGCTAAATTATCTTGAAAGATCTCACCACCTAATTTAATTTGAGGGGGTTGAAGTTGCGTCTCTGTAGGAGGTGCACTTAAAAAGTGCATATCACGCTGTTTAGCAGTTTCAGGGTCAGTTGTTTGAATCATATTACCCAGCCATAAATCACTTTCAATTACCTGATTTACATAGGGTTTTCGCTCAGATTGGTAGGTATCTAGCAGGGTACCAGAAGAGATTCCCCGCAAAAATAAATCTAACTTCCAATAAAGGTTGGATGCATCTTTAATACCCGAGCACATACCTTGTCCTAAAAATGGGGGCATCTGATGTGCCGCATCACCGGCTAAAAAGATACTGCCAGAACGCCATCTTCCAACCATGAGAGCATGAAATTCATAGACCGCAGAACGGACCACTCGATAATGTTCTGGTTGTATCCATTCGGATAAAAGCTGAGCAATTTTCTTTGGGTCAGAGATGCTTTCCGGAGTTTCACCAGGCATTAGCATTAATTCAAAACGCCTTAAATTGCCAGGCAGAGGAATGAAAGTAGAGGGTCTACTAGGATTGCAGTATTGAATTGTTTTTGAGGGAAGCTCTAAATCACTTAAAAGCTCGAAATCAATCACAATCCAAGCTTGGTTAGCATCATAATCGCGCAGTTCAGCATCAAACGCTTTACGGGTTATAGATTTAGCTCCACAACATCCTATGACGAATTTTCCAGAATATTCCTCTGATCCTTGTGGGCCTTGAACTTCAATATAGGCTTCATGATCTCTATTAAAGACTCCAATCACTTTATGATTGAGGTGCACCTTTACATTTGGGTAGCTTTCAATTTTGTTTCGAAGAATTTTTTCTAATGTCGGTTGGTGAAACATATAACCCGCATGCCAGCCATTGATGCCCAAGGTCTTGGGCGCATCATAAGAGGCTAGAACTTTTCCCGAGTGGTTTAAAAACTCCATACCTTGCACCACCACTGTGCAGTCTAATAATTCTTGACCAAGTTGGATATGTTGAAATACGCGCATGACCTCGTCATCAAAAAATACTGCTCTAGGTAATTCGTAAATTTCTTTGTTTTGATCAAATATGTCGATTGACCATCCCAGGGGAGCTAGAAGGTTGGCCAAGACAGCAGCGGTGGGTCCATAACCTACAAGGATGATGTCAGTTTTTTTAGTCATAGTTTGTAGTTTATAATGTTTATTTTGGATGGAGTCATAAATGTATTACATGTTTCCCACTTTTCCAATGCGTTCGTCGGAATTTGATGTTTCAAAAATACTTGGCCTTAAGCCTATTTACGAAAAATACAAAAAACGTGCTGAAAATTGCATTCCTTTAAATCTTGGAATCTTAGAAGGCGCAACGAATAGCTCCCTTGCTAATTTTGAAGCAGCAGAGCAGGCGCACTATGCTTGTATCACTGAAAATGTCACTATGGCAGAGTGGGTCAGTAAAAACATTGCCAAATGTGATCATGCAGTTACTTACAGTCATGGAACTTTTTCTGCATTAGTGCATCTTGAGGCTTTAGACTTTGAGTCGGTTCTGAAATTAATTCAGGCTATTTTCAATCAAGCACTAAAGCCATACAGTCAAACTCCCTGGGCCCTTGGGGCAGTAGTTGGCTTATCCGCTGAAAATCTTAAGGGATTATTTTTAAAAGTCGATAAAGATCTTGAGATAACCGACTTCTATGGTCCACACGCTATTTTATTTAGTGGATTAGCTGGCAGTGTTAAAAAGGTCTTGGATCTTGCTATAGAGCAAGGATCTCCTCTGACGCGCTTGGTGCCATTGTGTGCGCCATTTCATACCTCTAAGTTGCTAGAAATTACTCCAATCATGGATAAATTACTGCAATCCTTTCAATTTAAAGCACCTACGGTCCCTCTATTTTCCTCGGTGACACATGAGTGGCTTACTACTGCTGATGAGCTTCGATCTGAAATTTGCAACAATATTTCCTCTCCTCTGAATTTAAATTTAACTTTTGAAAAAATAAGTGAATGTAAACCGAGTACCCTAATTGAATGTGGTTCAAGTTTTTCTTTGACGGATATCGTAAGACCAATGCTTCCCAAAGAATGGAAATGTTTAGATTTTAGAGATTTGCTTCCGAATGAAGCGAAGATTCATGAAGCTAAGTAATTTATCGCAGTCTGGAATTCAAGCTGAAATTCAGGACTGTCTATTAAGTGTGGTGATTGATCGGCCCTCCCATGCAAATGCCTATACGCAAGATATGCTAAATGATTTGGAGGCTTGTATTGAAGTTGCAAATCAAGAAGACCAAATACGAGCCATCGTCATAACAGGATCAGGGAATAAGGTATTTTGTGCCGGAGCAGATCGTAGTGAAATTAATAATCGTAATTGGCGCTCAGTTCTCAATCTGAAGAGTGCATCAGTTTTTAAGAAGATCAGGGAAAGCAGTAAGATTTCAATTGCAGCAATTAACGGCGCAGCCGTTGGTGGTGGTTTCGAGTTGGCCATTAGCTGTGATCTTCGTATTGCGCAATCTAAGGCTCAATTTTGGTTACCTGAGCCAGAGTTTGGGCTATTACCTGCAGCTGCGGCTACCCATTTATTGCCAAAATATATCGGCATGTTTAGAGCGAAGGATTTGATACTAGGCGGAGCGCGTTGGACTGCTGACGATGCTCTTAAAGCAGGATTACTATCTGAGGTTTGTGATGAAGCTAGGCTTACAGAATGTGTAATGGAATGGGTTCAACGAATTCAAAAACGTCATCCTGATGCAATTCGCATTGGCAAACAAATTTTAGAGTTGAGTCTAGCAGGGGGGGATTCCAATAGTGCTGACTTATTGGCCCAGGCTTTGCTTGTTATCAATCAAAGGCACACATGACTCAGCATAGATATGCAAGATTAGTAAAAGTTGGCACAGCTAATCCTGAAAATTTTTATACCCAAGAAGAAGTTTTAGCTTGGTCGGGTGAAAAAAATCCTAAAATTCGGAATTTATTTCTGAATAGCCATATTGAGAAAAGAGCGCTTTATCTACCTGAGCTTATCAATGGCCTCCCTCCAGAGGAAACGCCTCAGACATTAAGTGATAGGCATTTGAATGGTGCGCTTGATATTGGTAGTAAAGCTATCAACAATGCACTTAAAGCTGCCAAATTAAATGTAGAAGATATTCAATTTATTGTTTGTACAACCTCCACAGGTTTTCTATGTCCAAGTTTGACAGCACATCTTATTAAGCATATTGGCCTTAACGCAAATATTCGCCGTATGGACTTAGTTGGCATGGGTTGTAATGCTGCAGTTAATGGCTTACAAGCCGCCACAGCAATTGCTCAGTCGCTAACCGGTCGTAATGGACTCCTAGTCAGTATTGAGATTTGCTCTGCAGCCTATGTCATAAACCAAGATTTATCTACTGCGGTAGTCAATTCTTTGTTTGGCGATGGAGCATCAGCTATGGTAATCAGGAGCGATGCTCAAGATGACTGGAGAATAGGACCTGCAGTTATAGATTTTGAGCCGCTGATCATTACAGAGGCAATTGGAGCAATGCGCTACAACCTTGATGGTGCTCGACTCTCCTTCTTTTTGGACCGTGAAATACCACACGTCATTGGAAGAAATGCCCCTATACCAATTGGTCGCTTATTAGACAGGCATGGTTTAAAAATACCTGATGTGAAACATTGGATATTGCATTCAGGCGGCAAGAAGGTGATCGATTCTATTGTTACAAATCTCGCCTTGCCCGAGGAATCTGTGCGGCACACCCGTAATATTCTTAAGCGCTATGGAAACGTATCTTCATCTGCAGTGATATTCGCTCTTGGAGAGTTATTAGATGAAGGAATTGCCAAAGAAGGTGATTATGGAGTTCTAATGGCCATGGGCCCAGGTTCTTCAATTGAAACTACTTTGTTGCAGTGGTGATTGCTGGATCAATGCTAGTACTTTGAAACGATCGTAGTTTCCAAAATCCTTTTTCCAGTAGCCAGATAGTTGTAGTTCGGCTATGAATTGATTTATTCACACCCATTACGATTACATCCCCCATCATAATTGAGTGTTTGATGATCAGTTCTTTTTCAATTAGGACTTGCTCATTCTGTATTTCGATCCTCTGATAATTCAATATCCCTAAATTTATTTTTTCAAGATAGCTGTGATAGTTATCAACATAGCCGTTTGAGTGAATATAGATTAAGTGCTCAGAAAGTAATAATGACAGAGCGCTTAGATCAGAATTAATCTGAGCATTTCGTAAGGAGCTTTCTAAGTTTTGTAATACGTCGTCTAACATTTGATTTAAGTAATTTGACTCTTGATTAATATCGCTTTATGGCCCAAAGGAGAAGTCAGCCTTACCATCGAGATGAGGCATTTTTAATTATGTTTCTAAAAAACACAAGGCAGGTTTATTTAACAGATTTTTCCGGTGTGAAGGTATGAATATTATTCTGACCCCAGCGTAGGGTAAGCACAGCAAAGACAGCAGTACCCTGTACACGATTTTGTGCCCAAGATTCTTTGTAAGCCCGGACATTCAGATATGTCATTGGCATTTGAGCATCCCCACGAGTAAATAAGTATCCAACTTCCGGTCCAATACCCAGAACTCTTGATTTATTCGCGCCAACTGTATTCCCACTACCGGTATCAGCAGTCAACTGGTAGTAAACATATCCAGCTATGCCTACAGAAAGTTCACGTGAAAGTCCTTTAGAAATGGCCCAGTCCAGATGGGAGTCAACACCACTTTTATATTGAGTGACATTATTCATGAAGTTATTGGTTACACCAGCTGTGGCGGATGCTTCCCAATAAGTTTTACGATTTGTATATGTGTAAGCCCCACCAACATCAATGGCACCGTGACCAATACCAATATTCGCTAGATTATTGCTGTTATAAGTTCCTTGTGGAAGTCCGCCCATTACATAAGCCATAAAGTGATTTCGGTCTCTATCTGACCAGTAGAGCTGAGCCACCGGATATATATCAGACATACCATGAGTAGTTTGGTTGCCTTGGAAAACAGAAGTTCCGCCATACATGGCGTTTACAGATGTAAATGCGTTACCTGGACCAATAGTAACCCCAATAGAGGGGGTTGCACCTAAGATTTTTTGTTCAAAAGTATAGGTAGGTTGCAATAGTAAATCTTGAGCAGTAGCACTTGTTGCTTGATTAACTCCGCCCGTAGTCGTATTTTGTTTTCCTCGATATTGATACGCAATGGTATTTAATCCAAACCCAGGTGATGGCGGAAGTGCTGCACCACTAGCATACTGACCAGGTAGCCAAAAACCGACACCATTCTCATCGGCAAGGGCAGTATTGGTCAACGCTAAACCAAGAAGTGCGGCAAATAAGATTTTAATCATTTTTTTTAATTTTCTTTTACAAAGTCTTGGTTTTCATGGGTGAGCTCAGAGCATAGATAAATGAAAAAAAGAAAAGACTTAATAAATATACACTAAATCCTTGATACCTTGGCGTTCAAAATACAAGGATCTATTTTCCTCTACGTGCTCACTATTTAGTTTACTGAGCCTATATTTATCCGGATTACCAGAAATAGACCGGAGAGTCAGGAGTTTTTCTTTGCACAAAAATGAGGATCTAACCATTAGGATTTATTTGAGAGATGTGTTAGAGTTGGAAAAAAAATTATTGACCCTAATTTGGTGAGCACTTGATGTATCTGGATACTGTTTTATCTAACAAAACTAACATATAAATACCAAATGGGAACTAAGAAATTTCATTCGTTTGTCCAGACTGTCAAAGATTTGACATCTACAGATCGAAAAAACATGTATGAGATTATGCAACAGCATTTTTTCGGAATTAAACCTGAAATTTTTAATGCTGATTTGGATGAAAAGGATTGGGTAGTAAGGGTAAATAATTCTTTGAATGAAATCCAGGGATTTACTACTATCAAATTGCTTAAACAGGAATTTAAGGGTGAAATAATTTACGGATTTTATTCGGGTGATACCGTTCTATCTTTAGATGCTTTGGGTGATCCTGGTTGGATTTCAGCCTGGGGCGATTTTGTATTTTCATATGCAGAATCATTGAGGCCTGCTAAATCCTACTGGGTGTTTACTACTTCAACTATTAGAACTTACGAAATTATCTCTTCCTGCTACAAAGACTTTATTCCAAGTCCGTTTGCTAAGGAAGATGCTGATAAATTGCTGATTATGCAAAATTTTATTACGCAAAAGTATCATAATGTATATGATGCATTGGCGAATTTGGTAATTCTTCCTCAAGCAGTTTCTTATAAGGAATCTGAAATTCTCAATTTGAATTTCAATCATAAGCGTGAAGTTACTAATCACTTTTACCAACTAAATCCAAATTATCGGAGTGGAAATATGTTAGGTTGTATGGCAGAAGTCATTCCAAGTAATTTAACTAGGATTGGCTTGAGAGTAGTTTTTGGCGAAAAAACTGAGCCAGTTATAAAAGCTTAATTTCACTGATAGTCTTATGATTTAGAAGTACATAACAAAAAAACCACTTAAAGGTGGTTTTTTTGTTATGTACTTTTGTTGATTCAATTGGTCAACATGGGAATTACTTAGAGTCTTGCGGTAAGGCAAGGTAGAGCTGTAGGCAAGCTTCCGGTATCAACAGTAGCCTCAAGTTGCTCATCTGTTAGCTCATTGAGCATTGGCACTTCTTCTAGTTCAATATATTGGGCTGGCATTTTTTCTCCTAAGATTAAAGTGGAAACTCCACAAGCCAATCCTAGCATATTTTTTTGAAGAGATCATTTCAAATAAACAAATTTATCAATATCTATAGATTATTGAATTCACAATGTCCAAACTGGTGCAGCTTATAATAATCCCAAGGAATTTACGCTATTCCCACAATAGAATGTTAGGAAGATTTGGATTTAATGTTCTGAGCAAGGTATAGCCTACCCCAGATAGTCCTCTAAAAAACCCCAAATTAAATTCATCACCTTTTGGACTAAATGCATATCCTCGATTCTTTTCTCGCGTTAACATAACCACGTCTAACCGAGATAATGAGAGTTCTTGGAGCTTAGGATCATTCAATAGTCTGCTTGCTTCGTTTAAAAGCTCTATATTACCTAGGGTGCCACAACAAAGATTATCAAAGGCGTTAGGCCAATTCTTTATTGCACCAGTACATGCATTTTTAATGGCGGCCTCTGTTAGATAAAGTTCTTGACCTCTTTTAACTTGGCCAATCCTAGACATCCCAATACCGAGTGCGCCATGGCACCACTGGCATAAGATATTTTTCATAGGTTTTTCACTACCATTACCCATACTCAGATCTGGCCAGTTAAATAAACTGGCATCATAATTTGATTCCTCATATGCAAGACACTCTTTAGCTGCGTCTGCAAAATCTTGTCTAGTGCTCGCTATAGCTAAACTTGTTAGGGCGTACTGAAAACCAGCGGCACCATGAGCCATACCATTTAATGGAATATCGCTCATGCCCATGCCTACCCATGAGCGAAAGCCGGCTTTACCCACTCGAGGCGTATTGAGTAAATGTTCGCCACATAGTATTGCTTTTTCAAGTACTGCTTGGGATTTAGTATTGCGATACAAGGCTAAGAGACACAATATTGCTCCTGCAGATCCAGAAATGACATCTAGGTTTTTATCCGTATCTATTAATTCTTTAGTCAATATATTAGAAGTCTGTATTGCATCTTCAAGAATAGATTGATCATTTAATATTGAAGCAATAACTGTTTGGGCATAAAGTATAGATCCGATACCATTGGCCCCACCTATTCCTAATGTTCTTGACCAGCGTGCTGTACCTGAGTGGTGTGTATACTGACGTAAACCATTCAGAATTTTTTGAAGCATCTGTTGTGATCTATCAGTATTAAATTGACGATGATAAGCCGCAAGAAATACTGCAATTCCACTTATGCCGCCATAGAGATCTGGACCTAAAGGAGCAAGTATTCCAACTTCAGAATCTGTTATCCAATCTAATCCAATCCAGCTAATACTATTACGATCTTGAAAAGAAAAATAATCAATCCGATCAATAATATGACCAAGTTCTTTTACCAAATTATTATCTGATGATTCTTTTCGAGTATTGACAGCAAGAATACGACCAGGCCTATTTATTCCATCTAATTGATTTTCGCTAGCCTTTGAACCGCGAACAAAATTAGTACTAATTTCAATAATGCGACTTTGCCATAAGATTTCTTGATTTGTTAGATTTTCCCATCTTTCCAGGGCTCTTTTAAGCCCTGGTTTAGCTCTCGTGCTAATTGAATTAGCGAATTTATCTGATAGGTCGTTACTGTTAGTTGAATTTAAAAAATATGGAATATTCAAATGAAATAATGCTTCCCGTTCAGCCTTTTGTAATGGCCATAGGAAATCATTTTGCCCATCCAAATCTGCAAATCTAGCTAAAAAATCAGCTTGTACACTCCATGTGATGCCATCGTCCATTGCTCGATGGTCTTTAAGTCTTTGTAACAGGGAAAAATAGAAGCGAGTTGGTCGAACTACTTTTCTCGTCTGCAAATTACTAAAAGACCTCCATAAATCTTTGAGGTATACCGAGTCCTTTTGGCCCTGAAGAAAATGGGCATACTGTTTAAAACCTTCTAAGAATTCTGATTTAAAGTCCCCAAATTGAGCGTACTTGGAATTGAAGTGGGGAATATTTGGAGAAATTTCAATATTGCTCTGCTGTTGAATCCAGCGCATTCCATTGGTGTTTATATTTCTCCATTCACCACGCAAGGATGCTCGCCGAACAGCATTTAAGCCACCCATATCATTGACGATATTTTGGGGTAATTTAATATATGACGGCAACATGCCAACCAGCAGCACGGAGTTTTGAATTTTGTCTATAGCAAAGTTATTTGCTGCAAGGGCCTCTTGATTGAATTCTAATTCAGGATTAGAGGCCTGCAAGATAGTTTCTAAGTCAATCGGAACTGGATGTGATCCGCTTGCAATAATATTTTCATAATGCATATCTACGCATACTAAGAGATGCAAGAGAATTAACCATGCGCCAGAGCGTTCATAAAATAATTTAAAGTCTTGACTGGATTCGCAGGAATTATGCTCGATAAATTCTGCCCAACCATATCCTTCACAACTGATAACTCTGGGTAATCTTAAATTGTAGGGAGGGTCTTTTTTATTTAAAAAATTAATAAATTTAAATAAAATTTCATCAAGACGTAAGTCTTTAGGTTTATAGACGACTTTATTGCCGTCATCAAAGCTCAAAATCCTGACAGATTCACCTAAATTATGTAGGTCTGATTGACTCTCGCTGATCGAGCTTACTTTAAGCGGATTTTCAGCGTGAAATAATATTTCACTAATAGAGTTTATGTCAGCAGAAGTCCTGTTAATTAACTGGCTAGTAGTGGATATCCACTGACGTGTTGTCGTTGCTATTAATCTTAGTAGAACAGGTTTTTCATGGAGAAGACGTTCGAGGTACCCAGTTTTTAATATGTCAATAAAATTGCAGTAGTGATTTTTTTCCTTGTCAACATCTGATGGTAATAAATTTCCATTCGGATCTAATTTCTTGAGGTGCTCGACGAAGTGCTTATATAGAAGTGGCGCAATCAAATCACTTAGTTGATTTAAGAGAGTGATATATAGGTCATTTTTTGCATCAGTAGTAAAGCATTGCAAGGCATTTAGAGGAATATGCTTTTGAACTTCAAGTATTGCTTTAGGCAAAATCGGAAATATGATTTCTTGAAAGGCAATAGGCTTGGTTTTATCAAGATTAATATCAGCTTTTGAGGCTTGACTTTCTGTTATGGCGTTAAATATCCATTGCACATCTCCTGCCCAATCAGGCATATTCCATTCAGAATCCGATGAAAAAACATAAGAGAATTTTGATAGAACATCTTTAGATTTAAGACCATCTTTTGCAAGACGTTTTTCAAATAATTTCCAGTCTCCACTGGCTGAGGATTTGCACCAAGAGGCTAATCTTTTTTCAGCATTATCAGTTTGAGAATTTTCATTTTTTTTATGAATTAGATCTAATGCAAGTAACTCGTCAAAAGTAAAGGCACTAAAAATAAGGGTATTATCAAATGGCATCAATTTATAATACTGCATAAAATATTCCTCGGGTGTAACTTTATCCGGAACCATAAAATGCAATGATTTAATAATCATAGAGAGATATAAGTTGTCGATAAAGATGACATATATCCTGGTGGGCCCACCAGAAAGGCAAACCCTCATTAGCAATGATGGGGGTTTTGTCTTTTAAGCGTTACTTAAATTAATGCTAGCAACTATATGGGTTAATTAATCCAAGGGATTCTGCGTGATAGAGGGAAAAAGAACTTCAGTAAAACCAAAGTTACTAAAGTCTTTTACGCGCATTGGAAAAAGCGTACCAGAGAGGTGATCACATTCATGCTGTA
>Ga0164293_10001905_pt1 | contig 17670 bp, 14 predicted proteins | sample GEODES118metaG_FD_111487 | JGI IMG/M metagenome (GOLD analysis project Ga0164293, IMG submission 111487) | Eutrophic lake water microbial communities from Lake Mendota, Wisconsin, USA - GEODES118 metaG | ecosystem: Environmental > Aquatic > Freshwater > Lake | place: USA: Lake Mendota...
TAAGAAGAAAGCCAAGAAAGCTGCTACTGGTGTGGGAAAACCCGCTTAAATAAGCAGGTATAGCCCACAAGTAGACTTACTTCATGCCGCTGTCATACCCATCCGCGCCAGCACAATCTGAATCTCGCAGCGTCTTAGCAATTCCAGCATTTCGAAAACTTTGGAATGCAATGGCATTTTCATCCTTTGGTGATTGGCTTGGGCTTTTAGCATCAACAGCGCTGGCTCAACAATTATCTGGTGGGGATTATGCAAAAGCTAACTTTGCAATTGCTGGTGTTTTTATTGTTCGTCTGCTGCCTGCTGTAATTCTTGGACCATTTGCTGGTGTGATTGCAGATAGATTTGATCGCAGAAAATTAATGGCCTCCTGTGATGTAATTAGATTCGCACTCTACGCCTCCATTCCAATTGTTGGTAATTACTTCTGGTTATATACAGCAACCATCTTGGTTGAAACTGTTACTTTATTTTGGTCACCAGCTAAAGAGGCTTCTGTTCCAAACTTAGTTCCAAAACATAAATTAGAGAGTGCTAATCAGGTTTCACTGCTGGCTTCATACGGCACTGCTCCAATTGCAGCGATTGTTTTCTCACTCCTTGCGATTTTCTCTGGTGCTATTAATTCAGCTCTCGGTAATCAAACTCCAGCAAGTGCGGCAGATATTGCTCTTTATATAAACTCACTTAGCTTTTTATACTGCGCCTATATTGTTTGGAAACTACGAGAGATTCCACCAGGAGCTGCAACTACTGCCGCATCCCCCGGTATCGGTAAAGCACTATTTGAAGGCTTTGAATTCATTAAAGGTTCAAAGATTATTCGCGGCCTAATTATTGGAATGCTTGGTGCTTTTTTTGCAGCGGGTGCGGTGATTGGCTTAGCCAGAACATTTGTCGATGACCTACAAGCAGGTGAGGCTGCCTACGGTGTTTTATTTGGTGCAGTCTTTACGGGTCTTGCTCTAGGTATTTCATTTGGGCCAAAGGTTTTTGCGCAATTCTCTCGACGTCGTTTATTTGGCGCGTCCCTAACTATTTCTAGCTTGTTACTGGTTGTACTTTCACTAGTACTAAACCTTGTACTTGCAATATTTATTGTCGTACTACTTGGTGCATTTGCTGGAATCTCATGGGTTACCGGCTTCACCATGCTCGGTATGGAAGTTGCCGATGAAGTTCGTGGTCGCACCTTTGCGTTTGTGCAATCCCTAATTCGCGTCTCACTAGTTTTAGTTTTAGCGATTGCTCCACTTGTTGCTGCAGCAATCGGTAAACACACATTTACCTTTAGAACTACATCTGTTACCTATAACGGCGCAGCATTTACGATGTTTGCAGCTGGCTTAATTGGAATGCTAGTTGGAATCATTTCCTACCGCCAGATGCGCGATCGTCCAAATGTTTCTCTTTGGTCTGATGTGCTCTCAGCACTACGTGGTGAATTAGGAGCGATTACAGGAACTGCAACTACAGGAGTATTCATTTCATTTGAAGGCGGTGAAGGTGCAGGTAAATCAACACAAACAAAGTTGCTTAAAGAGTGGCTTGAAAAACAAGGCGAGACTGTAGTTCTAACCCGCGAGCCAGGTGGCACAACATTAGGTAATCAAATTAGGCAGATCCTTCTTGATAACAACACAGGTGTTATCAGTCCAAGATCTGAGGCACTTATGTATGCAGCAGATCGCGCCCACCATGTCTTCTCTGTTGTAAGGCCGGCGCTAGATCGTGGTGATGTAGTAATTACTGATCGTTACATTGATTCATCAATTGCTTATCAAGGTGCAGGCAGAGTTTTACTTCCTTCTGAAGTTGCACGTATTTCACGTTGGGCAACAGAGTCTTTAACCCCATCTCTTACAATTATTTTAGATTTACCAGCAGAGATTGGTTTAGGCAGATTGCACTCAACAGATCGCCTTGAATCAGAGCCATTGGCATTTCATGAGCGAGTACGTCAAGAGTATTTAAACATGGCACAAGTTGATCCCGAGCGCTTCTTAGTTGTTGATGGCAGATTAACAATTGAGCAAATACACTCAGTGATTGTGGAAAGAGTTTCATCACTTACAGCTTTAAAGAAGAATGTTAAATTATGAGTTCAGTATTTGATGATCTAATTGATCAAGAAGCGGTTATTGCTACATTAAAAGATGCAGTCAGTGCATCTAAAGACTCAACAGATAACACTCAAGAAATGACGCATTCTTGGTTATTCACTGGACCTCCAGGCTCAGGAAGATCAAATGCAGCGGTTGCATTTGCAGCAGCGCTACTTTGCGACAAAGGTGGATGTGCTACCTGTATTAATTGCAGATCAGTAATTGATGGATCACATGCAGATATCGAACTAATTCGTACAGAGGGCTTATCTATAAAGGTTGATGAGGTTAGAGAATTAATCACTAGAACTTCATGGTCACCATCTGTTGGAAATTATCGAGTTGTCGTTATTGAAGATGCGGACAGATTAACTGAATCAGCAGCAAATGCTTTACTTAAGGTGATTGAAGAGCCAGGAGCTAGAACGGTGTGGCTACTTTGTGCGCCAACACTTACTGATGTTTTGCCAACCATTAGATCAAGGTGTCGTCATTTAACCCTGCGCACACCATCTATACAAGCTGTAACAAAACTTTTGATTGAAAGAGATGGGATTGATCCTAAGTTGGCTTCCTTTGCGGCAAGTGCTGCGCAGGGGCATATTGGGAAGGCGAAGTATTTAGCAACAAATGAAGAAGCAAGAAAAACTAGAGAAAAGATTTTAAATATTCCTTTTACTGTTACGGATTTGGCGTCAGCATTTGAAGCAGCAAATAACTTGTTGGAATTGGCCAAAGAGCAGGCCAGAGCGGAATCTGAGCTTCGAGATGAAGAAGAACTTACTAAGTTAAAAGAATCTTATGGAACAACTGGAAGTAGGTTGGCGACGGGTGGGAGCAAGGCGGTTAAAGAGTTAGAGAAAGAGCAGAAAACACGTACTACGAGATTAGTTAGAGATAGTTTAGATGGTGCACTTTTAGATATTGCTACCGTTTATCGAGATATCTTGTTAATGAAATCTGGGTCCACAAAATCAATAATAAATGTTGAATTATTTGAGAGAATTAAACTAAAGGAATCTGAATTTTCAACACATACAGCCTTAAATACGATCAACTCAATATTAAAGTCTAGGAATAATCTTTTAAAGAATAGCTCTTCCAATTCAATAATTGAATCTCTATTTTCAAAAATGGTACTCTCCTAAATGAGAGTTTTAGTCACTGGGGGCGCTGGCTATATTGGAAGTATTTTGGTTGCACGGTTAATCGAAAATGGTTATAAGGTGAATGTAATTGATGATCTATCCACAGGCCATTTAAAAAACGTGGACCCAAAGGCAAAAGTGTATTTCGGATCAATTCTAAACGATGAAGTGCTCAATGCAGCTATGCAAAAATGTAAAGTAGTTTTTCATTTTGCAGCAAAATCAATAGTTTCAGAATCGGTCGAAAATCCAGATTTATATACGAAAACAAATCTAAATGGAACTATAAATATTCTTAATATGATGAAGAAAAACAAAATTACTAAAATTCTAATTGCTTCCACAGCAGCCGTGTATGACGGGAATGCAAATGAGCCTTTACAAGAAAATTCTTTAACTGCGCCAGGAAACCCCTATGGAGAGTCAAAACTAAAGGCTGATATTGAATTAAGTAATTTTTGTAGATCCGAAGGAGTTGCAGGAATATCCTTGAGATTCTTTAATGTTTCTGCTCCATATAAATCAAAATCTTTAGGATGGATTACAGAAGAACATAACCCGGAAACACATTTGATTCCAAACATAATTTCAAGTACGAAATCTGATGATTTTGCGATTTATGGGAACGATTGGGAAACTAGGGATAAAACTTGCATCAGAGATTACCTGCACATAAAAGACTTAACAGACGCATGCATTTTGGCCATCAAACATTTTAAGCCTTCAGTAAACCAAATATTTAACCTTGGGTCAAACCAAGGCACATCAATCCTTGAAGTGATCCAAAGTTACGAACTAGTCTTTAAATACAAAATAAATTATATTTTTAAAGGTAGGCGGCCAGGAGATGTTGCTACATTGATTGCTAATTCCAACAAGATTACAAATGAAATTGGCTGGGTCACTAAATTAGGGATAAAGGACATATTTGAAGATTATAAAATGGCAATAAACTCAAAATGACAAATCAAAATAAATTTTCAGTTGTTATTCCGTTCTACAATGCAGAAAAAACGATCTCCGAAACAATTGAAAGCGTACTTAATCAATCCTATAAAGCTGATCAAATAATTGCAGTAAACGATGGATCATTTGATGGCGGCGCAGAGATAGTAAAAAGCTACCAGACGAAACATAAGGAGATAGAATATTTTTATCAACCAAATAACGGAGTTAGTTCAGCCCGAAATTTAGGGATAAATAAAGCCAGGAACGAAAACATATTTTTTCTTGATGCAGACGACTTGTGGCTGAAAAACAAAATTGAAGTACACAATTTACATTTAGTGACACATGTTGATTGTAAGGCTTCATTTACAAATTACATTTCAACTGATTTATCTAATGGGAATCTTTTGCATCCCAATACATACGTTAATTATTTACCAATAAACTCAACGAATTTGGCCTTGAATTTAGTTCGAATTAATGGTTCAGCCTCGAGCTTCCTAGGTAAACGAGATAAATTAATGAAGATCTCTGGCTTTGATGAGAATATGAATTTTGGGGAAGATCTAGATTTATGGGTGCGCTATGCGAAGGAATTTAAGGTCTGTGATTTGCGTGAAACCTGTGTGGTAATTGGATTTAATAATCCAGAAAGAAAAAATAAGTTGAATCGATACTCTATTTCAACCTTATATATGGGGATTTGGGGAAAGATTGATCTCAAGTTAGCTAATCATGCTCAGAAATTTGCCGCACGGCGTATTTTAAGAATTGATATAAGACGCAACGCAAGAAATTTAAGTTACATTTTTTCTAAATATCCGGGAAATTTGCAATCATACGAAAAGAGTTATTTCAACATAATTTACAGAAATTACTTTGGATACTTGATCTTTCTTGCAGTCGATTCATTTTTTGATTTTGCAAGAGTTTTCTCAATAAATCGCAAACGCTGAATCATTGGATTTTGGAACTAGATTAATCTATATAAACGGCGTAGAAGCATTTCTCGAAATAAAATTTGCCCGGGTTGGTAATTTTTTACATCTAAGTATATTTTTTTATAAATATAGTTTAAATTCTTTCCAGTTATTCCCGGGTTGTGTTTTAAGATTAAAAGCAGATCTCGTAGATGCAGCAAGTAACGCGCGTTTCCACTTTTAAAATCTGCATAGTACGCTTTGGTTTCGTCTAAACTTGTTAAACTTTCATTAATAATGGAATCTCTAAACTTATAGTCACTGATTAATTCATTTTTCTTTGCTATTGACTTATCTCTCATCGTGTTTGAAACTGATTTTGGATTTAGTCGATATTGAAGCAAAACAGCCGGTATAGTTTTCAAATTACCAACTTTAGCAAGACGTAGCCAAAGCGAAATATCCTCTGCCGGGAAGTCTTCTTGCTGGTATCCGCCAACATCTTGCACTGCAGTTTTGTTAAAACACACTGATGGGTGTGCAGTTCTTTGGCTACTAACCAAACTCAGATAAGTAAATTCAGCTTTAATCGCACTTGGCATCATTCCTAAATTCTTACCTTGGTCAGAAACGAAAGAGTAATCAGAAAAGATCCCTACACTGTCATTTGAAATATTGACTCGCGTTAATTCAATTCTGTTGCTTGGGTACTTATCATCCACATCAAAACGTGCAATCCATTTATTAGAAGCTACCGTCAATCCTAAATTCAAGGCATTGACCAACCCAGGGTTTGAATTGTTTACAATTACAACATTTGAAGAAGTTCCTGCAAGTTTCTGTAAAATTGCAGAGGTATTGTCTGTTGAATTATCATTCACAATCAGAATCTCGTCATTTGGACCACAATTTTGCCGCAATGTTTCAAATGAGCTAGGAAGAAATCTTTCCCCGTTTTTTACAGGCATCAACAAGGTAATCGGTTCAAAATCTCGCATGATTAAATAATACTGGTACTTCCCCCATAAATATAAGATGGAATAGTGAAATATCAATATATTATGTTCCAGTGCCTTTAAAGATAATTACTAATCGATTTGACGTAATAAGGAAAATTTTTGGCTTATTAACAAAGAAAGATATATTCAAATTAAGAGTTCTTTTTGTTTTTCAATTATTATCTTCACTTTTTGATTTACTTGGAATTTTCTTGATTGGAATGATAGGAAGTTTAACAATTAACGGAATTCAATCTAGAAACCAAAGTCCTAGAATCGAATCTATCCTCAATTTAATGAATTTAGATAACCTTACTTTTCAAACCCAGATAGGTATTTTAGGTTGTTTAACTGGCATAGTTTTTATATTGCGCACCTTCCTTTCGCTGTATTTCACAAAGCTAACATTGAATTTTTTGGCTTACAGAGCTGCGAAAATTTCAAGTGAATTGATTAAAAATGTATTAGGTGCGCCATACGAGAAAGTGAAAAACTTGCCCACACAGGAAGTTATTTATGGCACCACAATGGGTATTGAGGCACTAGTGCTTAGAATCATTGGGTCAATTCTTACTAGTGCTGCCGACATGTTTCTTCTGCTTGTAATTTTAATTGGTTTAACTTTATACAGCGTAACTCTATCCGTTACATTAATTATCATTTTTGGAAGTGTTAGTTATTTGACTTATCTATCTTTAAGCAAGAAGTCCTATAAACTCGGTTTAGAGAATGCACGCTTAAGTGTATATAGCGGTGCAAAATTATCAGAAGCATTACGGTCTTACCGAGAGCTATACGTTAGAAACCGCATGAATTTATATTCAGAGATGTTGAATTCAAACCGTCAAGAAATGGCCAAAACCAACGCAACCACCGCACTATTGCCGAATATAAGCAAATACACCATTGAAGCTGCCGTCGTAATTGGAACCTTACTTATTGCAGCGACGCAATTTGCATTACAAGATGCAAACGCAGCGATTACTGGAATGGCGGTTTACTTGGCAGCAGCTTCACGCGTAGCTCCTAGCGCCCTTAGAATTCAACAAGGATTTTTAACTATAAAGAATAATTTAGGCAACGCACAAATTTCATTGACGCTAATTGAAACCTTTACTCAAGACTCAACTCCATTACTTAAGGAAGAGCCGAAACAGAAAAACGAGGTCTTTGAAGGTAAAATTTCCGTCAAGAACGTAGATTTTATTTACTCAGATGCGAAAGAAAAGACATTAGCAAATATTTCCGCAGAAATTTCACAAGGTGAAATGCTTGCAGTGGTCGGTGCCTCAGGAATGGGAAAATCAACTTTTATTGACTTAATTTTAGGTGTAGTTTCTCCAACGAAGGGCGAAATTAAAGTTTCAAACAGGAAACCACAGCAAGCAGTACAAATTTGGCCTGGTTCTATGGCGTACGTACCGCAGAACATATCAATTATAAATGGAACTATTAAAGAAAATATATTGATTGGATTTACTGAAAACGAGATAAGTGAAAGGCAACTTCAATCCGCAATTATCGGAGCTCAACTTGATGAATTTATTGCATCACTTCCAAGTAAAGAGAACACATTAATATCAGAGAACGGATTAAACTTAAGTGGTGGACAAAAACAAAAAATAGGTATCGCACGAGCCCTAGTCACTGCACCGGAACTACTTATACTTGACGAAGCCACTAGTTCGCTAGATTCAAAATCAGAATCGGAAATAATGAAGGTTATAAATAATTTACGGGCTAGAGTCACCTTAATTATTGTCGCGCATAGACTTTCTACCGTGAAAGATGCCGATCAAATAATTTATTTTGGAGACTCCTTCCACGTCAATGCAGAAAGCTTTCAAGCCTTAGTTGAAAAAGTCCCTGACTTCAAAGAACAAGCCCAACTTCTAGGGCTATGAGTAATGAGTTTTAAAGCTGAAAAGAACATAACCGTAGAACTAGTTGGTGGATTAGGAAACCAACTTTTTGGCTTAGCTTTCGGCGCTGCTGTTTCAAACAGATTGCAGTGCAACTTAATTCTAGATAACTCACTCATCAATTTTGGAAGTAATAAATCTAGAGTGCTCGAACTTAAAAACTTTGATTTTACAAACCTTAAAGTTAATTACCAACAATCTTTTCTAACTAAATTCCCAATTTTAACGAAAAATACTTTTGTAAAACGATTAATCAACAAGTTTATTAGAAAAACAAAATACAGTTTGCATGAAAATCAAATAGTTCAAAATTATCAATATAAAATTGATTCAAGATTTAGTGGATATTTTCAAGATTGGAAATATGCAGATTCTCTGTTAGCTGATGGCATAGACTTTAAAATTGAGATTCTTAGCATAAGTGACCGGTTAAATAAATTTTTGAATGAATTGACCCAGGACAACCCAACTCTTGTTCACATTAGACTTGGAGATTATTTAAGATTCTCAAATGTTTATCAAATTCTTCCGGAAGATTATTATTTGACTGCCTTAAGAGAAATAAAAGTAAATCAAGACACCTCTCCTATCTGGCTGATCGTGGAAGATAAAGAACAAGTTAAAAGCGTTTACCCAGATTTATACAATTCTGCCCATAAGATTATTGATAAATTTTCAGGTATAGAAGATTATGAAAGTTTTTACTTAATGACAAGGTCCAAAAATTTAGTAGCTAGTAATTCAACCTTTTCGCTTTGGGCCTCTTGGTTCGCGTTAAATCATAAATCAAATGTAATTGTTCCTGGAGAATTTATGGTTTCGGGTCAGCCCTCTCAAATTATTGATGGCAGGTGGGATGCAATCGATCTAAAATCTTTCAAGTTGCTGCCAAAATCTAACCTAGAATCTATAAGATCTAACAACCACTCAAAATTCAATTCCAATTTTCGCAAATTGTAGTTTTGCCGATATTGAAGTAAACTTTGATTGTTATTCCCCAGCATTTGTACTTTCAAATGCTTTGCGAGTCTTAATTTCTAATCACCACCGAGACACGCATCATGTCTCGATTGGTTAATTTATGTCATTTAAAGATTTAGGTGTTAACCCTGCACTCGTTAAGGCTTTGGTTACAGCTGGAATAGAGAAGCCGTTTCCAATTCAAAAGGCAACATTGCCAGATGCGATTGCTGGAAAAGATATTTTAGGTAGAGGTCAGACCGGCTCTGGGAAAACTTTAGCTTTTGGTTTGGCTTTAATGACAAGGCTTGCTGGTAAAACTGCTGAGTCAATGAGACCACTTGGTTTGGTGTTATCACCTACGCGAGAGCTTGCGATGCAGATCAGTGATGTTATTGCGCCGTTATCACGGACTGTGAATTTGAATTCACAGGTTGTTGCGGGTGGGCTTTCTTATTCAAAACAGATACAAGCGTTAAAGCGAGGTGTGCCAATTGTGGTTGCAACACCTGGAAGATTAATTGATTTAATTAATAAGAAGCACATTAGGTTAGATGACATTCAGATAACCATCTTGGATGAAGCAGATCAGATGGCAGATATGGGTTTCTTGCCAGATGTTAAGAAGATTTTGGATCAGACCAAACCTGGTGGTCAAAGAATGTTATTTAGCGCTACATTAGATAGAGATGTGGATAGCTTAGTTAAGAAGTATTTAAAGAATCCAGTTACGCACTCATTGGCTAATGAGAAATCAACCGCTGGAAATATGACTCATCATGTGCTTGTGATGGAGCAGGCAAGTAAGGATGTTATTACGGCATCTATTGCAGCACGTAAAGGTAAGAGTATTTTCTTTGTTAGAACAAAGCATGGCGCGGATAAGTTAGCTAAGCGGATGAATGAGTCTGGTGTGGCAGTGGGCGCCCTGCACGGTGGTAAGACACAGGCACAGAGATCTAGGGTGCTTGAAGGATTTAAGATGGGAAAGACAAACGCACTTGTTGCAACAGATGTTGCAGCGCGTGGTATTCACGTTGACGATGTGTCACTAGTAGTTCATGTTGATGCACCAGAAAATCACAAAGATTATTTGCACAGAGCAGGTAGAACAGCTCGAGCTGGTGCTAGTGGAACAGTGGTAACTCTTTCAACACATAAGCAGGTAAAGGGTGTTCGTGGGCTAGCTGCGCGTGCTGGAGTTAAGTTAGTTGAGACAAGAGTTGGTCCGATGGATCAAAACTTAGTCAAGATAACTGGTGCTATTGAGCCATCTGGTATTCCAATCATTTCCAGCGATGCTGGCAAAGGTGAGAAATCAGAGCGATCAGGTAGATCTCGTGGTTATGGAGATTCAAGATCTCGCGGTGGGGGAAAGAAAAAGAAATCAAGGCCTAGGCCAAATGAGCGGCGCAAGCGTCCAAGATAATTAACTTTTTATTTTTTAGGATTGGTCACTATGCAAAACCTTGAGTTAAACAGTATTAATTTCATTAAAGAGGCAGAGCGTGCTGGTCGCGCTCGTTCTCTGTTTTGGCCCTGGGCGGCAGCAAATGTTTCTTTCTTGGCATTGTCATACGGATCATTTTTCTTAGGTTTTGGTATTTCTTTCTGGCAGGCAACAGTTGCTGCATTAATTGGAACCATCGGTTCATTCTTTTTAGTCGGTATTTCATCCCTTGCTGGCAAGCGGGCTAACGCACCAACTATGACGCTATCGCGGGCTGCTTTTGGGGTTAAGGGAAATAAGGTTCCAGGGTTTTTGTCTTATCTGATTTTTGTTGGTTGGGAAACAGTGCTGGTCTCACTTGCAACACTGGCAACAGAGACTGTGTTTAATCGGGTTGGTGGAATAGATGGTGATCTAGCAAAGGTTTTAGGATTTTTAGTAGCTGGCGGCTTAACGATTTTTGGTGGCGTTTTAGGTTTTAAAGTGATTATGAAATTACATGTTTACCTAACCATTACTACAGTAATTCTGACCCTTGGTTACATTGGGTTAACTATTGATTCAGTTAATTGGTCTGCAGTTAACTCAATTCCATCAGGGTCTACCGCTGGCTTTATTGGAGCGTTGATATTTGGTATTACTGGATTGGGTTTGGGCTGGGTTGGGTGCGCAGCTGATTACTCAAGGTATTTGCCAAGAAATGTTTCAGGTAAAGCAGTTGTGGGCTGGACTGTCTTTGGTGCATCAGTTGTACCAATCGTTTTAGTTGTTTATGGAGCACTTCTTGCTGGAAGCAGCAAAGAGTTAAATGATTTGGTGGCAAGTGATCCAATAGGGGCGCTAACGACATTGCTGCCAACTTGGTACTTAATACCGTTTGCACTCGTTGCAGTGCTGGGGTTAATAGGTGGGGCAATTCTTGATTTGTACTCATCAGGGCTAACTTTGGTTTCAATTGGAGTGCCCGTTAAAAGGCATGTGGCAGCAGCTATTGATGGTGTGATTATGACAATTGGAACTATTTATTTAGTTTGGTTTGCTAATGATTTCTTTGTGCCATTTCAGGGATTTTTGATTACATTGGGTGTGCCGGTGGCAGTTTGGTCTGCGATATTTGTGGCAGATGTATTGATGCGAAAGAGTTACTCAGAGGCAGACCTTTTTTCAGTTAATGGTCGCTACGGCGCATGGAACTTTAAATCAATTGGCTTAGTGGCATTTGGTTCTGTTATTGGTTGGGGCTTAGTTACTAACTCTCTCGCTAGTTGGCTATCTTGGCAAGGTTATTTACTTGGACCAATTGGTGGCAAAGAGGGTCAATGGGCTTATGCCAACCTCGGCGTGATTGCAGCGCTAATTATTGGTTTTATTGGGCATGTAGCTGCGATGAAAATCAGTTTTAAACGATAGAGGATTCATAGTTTTCAAAACAAATAACAGTAAAAGAATTAAGAAAGGGAATAAAAACAAGTTCATCAACAACCCTGTAGACCTCGGTGAAAGATAAATGCTTAATATGAAAAATAAGAATGAAATATAAGAAAAGGACTTCTTTGGCAAACTTCCAATCAATGGAATTAAGAACAGAATATAAGACAGCCTGTATATATAATTTGTAGACAAGATTAGTGTTTCAACTAAAATTAAAGAGCCAAAAATCACAAAGATACTTCTTCGTTCACTCAGAGCCCAATCAACATTTGTTGAATCTTTGGAATAAAACTGAATTAACATTAATAAAATACAAAACAGAAAAAAAGATTGGCTTAGATAAAATCCAGCACTCATGGACCCTGCTAAATGAGCCATCAGTACAGGTAATCCAGCAGAACCAGCCATATCGGTTATCTGAAAAAGTTGAATTGATGATAAGTCTGGGTATATAAGGAAGGTTGCTACTAACATTGCCAATAATGAGAATACTTTGATTAAAGTTTCTCTACAAGTAATAAAAATAAAACCTAGAATTATAATAGGATATATTTTTATCAGCGATGCAAGCATGATTAAAACAATCGCAAAAGTAGATTTTAAATCCGACTTGCCGTATATAGAAGCACTTTTATAAAGTAATAAAATTAATAAACAATCAACATTTTGTCTATCAAGCAATAGTAAAAAAGGGGGACTAACTACCAGTAATGTCAGGCCGGCATTCTGAGCACCGGACAATTTTAGCGAAAAATCCAAGATCATCCATGCGAAAAGCATGATCGTGGTACATGCAATTATTCCTAATGCGAAATTAGATTCGAGAAAAGGATTTAGAAATCTAAAATTCAATATAAATGTAGGATAAATTAAACCATTATCCCCAATATTTTTAACGTTTTCGTTAATAAGAAAACCTATAGTTTGTTTTAAATCTATGAAATTTGGAAATGTGTTTCCAACTTGCATCACCGAGTAATATGAATTAATCATTGGTATATTCCTACGACTTTGAATAATTGCGGGTAACGCATTAAATAAAACAAAAAACGTTACAGGAGCCAATTTAAGCAAGTTTTTATTTTGGAAAAGAACTTTAAAATTACTCTTGCGATTTATGCACGCTATTGAAGATATTGCCACAATTAATGCAAAAATTATAAGTAGGATTTTAGCCATTAAATCATTGCCTAAGTGAGATGAGTTTGCTGCGCCGAGAGCAATTCTTGATTGAGAATTTAGAAAATAAGATGCAACCACGAGTGAATAGGTTAGTGAGATTAAAACTAAAGGATACCGAAACCAGTCATACACTTTTTTCATTTATTATTTCAGCACATGTCGTGGTTAATGATCAAAATTGTGTGAGAATCGATTTTTTCATAGACTTAACATACAATAAAGGAATGAAAATTCCTTTGGCTTCGAGTGGATTAAGACCCCTAGACATTGACGCTGCAATCAAAGTGATCAACTCCGGTAACCTCACTATGGGTGAAAATGTTTCCAATTTTGAAACTCAAATGGCGGCTTATCTAGGGGTATCTAATTTTACAATGATGAATTCTGGATCTTCTGCAAATTTGGCAATTTTTGAAGCTTTACTCCGCCCAGCAATTGGTGAACCATTCCTTAAGCACGGCGATGGAGTGATTGTTCCCGCAATAGCTTGGCCAACAACGATTTGGCCAATCATTCAACTTGGTCTTAAGCCTGTTTTTGTTGATATCGATGCCAATACGTTAGGTATCGATCTGCATAAAACCGAGGAATTAATTAATAAAAAAGAGAATAATGTTAAAGCAATATTCCCAATTCACCCACTTGGTAGGTCACTAGATAATTCAAAACTTGTAGAAATTTGTACTAAATTTAATGTAATTCTATTAAATGATGTTTGTGAAAGCCTAGGAAGTTGGCGGAACAACAAACACACAGGAACTTCGGGCCTGGCAGGAAGTTTTAGTTTTTATTTTTCTCATCACATTACAACCATGGAAGGCGGAGGGGTTTGCACTAATAATGAATCTTTTGCCAATGATTTAAGATCAATCAGGTCTCATGGTTGGTCAAGAGATCGAAAAGATGTCGCAAAGTGGAATAGCAAATCCACAAAAAACGATGCCAAATTTTTGTTCATAACCTCCGGATTCAATATAAGACCAATGGAAATACAAGCCGCAATAGGCTTGTCTCAACTTAAAGATTTGAATAAATTTATTGAAAGAAGAAGGCAGATAGCCAAATATATAGGATCGCTTTTTACAAATTCTGAATATAGACTAATCGGATCAGAAGTGTTTGGTGATGAAAATTTAAATGAATCTCACTCGTGGATGTTGCTACCGATTCAATCTATAGCCACTAATTCGATTGAGGGCAAACAAAAAATGCTTAATCATTTTGAAAATAATGACATTGAAACCCGCCCAGTATTAACTGGAAACTTTTTAGACCAACCCGCAATGAAACGTATCTATAAAGAGAGTCCAGATCCACGCAACTTCCCTGTTGCAGATCATATTTCCAACACCACCTTTTTAATCGGAGCCCATCATGACTTATCGGACTCACAAGTTGAGTTTGTAGGAGAAAAAATATTAGAAATAGTAAATGCAAAAAAATAGATCTGCGATTGTTATAGCTTCATATAATGAACTTGAAGCTCTACCAGTTTTAATCTCAAAAATTTCTCCAAGTTTGAATCAGTACCAAACAATAATTATTGCGGACGATTCCCCTATTGAGATTAGAAAAGATTTAATTGCGAGATGCAATCAAGAATTTAAATCTTCTACATCAAAATTAGATTTTTCGTTCGCTTCAAGCAAGAATGGGAGAGGTGCTGCAATTTATCGAGGAATCAAATTTGCACAGGAAACTTACGGTGACTTCGACAATTATATAGAATGCGATTCAGATGGATCCCACAGAGCCGAAGACATAATTCGAATTTTAAATGCAGAAAATGACGTGGACTTGTTAATCGGGAGTAGGTATCTCCCTGAAAGTAAAATTATTGGCTGGCCAATATCGCGAACGGTTTTCTCGAAAATGTTGAACCTAATTATTCCGAAATTACTAAATGTCCCTTGCAAAGACATAACTAATGGATTGAGGAGATATTCCAGCCGAGCGGTCAAAATCCTTCTTGAAAGCACTCCAGAAAATAATGGATTCATATACTTATCGGAGCAAGCTCAGTTAATATCGAAGGCCAAATTAACAATAGCTGAAACTCCAATAATTTTCGAAAATCGTATTGCAGGAGAGAGCACGGTAGGGGCAAAAGAAATCTTGAATTCATTCATGGGTGTTATAAAACTAATTATTCCAAGAAAATGAAAACTTTAGCGAATGGCCGAAGTGGGACAATCGGCAAGTATATTTCAGCGGATTGTTTGACTTTATCTGGCGATTTGCAATCAAATCAGCAATTATTGAATTTTGAGAAATTAGCTGATGATCAAACAGTTTTTATTCATCTTGCGGGAATTGTTGGAAACTCACTTGTCGAAAAAGATTTATCCTTATCGCGTAGAGTCAATGTCCTGTCAACCCAAGAATTGGGAGAAGCGGCTTTAAAGAAAGGAATAAAAAAATTCATTTATGTATCTTCATGCCATGTGTATGGAAATAATTCTCGAGTAATCACAGAAGAGCACCCGCTAAATCCCCAATCTTCGTATGCAGCTCAAAAACTAGAGGGCGAGAAGGTACTGCTAAACGTTTTCTCAGATAACCCAGAAAAGTTACTCATAATTAGAGTTTTTAGTATTTTGGGCTTTGGAATGCCTGAATTTACATTAGGGGGGGCAATTGAAAAATTAATTGCCAATCCTGAGTCCGCCAAAATTGGAAATTCAGATGATAATCGAGACTTCTTAACGCCAAGAACGGTTGCAAAGAATTTAGAACTGATTGCAAACAATGATCTTTCTGGGATTTATAATTTATGCAGTAGCAATGGTGAAACTATCGCCTCTGCCGCTACAAAAATGGCGTCCAGTAAAGGAGTAACTCTGCCATCAACTGCTTTCATTCATAATGTAGAAAATAAAACTTCAATTGTCGGGGATAATTCAAAGATAAAAAAAGCAGTCAGCGGCTTAGATTTATCTTGGAATATAGATCAGGTAAATTAACTTTTCCAAGAGGTAAAGAGCGGGCGACCTTCGGCGTAACCAGCTGCAGATTGAATACCAATTACTGCTTTTTCGTGAAGCTGGGCTAATGAGCTTGCGCCAGAGTATGTGCAAGATGAGCGAAGACCGGCGATGATTTCATCAATTAGATCTTCAACACCTGGACGAGTTGGGTTTATATACATTCGAGAAGTTGATATGCCCTCTTCAAATAATGATTTACGGGCGCGATCAAAAGCATCCTCTGTTGCAGTACGGGCAGCAACTGCGCGGGCAGATGCCATGCCAAAAGATTCTTTATATAAACGCCCGTCATTATCTTTACGTAGATCACTAGGGGATTCATATGTGCCAGCAAACCAAGAACCAATCATTACTTGGGCAGCACCTGCTGCAAGCGCTAATGCAACATCGCGTGGGTGACGCACTCCACCATCTGCCCAAATTGTTTTGCCATGTTTTTTTGCCTCTGTTGCGCACTCAAGAACTGCGGAGAATTGTGGGCGACCAACACCAGTTTGCATACGGGTTGTGCACATCGCACCTGGTCCAACGCCAACCTTAATAATGTCAGCACCAGCCTCGATTAATTCTTTTGTGCCTTCAGCTGTTACAACATTTCCGGCAACAATTGGAATCTTTGGATTTAAAGCCTTGATTACTTTAAGTGCTTCAATCATCTTCTTTTGGTGACCATGTGCGGTATCAACAACTAATACATCAGCACCTGCCTCAATTAAAAACTTTGCTTTTGCTGCAACGTCGCCGTTAATGCCAACGGCGGCAGCAACCTTAAGTTTTCCATTTGCATCTACTGCTGGCTTATACATAGTGGCGCGAAGGGCGCCGGTGCGAGTGATGATGCCGACTAGCTTTCCGCTTTTATTTATTACAGGAGCTAGCTTTCGGCCCTTTTGGGTTAGGTACTCAAATGCCTCACGTGGTGTTACATCATCATTTAAAGTTATTAAATCGCGGGACATGATTTGTTGAAGTTGGGTGAAGCGATCAACATTTTCACAATCTGCTTCGGTGATGATGCCAATTGGGGCATCATTTTCAACAACAATTAACGCACCATGTGCACGTTTAGTAATTAGATCAATCGCATCTGCAACTGTTTCTGTTGGCTTAAGTGTTACGGGTGTGTCAAAGATTAGGTGGCGAGATTTAACCCAAGTGATTACATCTGCAACTATCTCAAGTGGAATATCTTGGGGTATTACCGCCATGCCACCGCGACGGGCAACTGTTTCTGCCATACGACGACCAGAAATTGCCGTCATGTTGGCAACTACTAAAGGAATTGTGGTGCCGGCGTTATTTGGTGAGCTTAGATCCACATCCATGCGGCTTGCGATATCTGAATGTGAGGGAACCAAGAAGACATCGTCGTAAGTTAGGTCATAAGCAGGGGTATTTAAGAAACGCACGTGTGGAAATTATACGCAGTTCCCAGGTGCGCCTAAGCCAGATTCGCCCGCACCAATCGCCGGGAATTGCTAGGGTTCTAGTACTTCACAGCTAATAAGAAGGAGTCAATTGGCCGACGACGACGATATCAATTCGGAAGAGATAATTACCGAAGAGATGCTTTGGGAGCGAATTCCAGAGGTTGAAGGATTAGATCGTGCAAATACTTA
>Ga0164293_10001906_pt1 | contig 17668 bp, 15 predicted proteins | sample GEODES118metaG_FD_111487 | JGI IMG/M metagenome (GOLD analysis project Ga0164293, IMG submission 111487) | Eutrophic lake water microbial communities from Lake Mendota, Wisconsin, USA - GEODES118 metaG | ecosystem: Environmental > Aquatic > Freshwater > Lake | place: USA: Lake Mendota...
CCGCCCATGCCGGTGGCCAACAGGAGGCTCAACGTGATGGCAGAACCGTTGCCGGCCAAGGTGTTGATGATGCCCGCGGCAAATCCCCCAGCTACCAAGGCTGCTCCTTCTGCAATCGTCATGCAGCAAAGGTATTGGATTCGCTGCGAAGCCGTACTTTTGTCGGTATGCAGAAAAAAGCGGGATTGGCCCTTGTTTGCGCTGTTTTGGTAGGGACCGTCGGTTGCTCCAACGCAGACAGGGCGTATGCCTTGGAAGAGGCGCGTTTGGATACCATGGAAATTGGCATTGAGCCGGTTTATTCGGTGCGCATGCACGCCATCAATACCGGTCCCGACACTTTTTTGGTTTTGACGGCGTCCGTGCGTCAAGGCAACCAAGTGTTCAGCGACTCCACCGGATTTTACGCACTGGAAGGCGATACGGTCCACACCGAGGTGGTATTCCCCGAAGCCCGGTTGACAGGCGGTTTGCCCACTTTTGAGGCGGCCATTGTGCCCCGCAACCGACGATGAGCACGTTGCCGCCCGGAGCGGGACGTGACGAATCGTTGGTCGCCAAAACGCTCTTTGGACTGGAAGGCGTATTGGCGGATGAACTCCGCATGCTCGGAGCCAAAGAAGTCAAAACGGTACCGCGTGCCGTCACCTTTGTAGGGGATCTGGGTTTCATCTACAAGTGCAACCTGATGCTCACCACCGCCTTGAAGGTGCTGCGCCCCATCCACCAATTTGGGGTATTGAGCAAAGAAGATCTCTACCGCGGCAGCCTCGAGGTGCCCTGGACGGATTGGTTTTCGCCCAATTCCACCTTTGTGGTGCGGTGTTCCGGCCAACATCCGGCCTTTACCCACTCGGGCTTTGCTGCTTTGGTGGTGAAGGATGCCATTGCCGATTCCTTCCGGAAAATCCACGGAATTCGTCCGAGCGTCGGCAAGGAGAACCCCGATATTGTGATTGACGTCCGTTTGACGCCCAACCGGGCGCATTTGTCCATGGACAGTTCCGGCCATTCCCTGCACCGTCGGGGTTACCGCCAGGAAGTGGGCGCAGCTCCCATGTCCGAAGTACTGGCAGCGGGAATCCTCCGGTTGGCCGGTTACCGCGGCGACATGCCCCTGCTGGACCCGATGTGCGGCTCCGGGACTTTTCCTATTGAGGCGGCCATTCAGGCCGACCGGCTGCCTCCTGGGCTCTTCCGGGACCGCTTTGCGTTTCAATCGTGGTCCGACTATTCCGAGGACCTGCACGCCAAAATCGAGGAGAGCGTCTTGAAAAAAGGACGCGAAAGCTTGGCCCCCATTTTCGGTTGGGACCGCGAGGCGTACATGCTGGTGAAGGCCCAGAAGAATGCCGAGGCCGCAACGATGGAAGACCGCATCCAGTGGAAACGCCAAACCTTTATTGGGTCGGAAAAGCCGACGGAGCGCGGATTGATGCTGGTGAATCCCCCGTACAACGTCAAAATTCAAGCAGACACGGACGCCCTGTACCGCGGTATGGCCGAAACCATGGCCAAGGGCTACGCCGGGTGGGAAGCGTGGATTTTGTCCGCAGACCGCGAGGCCTTGCGCCGAGCGGGATGGGATATTTTCAAGCGGATTCCGCTGAAGAACGGAGACCTGGACTGCGATTTGGTGGGGGTCCGGCTGGGCTAGAAGTTCCCATCTTCCCGCACCCGGATTGCGTACTTTTGTCCCATGAAGCATATTGCTGTATTGACCTCCGGAGGCGACGCCCCGGGCATGAACGCCTGCATCCGTGCCGTGGTGCGCACCGCAGGACTCAACAACCTGGAAGTTTCCGGCGTATACCGCGGCTACCAGGGGCTTATTGAGGACGATCTGATCCCCGTCACCCGGGAACATGTGCGAAACACCATCCACCGCGGAGGCACGTGGTTAAAAACGGCCCGGAGCGAGGAATTCCGAACGCCCGAAGGGCGCCAACGGGCTATTGCCACGCTACGCTCCCGGGGAATTGACGGACTCGTGGTCATTGGTGGAGACGGGTCCTTCCGCGGAGCCACAGCCCTCTCCCAAGAAATGGATTTGCCCGTGATTGGCTGCCCGGGCACCATCGACAACGATTTGTTCGGTACCGACTTAACCATAGGGTACGATACGGCGGTCAACACCGCTGTGGAGGCCGTGGACCGCATTCGGGATACAGCCGCGTCCCACAACCGCTTGTTTTTTGTGGAAGTGATGGGCCGCGACGCCGGTTTCATTGCCCTTCGTACCGGCATTGCCGCCGGAGCCGAAGCGGTTTTGATTCCGGAAACGACGACCTACATCGACGAATTGGTGGTCAAATTGGAGTCGGACTGGAAAGAGCGCCGCCGGAGCGGAATCATTGTGGTAGCCGAGGGCGACGACGGGGGAGGGGCCATGGAAGTGGCCCGCAAAGTGCAAGAACGCTTTCCCCAGTGGGAATCCAAAGTAACGGTCCTGGGCCACATCCAACGCGGTGGACGCCCCAGTGCCCAAGACCGCATTTTGGCCAGCCGCATGGGCCACGCCGCCGTGCTTGGCTTGCTGGCGGGTCAATCCCGGGTGATGGTGGGCGTTCAGGCCGGACAAATTGTGTACGTGCCTTTTGAACAAGCCACCAAGCACCACCAACAAATCAATCCATACCTGCTGGAATTGGTTGAAGCATTGGGTTGATGAATGCAGTCCAAATGGATGAATTTCAACAAAATATAGAAAAATTTACCCTTTGGGTAGAAGTCTGGCTGCCCGTTCCCGTGCAGCGGGCCTTTACCTACGCCTGGCCTTTTGCAGATTCTGTTCCCCAGCCCGGCCAGCGGTTGCTGGTGGAACTGGGCGCCAAAAAGCGCTACACCGCGGTGGTGGTTCAGGTGGTGAACCAAGCGCCCAGTTACGAGACCAAACCGGTTTTGGAGCGGTTGGAAGACGAACCCAGCGTGCACCCGAGTCAATTGGCCTTGTGGCATTGGATGGCCGACTACTACCTCTGTTCGGTGGGGGAGGTGATGCAAGCGGCATTGCCCGCAGCCCTTCGCCCCAGCAGCACGTCCGAGGTGTATTACACCGGACTGGATTTTGAGGAGGAATCCCTGTCCGACGAAGAAAAGTCCGGCCTGCGCCGTCTGCTGGAAGCCGGGGTGCTCCCCGCCAAAAGCCTTCCAGCCAAAACCATCCAGCGGTGGGTGGAGCGGGGGTGGGCGTCCGTGGAACAGAAAATGGAGACCGAACCGGCGCCGCGCATGCGCACCGAAGTGCAGTACGTGCACCGCCTAAACGACGACCGGCAAACCGCCGAGGTCTTTGCCCAACTGAAGCGGGCCAAGGCCCAGTCCGAGGCCTTGTTGGCCTATTTCAAGGCCGGCTTGGATCCCGGAGCTTCGTCGGCGTCTTGGGGCCCGTGGGTTTCTACCGGTTTTTTGCGGGGATACCTGTGGAAGCCCCTGGTAGAAAAGGGAATTCTGCGCCAAAGGCAGGTGGAGATTGGTCTGGTTTCGCCCGACTTGGTTCCTCCTCCTGCGCCCGTTTTGAACGAGGAACAACAAACCTCCCTCGCACTTTGGAAAGCGTCCGGTGACCGTCCCTTTTTGCTCTTTGGCATCACCGGCTCGGGAAAGACCGAAGTGTACCTCCATCGGCTGCGGGAAGTCCTGGCGGAGGGAAAACACGCCGTCGTCCTGCTGCCGGAAGTGGCCCTCACCGAAGGGGTCTTGGCCCGGTACCGGTTGGCGCTCGGCGAGAGCGTTCACGTTTACCACGGCCGTGTTTCTGAACGCAAGCGGTTAGACCTGTACCGCGCGTTGCTGCAAGCCGATTCCCCGCCCATGGTGGTGCTGGCCGCTCGGTCTGGGATCTTTCTTCCTTGGAATCGGGTGGGCCTGGTGGTGGTGGATGAAGAACACGACGCTTCCTACAAACAACACGAGCCGCAACCCCGGTACCATGCCCGGGACGTGGCCCTTTGGCTGGCCTCCAAGTTCAAAATTCCCATTGTGCTTGGAAGTGCAACGCCCTCTCTGGAATCTTGGCACCGGGCAGCGTCCGGCAAAATGGTCCGCGGCACCCTGACCCGCCGCCACGGCGAAGCCCCCCTGCCCAAAGTGGAATTGGTAGACTTGGCCAAGGCCCAGCATCAGGGGGCGCTCGACGGTTCGTTCACCAAAGAAGTCAAGGAGGCCATGTTGGCCCGGTTGCAGGACCGCAAGCAGGTTTTGGTGCTGCAAAACCGACGAGGATTTGCTCCCATCTTGCTCTGTTCAACCTGCGGACACACGGAAGAATGCAGCCGCTGCGACGTCTCCCTGACCTACCACAAAGGACTCAACGGCCTCAAATGCCACCTCTGCGGGCAAACCAAGCCCTTGGAACCTCGGTGTACCTCCTGCGGCAGTCCGGAAGTAGTGCTCAAAGGACTCGGGACTGAAAAGGTAGAAGAGGAATTGACGACGCTTTTTCCGGCCGCCCACATCGGTCGGTTGGACGCCGATACGGCTCGCTCCAAAACAACTCTGCACAAATTGCTGGAAGAGGCACAGAACGGGCTGTTGGACCTTTTGGTAGGCACCCAAATGGTGGCCAAAGGCTGGGATTTGCCCGGCGTGGACCTGGTGGTGGTCCCCCAGGCCGACGGCATCTTGGCGTATCCCGACTTCCGTGCCCACGAACGGGCTTACCAACTCTTGAGCCAAGTGGCAGGCCGTGCCGGGCGCCGTGCCCAACAGGGGCAGGTGTACATCCAATCCTACCGCCCCGACCACCGCATTCTGCAGCAAGTCAGCGGACACCGCTACGAAGAAATGGCCCAGGAACAACTCGTAGAACGCCGGCAGTTTTTTCACCCGCCCTATGTGCGGTTGGTGCATATTGTGCTCAGCCACCGCCATGCCGAATGGGTGCGTGACGCGGCCCGGTGGTTGGCGAAGTCCCTGCAAGAGCAATTGGGTGGGGGGGTGCTGGGCCCGGACATTCCCTCTGTTGGCCGCATCAATTTGATGTACCGGCAACAGCTCTATGTGAAAATGGATGCCGGAAGTGCATTGCAGCCTTCCAAGGAGGTCGTGCGCAAAACCATCGCCCAAATGGCGCTGCACCCCGATTTTCGGAGCGTTCGCGTGGCCGTGGACGTAGACCCGTATTGAGGGTCCGAGCGGCGAAAAAAACGGTTTTCGGGTTAGGCCTTTAGGTTTTTGGACAGCGCCTGCCAGACCGACTCCGCAGGCAGCGGGGCCGTGGCTTCCAGCGGCAATCCCCCTACGGGATGAGCCAGTTCAATTTTGCGTGCATGGAGGTGGATGCTTCCGTCGGGATTGGAGCGCTTTGAGCCGTACTTCAGGTCGCCTTTGATGGGGTGCCCCAAGGCGCAGAACTGGGCCCGAATTTGGTGGTGCCGGCCGGTTTCCAGGTCAATTTCCACCAGGCTGTAGTTGTCGCCGGCGTGCAAAACCCGGTAATGCAGCACCGCGGTTTGGGCTTCCGGACGCTGGCTCACAAACGATTTGTTGGTTTTCCCGTCGCGCATCAGCCGGTGCTCCAATCGGCCTTCCAAGGCAGACGGCAGGCCTTCCACCACCGCCCAGTAGGTTTTTTTAACGACGCGGTCGTGAAAGAGTTGGTTCAGTCGGGCCAGGGCTTTGGAGGTTTTGGCCAGTACCACAATCCCGGATGTGGGACGGTCCAGCCGGTGGGGAACTCCGATAAAGGCCTTGGGTTTGTTGGCTTTTTGGGCCACCATGCGCGCCGCCCATTCTTCCAAAGAAAGGTCTCCGGAAGGGTCAGGTTGGACCAGCCAGCCGGGCGGTTTGTTGACAATCAGCACGTGGTTGTCTTCCCATACCACGTCGGGGGACGCGTCCGCCTTGGGCTTCTTGGGAGCTCGCGGTCCGCGCAAAGGAGAGGTTGCCATGCTTCAGTAACTTTCTTCGGCCGAAGGAAAGGCAGAACCCTTTACGTCTTTCACGTACTGGCCAACTGCGTCGTGGATGACGGTATCCAAATTGGCGTACCGGCGCAAGAACCGGGGGTTGAAGTTGTGGTTCATGCCCAGCATGTCGTGCAGCACCAATACCTGGCCGTCTACGCCCGCACCGGCTCCAATCCCGATCACCGGGATGGCCAAGGCGTCGGCTACTTTTTTTGCCAGGGTGGCGGGAATTTTCTCCAACACCAAAGCAAAGCACCCGGCCGCCTCCAACGCCAAAGCATCTTCCAACAACTTGGCGGCCTCTTCTTCCTCCTTGGCCCGCACCGTGTACGTGCCAAATTTGTAAATGCTTTGGGGAGTCAATCCCAAATGCCCCATCACCGGAATTCCCGCACGCAAAATGCGTTCGATGGAGTCAATGATTTCTTTGCCTCCTTCCAGTTTGACAGCATGGCCACCCGATTCTTTCATGATTCGAATAGCCGACGAAAGCGCCAGTTTGGAGTTTCCTTGGTACGTGCCAAAGGGCATGTCCACCACCACCAAAGCCCGGTCCACGCCGCGCACCACGCTGGACGCGTGGTAAATCATGTGGTCCAGGGTGATGGGAAGGGTGGTTTCGTGGCCCGCCATCACATTGCTGGCCGAGTCTCCCACCAACACCACGTCGATTCCGGCGCGGTCCACCAGCAAGGCCATGGTGTAGTCGTAGGCGGTAAGCATGCTGATCTTCTCTCCCGTGCGCTTCATTTCCTGAAGGGCATGGGTGGTCACTTTCTTGAATTCGGCGTGTACGGACATGCCACAAAGGTAACGTACTTTTGCAGGTATGCGCAGATTCCTTCTTGCAGCGACGGGTGCCCTTTTGGCTCTTTCCGCATGCGACAACACCCTAGATATCACCGCTCCCTGGAAAGAAACGCCGGTGCTGTTTGCCTTGTTGGACCCCACCCAAGACACCAACTACGTTCGGATTGGACGGGCTTACCTGGGCGACGAAGGGCCGAATGGCGGCGCTATGCAACCCGACAGCTTGTATTACCCCAATTTGGAGGTCCGCGTGCAGGCTTTGGGCCCGAACGGTAACGTGCTGGCAACCTACACCTTGCCCGAGGCCACGGAAGTGGCCCTGAACGGCAACGGTCCTTTTGCGACCCAAGGGTACAAAGCCTACCGGCTGGTGGCGAACTTGAACGAAGCCTATACCTACCGTATTCAAGCCTTTAAACCCGAAAGCACGACGCCGCTTTTAACCGCGACGACGCCTTTGGTAAAACCCTCTACGTGGGTGCTCCGGGAACCCTCTCCCTTGGGCGGTGCATTGGTGCGCATTCCCATCGGCTCTAAAAACGGCGCCAAGTTCCGGTGGGACCAAGCCGAAAATGCCCGCATGTACCAAGGGTATTTGCGCTTTCGGTGGGTCGAAGTGGCCGAGGACGGAGCTTTGGCGGATTCCGTGCGGTACAGCGTAGACTACCCGCTGCCCACGTTGCTGGGCAACAACCTGCAAGGAAACGACGAAGTTTCCACCGCGGTGGGATATGCCGACTTTTACGATTTCTTGGCGAATTCTCCGGCCTTGCCTGTGAAACCGGGTGTGTTGCGTTTTTTCCGCGGCATAGACCTCTACCTAACCGCCGGTTCCGACGACTTGGCCACCTACATCAGCGTGAGCCAACCGAGCAACTCCATTGTGCAAGACAAGCCCTTCTTCAGCAACGTCAATGGGGGTGCTGGGGTTTTTGCCAGCCGGGCCCAGTACGCCCGACCCAACCTCAGCATTTCCAACAACAGCCTGGATTCGTTGGTCTACAGCCGCAAAACCTGCAAGCTGCACTTTGCCAAAGTGACGACGGTGGACACGCTGACGTGCAATTGACCGAAGAAAACGCCTGAAAACTGCCACATTGGCACGTGAAACTGACAAAGGGCCGGCATTTGCCGGCCTTTTGCTTTTGGTACACCCTTTGACCTAAGGCTCCCATCTAATCTCTTATTTCTATCATGGGAAAAATTATCGGAATCGACCTAGGAACGACCAACTCGTGTGTAGCCGTTATGGAAGGCAACGAGGCGGTGGTTATCCCCAATGCGGAGGGCAAGCGCACCACGCCTTCTGTCATTGGTTTTGTAGAAGGCGGTGAACGCAAAGTGGGAGATCCCGCCAAGCGCCAAGCCATTACCAACCCCACCAAGACCATCTTCTCCATCAAGCGTTTTATGGGGGAGTCTTTTGATCACGTTTCCAAGGAAACAGCGCGCGTCCCGTATTCGGTGGTCAAAGGCGAAAACAACACGCCCCGTGTAGACATCGACGGTCGGTTGTACACCCCGCAGGAAATTTCTGCCATGGTGCTGCAAAAAATGAAGAAGACGGCCGAAGATTACCTCGGTACGGAAGTGAACGAAGCCGTTATTACGGTACCTGCCTATTTCAACGACGCCCAGCGCCAGGCCACCAAGGAGGCCGGTGAAATCGCGGGATTGACGGTACGTCGCATCATCAACGAGCCCACGGCAGCTGCCTTGGCCTACGGAATCGACAAGCAGGGCAAAGACATGAAAATTGTCGTATTTGACTGCGGCGGCGGTACCCACGACGTTTCTGTTTTGGAACTGGGCGACGGCGTTTTCGAAGTCAAGTCCACCGACGGCGACACGCACCTGGGCGGAGACGATTTTGACGAGCGCATCATCGAATGGTTGGTGTCCGATTTCAAGTCCGACGAGGGCGTGGACCTGCGCCAAGATCCGATGGCTTTGCAGCGCTTGAAAGAAGCGGCAGAGAAGGCCAAGATTGAATTGTCCAGTGCCGGAACAACCGAGATCAACCTGCCGTACATCACGGCCACGGCCAGCGGACCCAAGCACATTGTAAAGTCCATGTCTCGCGCTGATTTTGAGCGTTTGGTTGCCGATTTGGTAGAGCGCACCATTGCACCATGCCGCACGGCCCTCAAGAACGCCAACCTGGGCGTGAACGACATCGACGAAGTGATTTTGGTGGGCGGTTCTACCCGAATCCCCGCCATCCAAGAAGCCGTTAAGAAGTTTTTTGGCAAAGAGCCCAACAAAGGGGTGAACCCCGACGAAGTGGTGGCCATTGGTGCAGCCATTCAAGGCGGTGTGTTGGCCGGTGATGTAAAGGACGTTTTGCTTTTGGACGTAACCACGTTGAGCTTGGGCATCGAGACCATGGGCGGCGTTATGACGCGTTTGATCGAGTCCAACACCACCATCCCCACCAAGAAGTCCGAGACGTTCTCTACGGCTTCAGACAGCCAGCCTTCCGTGGAAATCCACGTGCTCCAAGGCGAGCGTCCCATGGCCAAGGACAACAAGACCATCGGCCGGTTCCACCTGGACGGTTTGCCCCCCGCGCCCCGCGGAGTGCCCCAAATCGAAGTCACGTTTGACATTGACGCGAACGGTTTGTTGCATGTGTCTGCCAAAGACAAGGCCACCGGCAAGGAGCAAAGCATCCGCATTGAGGCCTCTTCCGGCTTGAGCAAGGAAGACATCGACAAGATGAAGCAGGAGGCCGAGGCCAATGCCGAGTCCGATCGTCAGGCGAAGGAACGGGTGGAAAAGCTGAACGCAGCGGACTCCATGATTTTCCAAACGGAAAAGCAGTTGAAGGAGTTCGGTGAAAAGCTGAGCGACGACAAGAAGGCCCCCATCGAGACGGCTTTGGACAACCTGCGCAAGGCCCACGCCAGCCAGGAAATCAGCGCCATCGACGCGGCCATGGAGCAAATCAACGAGGCCTGGAAAAACGCCTCCGAAGAGATGTACAAGGCCCAAGCCGAAGCAGGCGCCTCCGGTGACGGTGGAGCGGGTGCCGCCCAAGGCGACGCAGGAGCTGCATCGGACGTCACGGATGTGGAGTTCGAAGAAGTGAAGTAAACCAAGGAGGGAAGGTTCCCGCCTGGCCTTCGGCCAGGCGGGAACACCAACCTTTTTTCGGGGCCGCCGCGCGCGGGGGTCCACAAAAAAACCCGGCCGCAGGCCGGGTTTTTTTGTGGGCGTACAGGCCCGACTCTACTTCTTGAACAATCCGTACTTGAGGATGCAGTAGATGGCGCGGAATCCGTCTTTCCAGCCGATTTTCTTGCCTTCTTCGAAGGTGCGGCCGTAGTAGGAGATGCCCACTTCGTAAATGCGTACCCCGGGGATGCGGGCAATTTTGGCCGTCACTTCGGGCTCAAAACCGAACCGGTTTTCGCGGAGTTTCAAGGACTGCACCAGGTCCCGACGGAAGAGCTTGTAGCAGGTTTCCATGTCCGTCAGGTTGAGATTCGTGGTGGCGTTGGACATAAACGTCAGCATTTTGTTGCCGATGGAGTGCCAAAAGAACAAGATGCGGTGTGCATTGCCGCCCATGAACCGGGAACCGTAGACCACGTCGGCATGGCCCGCCAAAACCGGCGCCAGCAGCAGTTTGTATTCCTCCGGGTCGTATTCCAGGTCCGCGTCTTGGATGACGATATAGTCCCCCGTGGCGGCGGCAATTCCCGTATGAAGGGCTGCTCCTTTTCCTTGGTTGACGGCGTGCTTGAGGTACTGAATGGGCAAGTCGGGATGGGCCGATTGGTAGTTTAGGATGGCTTCCTCGGTGTTGTCCTTGGAGCAGTCGTTGACCACAATCAGTTCCTTCTGGATGCCGTTGGGCAGTTCGACCGCCCGAACTTTGTCCAGGATGCGGTGGATGGTGGGGCCTTCGTTGTAGGCGGGCATTACAATGCTGAGCGTGCGAATCATGGGCGCGAAATTACGCCTTTTTTTGCGGTACCTTTCCTATATGGTTGCACGGAAGACATCCCTGGTTGCCCGAAATGCTTCGGCGGACGCTTGGCAGCGCTTTGATTACACCCCAGACGCGGTTTGGGAGCAGTCGGGAGCCCATTCGGTCTTGCCCTTACCGCCCGATTTGGAGGCTACACCGCCGTCGGTATTTTGGCTGAATGTGCATGGACACCACCAACCGCAAGACATAGAACTCACCTGCAAGGAATTGGGTTTGCCCGTCCAAGCGGCCGAGGACCTGATGGATACAAACCAGCGGCCTACCCTGGAGGAATACCCCGGTGGTCTGTATTTTTCTTTGAAGAGCATTGAAAAACACCGAGGTACCCGGGTGGAGTTGGAGCAAATTGGTTTTGTTTTGGTCTCCAACGGGGTGTGGTCGGTCCAAGAAAAGCCCGCCGATTTGTTTGGTGGGGTCCGGGACCGGTTGCGTACCGGAAAAGGCATGCTGCGCATGCGAAGTGCGGATTATTTGCTGTACACGTTGCTCGATGCGGTTTTGTTGCCGTACCGCGAGGTACTCAGCCGCTGGGAGGAAACGGTGGACCGGTTGGAAGACGATGTTTTGGAGCGCCCGCACCGCCGGATTTTGGTGGTTGCGCAGGCCTTGAAGCGCGATTTGGTGCAACTGCGGCGGGCTCTGCTCCCCTTGCGCGAGGCAGTCAGTGCCTTGGAAAAGGGGCAGTTTGACGTTCTACGCGAAGAAAATCGTCCTTATTTCCGGGATCTCAGAGAGAAAACAATGGACTTGCTGGAGGGCATGGAGGCCCTTCGGGCAGTACTCGATTCGGTGGAGGCGCTTTATATCAGTGCATTGAGCCAGAAAACCAACGAGGTTGTGCGGGTGCTCACCGTATTCAGTACCATCTTTATGCCGCTGACTTTTATTGTGGGGGTGTACGGAATGAACTTTGAGTACATGCCGGAGTTGCGCTGGACATGGGGCTATGCTGGCGTCTGGGGGTTGATGCTTGCCGTGGGTATAGGAATGTATTTTTGGATCAAGCGTCGGGGTTGGTGGTGAGCACTTGAGGCAGGCCCCCTTTTTTTCACAGACCGGTCGTGCCAATTAGGCGCCCTTCAGTTTCCGGATTTTGTATCCAACCAAGGCCACCGCATAGCTCATCAAGGGACTCACCCAGTTGAAAACGGCGTACACAAAATACTCGCCCGTGGCCACGCCCAGGGTGGCGCTTTGGTAGGCTCCGCAGGTATTCCAGGGTACCAACGCCGATGTTACGGTTCCTGCATCTTCCAAGGAACGCGAGAGGTTTTCCGGAGCCAATCCTCGGTCGCGGTAGGCATCTTTGAACATGCGTCCGGGCACCACAATCGCTAAATACTGATCTCCGGCGGTTAGATTCAACAGTCCGCATGTAGCCAGGGTGGAGGCAATCAAGCCCGACGTGGAGTGGGCCAACGCCACAATGCTCTGGGTAATCCGAGTCAAAAAGCCCGCGGCTTCCATTACCCCTCCAAACGCCATGGCGCAAATGATTAACCAAATGGTGTTAAGCATGCCTGCCATTCCCTTGGATTGCAAAAGATTAGCCACCAAAGGGTCTTCGGAAGGAATCTGCACGGTGTCGTACAAGGCATGCAAGGTTCCCGCGTACAACCGGTGGGCCGGAGCGACCGCTTCTCCGGCCAGAGAGGCAACAAAGTCGGGCTGGAACAGCAAGGCAGCTACCGCGCCTGCCAGCGCCCCAAAGGCCACGGCCACAATGGCATCAACGCGGAACAGCATGAGGCCCAAGCTTACCGCTGGAACCAAAAGCAACCAAGGACTTAAATGAATGCTTTGGTTCAATGAGTCCAACCAGTTCATTTCCAAGGGTTGGGAATCCGGTGCGTACAATACCGTATACCCCACAAAAAAGAGCAAAGTCACGGCATAGCTGGGTACGGTGGTGTACAGCATGTAGCGGATGTGGGTGAACAAGTCGGTACCGGCCATGGCAGGGGCCAAATTCGTCGTGTCGGAAAATGGCGAAATTTTGTCACCAAAATAGGCGCCAGAAATAACCGCTCCGGCTACCACGGGCGCCGGGAATCCCAACGCCTGCCCAACGCCCATAAGGGCTATACCCACGGTAGCGCTGGTGGACCAGGAACTGCCGGTTGCCAAGCTCACAACAGAACAAAAAAGCAAGGTGGCTACCAAAAAATAGGACGGGTGCAGCAACTCCACCCCGTAAGCAATGAGCGTGGGAATCACCCCGCTGACCATCCAGGTGCCGCTCAACGCCCCAATGCACAACAAAATGACAATGGCCTTTCCTGCCTCCCGTAGGTTTTGCGCGACCCCGTCGAACAGGTCCGAGAAGGACCGACCGTAAAGCGATGCTAGGCCGGCGGCTACAAAGGCGCTGGCCAATAAAATGACCTGGCTGGAACCGGACACGGCATCGTCGCCAAAAACCCAGCCCACGTTGTAGGCCAAACCCACCAATAAAAACAGCAGAGGAAAGAGGGCAATCCCCAGGGGGATAGGCCGCGGCATGTCCGATTTCATCCCCTAAAGATGCGGATTATTTGCCGGTTTTGCACCAAGGCTGCAGTGCTTCCAAGGCTTCGGGCACGGGGAGGCCGACTACATTGGTGTAGCTTCCGTGCAACGCTTTGATCCCCACGTAGCCAATAAATTCTTGCGCTCCCCAAGCTCCGGCTTTGTCAAAGGGCTTGTACACGTCCACGTAGTGGGCCAATACGGCATCGTCCAAGGGGTGGAATTCGATTTCGGTGATGCAGTGGGTTTCCGACCACGTCGTTCCGTCGGTGGCGCACACGGCCGAAATGACCCGGTGGGTGTTTCCGGCAAGGCGACGCAGCATCCGCAGGGCGTCGTCGCGGTCCGCCGGTTTGCCAAAGCGCTCGCCGTTTTGCCAGACCTCGGTATCCGCACACAAGAGCACTTCTCCAGGGGCCAAGGTGGAAACCAACGCTTCGGCCTTTTGCCGAGCAACCTGTTGGACGGTTTCCAAGTCAGACAAATCCAGGGGAGTGGTTTCGTCGGCATGGGAGGTGCGTACTTCAAAGGACAAGCCCACGGCCTCCAACAGTTCTTTTCGGCGCGGGGATCCCGACCCCAGAACCAAGGTCAGCCCGTCGTTCAAAACAAAGGGACTCATCCGACCACCGGTTCTACGTGTTGCAGGATCCACGTGGTCCACAGCAGCCATCCAGCGGCAAACACATGCAGCCCGACGGCGTTTGCCCCCCAGGCGAATCGTTTCTGGATGGAATTTTGGGGCATCCAGCCAGCAGCTAAACCCAGCCCACATGCCAAAAGTCCGGGAAGTGCGGCTTTCCACAGCCCAATCTGGACAAAAAGTACGGCATAGCCAATGGCCACCAGGCTCCAAGCGGTCCAGGCCAGTCTGCGTTCCCACCGTTGCGCGGTGACCGATTCAAAAGGGTGCGTTTGGGCGTGGCCGATCCACCCGGCCACCCCCGTCAAAAGCGAAAACACCCCCACCACCGGCAGGGTTTGCAGTTGAAATTCGTGGTTGTCCACCTGCAACGTAGGAAGCAGGTCCAGGGTCCAAATAAGCCAGGGGAATCCCGCTCCCAAGGCCAGCGCCAAAAATCGCGGCAGCACCCCAGCAGGAGCCATTCGGTAGCCCCAGACGCTTGCAACTGCCAAAAGGACCAAACCGCCCACCAAGGACAATTCGCTGTTCCAGGCCAATTGCAAGGCCCCACTGCCCAAAAGAACCCACGAAGTAGTGGGAAGAAAACCCAAGGCGTGTTCGGCGTGCGGATCGGCCATCTGCTTGCTGGATTCGCTGAACCAGGCCAGGCCCACCAAGAAGGCGTGGATCCCCACTAGGTCCCATCCTTCCAGGGCCGTTTGGTATCCGTCCCAGGCAAAGTAACCGCCATGAAGTACCCAAAAACCTGCAACAGGGAGCACCGTCCACAAAAGGAGGCGAAGGGCGTTGAACGACGGGGTCGGGAAGAAAAAGCGGGAGTCGGCCATGGTTTATTCCATCAAAAGGCAAAAAGGCACAAAGAACTACTGAGGCAACGGACCGACGCCCCATTTGCCTTGTACCCGCAAGGTTTGTTCAATGAGGTCCCGCACGCAGCCGTGGCCTCCGGCGTAGGGAGAAACGTAAAGAGCGGCATTTTTCACCTCCGGAGCGGCGTCCTGGGGAGCGCAGGGCAGCCCCACCAGGGCCATTGGAGCCAGATCCGGCAGGTCGTCGCCCATGTAGGCCACTTCGTCGGACTTCAAATCCAACGCCGTCAAAATTTCTTCCAACGGTTCGACTTTTTCCCGACGTCCCAGGTAGATGAAGCGGCAGCCGAGTTGGTGGAACCGGTCGCGCACGGCTTCGGAAAGCCCTCCGGAAACAATGGCTACCTCAAAACCCTGCTCGATGGCCCGGGAGATGGCGTATCCGTCCTTGGTGTTGAACACCCGGTAGGGCTGTATTCCGGGGACCGCATGCACCATTCCGTCGGTCATAACCCCGTCTACATCAAAAACAAAGGCGCGGATGTGCGGCAATTTTTGCTTGTAATTCATGGGGCAGTCGGAAGGGTTAGAGGGATTTGGGTCCTTGGTTCAAGACGTTCAAGGTGGTGTCTGGATCCGCACCAGTAGTGGGATATGCCGCTTGGATGCTGCGGGTAAGCGCGGTGTAAGCGGTTGCCAGTTCGGGACGGTTGGCGAGCATTGTGCCGTGGGCTTCCAGGGTGCGGTTGTCCCGACGGCGGGCAGGACCGGTTTGCCAGTCGCCGGTGGGGTGGTTGATTTGCATTTGCAGGGTTTGCTCCCACAATTCGTGCAACCAACGGGGGTCGACGCGGTATTCGTCGCACAACCTACGGGATTCCACCAAAAGGTGGGTCACAAAGTTGTTGGAAAGGGTGGCTGCCGTGTGGAGGGCCAAGCGGGCATCGCTGTCTAAGCCGTGTACCTGATTGGACAGGGCCTGTGCCAGTTTTTGGACGTCTGCGGAGTCCGCCTCGTCCGACGCTTCCCAGTACACGTGGGTTTTGCTGTGGTTGATCCGTCCACCGCGCTGCAAACTGGCCATGGGCCAAATAACCCCGGACCGCCCGGGGAGTACGTCCCGGTGGGTGGCTCCGGAGAGGTGGATCAACAAGGCGTTGGGAAATGCGGCGCGGGTTTCGGCCGCTACGATAGGCAGCGCGTCGTCGCTTACGGCCAAGAGGACTGCACCGTCAAACGGGGTGGAAGAAGGCCACAATGGTGCCAATTGGGCGTGGAGGGCCTGGGCAAGGGCCTGGCCATCTTTGGGGTTTCGCGTTAAAACCCCGTGGCACGCGTGTCCGCGTTCCGCCCACGCCTGGGCAACGACCCACGCGGCATTCCCGCTTCCGACCACGGCAAAATTCATACGCGTTTGGCTTTTTCCCGGTCGCGCTGAACCCTTTGGGCCACGGCCAAGGCAGAGCCAAGTCCCATCAAAATGCTGCCCAACCACAGGATATTGATCCACGGAAAAGCGATGGCTTGAATCAAGATAAAGGGCCGGTCTTCTTCGTTCCTGCGCCACAGTTGAATTTTAAAGCGGCCTTCCTCGGTCTCTACCGAAGCAAAGCGGGCCTTCACGCCACCGCGCTCGGCCACCGCATCTTCTTGGCGGAGTTGGTCTCCTTGCAAGAAGTAGATGGGGGCCAATTCTTCCTCGGTGCCGTCCATGGCCACCAAACGAAGTTTCAGGGCCATTTTCAGGCGCTTGATGTTGCTGGCGTCGGAGGTGAATTCGGCGTCCAAAACCTCCAACGTGTCGCAGCGCAAAATAAAGTCGTCGTACACAATGGCCTCTTCACCGGCCTTCAACGTAACCTCCAGCGGGCGTTTCCACTGCGCACTGTCGGGGGTGTCTCGGAGGTCGGCAAAGGTGACGTGGGTGTAAACATCCCGGTTCCAGAAGTGGCGGGTGTCTGGCTCCGGCACATTCCCCATGCGCTCGTTCATCTGGATAAAGGGAGAAAGGGCAAAGGCGGTATCTCCGCGCTTTTCCATAAAGGTGAGGTCGTAGTAGTGGTTTTTCCCTTCTTGACGCTCGCCCGTCCAGGTGACCCAATAGGGAACCATGCTCACCGTGTCTTTCAGTTCCAAGACCGTGTTTTCGTTGGCTGGGAAGTCCTTGTGAATGAAGGTTTTGTTGATGCTCAAAAACTCTTTTTTCCCTTGGGAAATCAGCGCTCCCAACAAGACCAGTGCAAATCCTACGTGGGCGGTGGTCATGCCCAGGTGCCGGGAATTTCCGCGCCAAAGCCGCAGCCATAAATCCAGGTTGGACAAAACGGCAAAAAGCGACACCATCAGCAGGACCAGGTGCACGGGGTGGGTCATGGAAAGTCCCCAGGCCATACCGCCACCAAGCAGCACCGAAACGGCCGCGGACGGAAGAATCCGCTTCCAAAACAAAGGACTGTTGGCCCGCCAAACCAAAAACGGTCCGACGGCAATCAATGCCGATACGACGATGGCAAACGGCATTTGCAACCGGTTGTAATGCGCGTTGGCGTCCGTGGGTGGCGCCATCGCCTCGCCCAAAAGCGGAATCCACCCGTCGGGCCCAATCAGCTTGTTAAAAACAGGAATCGACGTAGAAAAGGCAATTTGCAATGCAGAAAGCAACAGGGTGACCGCCCCAATGAACATCCAAAATTCGCGCGAGCCCAGCAACTCGTCGGTCGCATTTTTTGGGAACGACTTCCATCGGTACACCAAGAGGGCCGCGGTCCCCACTACAAAAAACAAGAGGTACACCAGCAACTGCCCGCTGAGCCCCAGGTCCACAAAGGAGTGAACGGAGGAATCGCCCAACACGCCAGACCGGGTGAGGAAGGTCGAATAAAGCACCAGCCAAAACGTGAACAGGGCCATGAACAGGGTGATGCCGGTGGCCGACTTTTTGTGTTTCTCCACCATCATCAAATGGCCGGCTGCTACCAACGTCAACCAA
>Ga0164293_10001907_pt1 | contig 17668 bp, 14 predicted proteins | sample GEODES118metaG_FD_111487 | JGI IMG/M metagenome (GOLD analysis project Ga0164293, IMG submission 111487) | Eutrophic lake water microbial communities from Lake Mendota, Wisconsin, USA - GEODES118 metaG | ecosystem: Environmental > Aquatic > Freshwater > Lake | place: USA: Lake Mendota...
GCAACACCGGTCAGGTCCAACAAACAACGAGGGCTGGCCTTGGAACCTGGGTTGGGCTAGACCCAACAGGCACTTGGAAAAAATAAACTGCGCAGCCGTGTTATTGTCCAGGCAGACGGCCAAATGAAGACAGGACGCGATATCGCCATGGCAACCTTGCTCGGCGCCGAAGAATGGGGTGTGGCCACAGCTGCCCTGGTAGTGGAAGGTTGCATCATGATGCGCAAGTGTCATCTGAATACCTGCCCCGTTGGTGTTGCCACACAGGATCCTGAGCTAAGGAAAAGATTTAATGGAGCGGCAGAATACGTTGTCAATTTCATCAAATTCATTACACAGGAATTGAGGGAGATCATGGCTGAACTGGGATACAAAACCATCAACGAAATGGTGGGCCAGGTGGAAAACCTTACCCAGAAAAAAGAGATCCGTCATTGGAAGTATAAGCACCTCGATCTCTCACCTATCCTTTACAGGGAACCATCGTCCAGGTATACCGGCCTTTATCATCAGGAATCCCAGGATCATGGATTGGAAGATGTGCTCGACTGGAAATTACTCGCAGCGGCAAAACCGGCGCTTGACTTGGGAGAAAAAGTATCAGCCGCCTTCCAGATCAGGAATATTGACCGTACTACCGGTACGATCCTCTCCAACGAGATCACAAAAAAATATCGTGCAGCTGGATTACCGGACGATACCATTCATTTCAAATATAAGGGAACAGCAGGGCAGAGTTTTGCGGCCTTCAATACGAACGGCCTGACACATGAATTGGAAGGTGATGCTAACGATTACTTCGGCAAAGGCCTCAGTGGCGCTAAACTCATCATCTATCCCGATTCAAAGTCGACCTTCGTTCCCGAAATGAATATCATCATCGGTAACGTCGCCTTTTATGGGGCCACTTCGGGAAAAGCATTTATTCGCGGAAAAGCCGGAGAAAGATTCTGTGTAAGGAATTCAGGGGTTAAAGCTGTTGTAGAAGGCGTTGGCGATCATGGCTGCGAATACATGACCGGAGGAAAGGCTGTAATACTTGGTGAAACAGGAAGAAATTTTGCTGCAGGTATGAGTGGTGGTATCGCATATGTGTACGATGTGAAAGGAGTTTTCCCGGGCAACTGCAATAAAGAAATGGTAGACCTTGATCCCGTTGAAGATGAGAGCACAACGGAACTCAGAAATATGATCACTGAACACTATCAGTACACGGGCAGCACCGTTGCCAAGTTCATATTGGATGATTTCGAGAACCAGCTCAAACATTTCATCAAAGTATTCCCCAAAGACTACAAAAAAGCCCTGGAGACAAAGGGAGTGAAGAGCGGCGCAAACAAGGTGACTTAACAAAATTATTGACCAACGTTATCTGAATTAATATGGGAAAACCTACAGGTTTCATGGAGTTCACAAGGGAACTCCCTTCCAAACTTCCGGTAGAAGACCGGCTGAAAAATTATAACGAATTCATACAACGCTATAGCGACGAAAAGCTCAATCAACAGGCTTCCCGATGCATGGATTGTGGTGTCCCTTTTTGCCACAACGGATGTCCTCTCGGAAATATTATTCCGGAATTCAACCACGCGGTATACAGGAAGAACTGGCAGGAAGCATATGAGATCCTTAGCTCAACCAACAACTTCCCCGAGTTCACAGGCAGGATCTGCCCTGCTCCATGTGAGTCTGCCTGCGTACTGGGGATCAATCAACCTGCGATTGCCATTGAGGAAATAGAAAAACACATCATCGAGATCGCCTTCGATAAAGGCTACGTAAAAGCAAGAAAGCCCAATGTAAGAACAGGAAAAAAAGTTGCCGTTGTGGGATCCGGCCCAGCAGGACTTGCCGCGGCGGCTCAATTGAACCATGCGGGACACCTGGTGACTGTTTTCGAGCGTGACGACAAGCCCGGTGGTCTCTTACGGTATGGCATACCTGATTTTAAACTGGAGAAATGGGTGATCGACAGAAGGATCGCCATACTCGAGGAAGAGGGTATCATTTTCAGGTGTCATGCTAACGTAGGCGTAAACGTTAGTATCAACGATCTGCTCAGGGAGTTCAATGCCATTATACTGGCAGGAGGATCAACCGTGCCAAGGGATCTTCCCATCCATGGGCGTGAACTGAAAGGCATTTACCCGGCCATGCAATTCCTGAAACAACAGAATAAAGCTGTCGCCGGTATTGATCCGCTTCAGCATGCACAAATAGAAAGCAATATACTGGATAGCCGCCTGACGGCTACCGGAAAGAATGTGGTAGTGATCGGTGGCGGAGATACGGGGAGCGATTGCGTGGGCACTTCTAACCGTCATGGTGCCGTGTCGATCACCCAGTTTGAATTGTTGCCGAAACCCCCTGCGTCAAGGGTTGCGCATATGCCCTGGCCTACCTACCCGATGACCCTTAAATCCTCTACCTCCCACGAAGAAGGCTGCGACAGAATGTGGGCGATCACGACAAAGTCCTTTATTGGCGACGAAAATGGGAACCTGAAGGCGCTAAAGATCGCAGATCTCGAATGGAAGTTCACCGAGGAAGGAAAACCAGCCAGTTTCGTAGAGGTAGAAGGCTCTGAAAGGGAGATCCCCTGTGAACTGGCCCTGATGGCTATGGGCTTCGCCCATCCCGAACAAACCGGCATGATCGGAGAACTGGATGTAGAGCTGGATGAACTTGGCAATGTGAAGGCCTCTGAAAAAAATTATCATACCAATATCACCAAGATCTTCAGCTGTGGCGATATGAGAAGAGGCCAGTCCCTGGTTGTTTGGGCGATCAGTGAAGGCCGGGAATGCGCTAAAAACGTTGATGAATACCTCTCTGGCTATTCGAGGCTTGAGTCTAAAGACAAAAGCATGCTGGAACTCGTGAAATAACAAAAACATTACGATATAATATAAAAAGCCCCCAATTAGGGGGCTTTTTATATTATATATATTCATATGTTAATCTAAAAACACATATTATTAATCTTAATGTTATTTCATTTTATACTCGTAATCATTGCAAATATCTAACTATCAATCTTTTACTAGTCCATCCTGCTCCATAAGTATTCATATTATATTTTATTCTATGTTTATAATTATCAACTGGACAGGTCACTTTCTTTGAAGTATTACATTAATATTGTGTGCCAAATCGATTTCCCCCAATAAAACACACTCACATGATGAAAAAAACTGGATTAAAAAACGTACTGCCTTTTGCCTTGCTGGCTACCATTGCCGTTGCCGCCATCTTTGTGCCGGCACTCCCGAATTTTGACGACGGAGGAACGAAATACAGCGCCGCCGACATCGGCTGGATCATTGTAGCCACCGCCCTGGTGTTTTTGATGACCCCGGGTCTTGCATTTTTCTACGGCGGCATGGTTCATCGAAAGAATGTTATTTCAACGATGATCAAATCAACAGTGGCTGCCGGGGTAGTAAGTGTTATTTGGGTAACCGTTGGTTACAGCCTTTGTTTCGGCGACTCTATCGGTGGTTTAATTGGAGATCCTTCCACCCACCTTTTCTTTAAAGGCGTCAACTCGGGCGAACCCTGGAGCCTGGCCCCCACCATCCCTAAAACCTTGTTTTCACTGTTTCAGCTGATGTTCGCGATCATTACCCCCGGACTGGTAGTGGGCGCCGTTGCTGAAAGGATACGTTTCACTTCTTACATCCTGTTCATCGTCTTATTCAGCATTCTGGTATATGCCCCTCTGGCACACTGGAGCTGGCACCCGGAAGGCTTCCTGTTTAAATGGGGAGCACTTGACTTCGCAGGCGGTACCGTAGTCCACATCTCTGCAGGTTGTGCTGCACTTGCCGGAGCCCTGGTCTTAAAACGCAGGAAGACACATATCGAACAAGAAGAAGTTCCACCAGCTAACATTCCCTATGTGCTGATCGGCACCGGTCTGCTCTGGTTCGGATGGTTTGGTTTCAATGCAGGATCTGCCCTCGGCGCAAATGCACTCGCTGTTTCTGCATTTGCCACCACAAACACAGCAGCTGCGGCTGCAGGTCTCTCCTGGATGTTCTTTGATGTATTACGCGGTAAGAAGCCATCTGTACTCGGTTTCTGTATCGGTGCTGTGGTTGGTCTCGTTGCCATCACGCCCGCAGCTGGTTTCGTAGCCATCCCGCAAAGTATTTTCATCGGCGTGGTTGCTGCGATCATCTCTAACATTGCGGTTTATTACAAGCAAAAATCAAGGCTGGACGACACACTTGACGTGTTCCCCTGCCATGGTCTCGGCGGTATGGTTGGTATGATCATGACAGGCATTTTTGCTACCAAAGCAGTGAATAGCGCAGGAAATGACGGCCTGTTTTATGGCAATTACGAATTCTTCTTTACCCAGCTCAAAGCCATGGCCATCGCGGTTATCTACAGTTTCACCGTTTCCTTCCTCATCTTCAAACTGATCAACTTTATTCAGCCGATCCGTGTATCATCAGAGGAAGAAGAACTGGGTCTGGATGCCAGCCAGCACAACGAATCATATGTACAGGGCACATTGATCCTGCACAAAAAAGGTGAAAGAGAAAGAGCCATTAAAATTGAAAAAGGCACAGTAGAAGAAATCGTCGACTAAAACATTTTTCTTCACTGCACCTTTTTCCTAACAGAACAAAAAAGCATTACAATGATAAAAAAAATATTTGTAACTGCCGCAACAGTGGCAGCTATGAGCCCACTCTTTGCCCAGGAAACCCCGGCAATAGAGGAACCAAAACCAACAATCATCTCAGGCTTCGTGGACGCTTACTTTCGATACGATTTCAGCCAGAACGCTTCTAATAACAGAACCAGCTTCACCAACAGTCATAACTCCTTCGAACTGGGCATGGCCTCGGTAAAACTGGAACACACCATGGGGAAAGTAGGATTTGTAGCCGATCTTGGATTTGGAAAAAGAGCCCAGGAATTTGCGTATAACGATAATGGCATCACCCAGGCGATCAAACAACTATATGTAACCTATTCGCCTAAAGACTGGCTCAAACTGACCATGGGTTCATGGGCTACACACATAGGCTATGAGCTCGTAGATGCACCGGCCAACAGGAACTACAGCATGTCGTACATGTTCTCCTGGGGACCGTTCTTCCACACCGGTATCAAAGCCGAAGCTACCGCCGGTAAAAGCGGATTCATGCTCGGTGTTGCCAACCAGACTGATTTCAAAGGATCACCCACAGGAGCCAAGAAATTTATGCTCGCGCAATACAGTCTTGCCGCATCTGACAACGTGAAGTTTTACCTGAACTATGTTGGTGGCCAACGCGCAGACTCTGGTATGTCCAACCAGTTCGACCTGGTGGCTACAGCCAAACTGTCCGACAAATTCAGCGTAGGCTATAATGGAACCGTAGCCAGCGTGAAAGACAAGTCAAAAGCGGGCCTCGCTGCCAAAGCAGAAGCGAGCAGCTGGTGGGGATCAGCAGTTTACCTGAACCTGGATCCTACAGATAAATTCGGAATTACCCTGAGAAGTGAATACTTCAGTGATAAAGATCAACTGGTAGCCATGGCACTGGCTCCGGAAGGTGGCGCAATATTCGCCAACACCATTTCCATGAACTTCAAAGCAGGTCCTATGACCTTCATTCCTGAACTCAGGTTTGAATCTTCCAGCAATGATGCTTTCTACGACAAAGACGGCGGTTCCAAGTCGGGAAATGTGAGTGCCCTATTAGCAGCGATTTATAAGTTTTGACAAGCAGTCAAAGTTGGGTCATAAACAATCCAGCCCTCCTTTCCAGGAGGGCTGCTTTTTTATATATAGATACCGTCGGAATTCTCCTCTACAGATCTCCTTCACGCTACATTCAACTTCCTGCATGGAAAACGAAAAGATGCTGCCTCTATAAATGTGATATCCCCTGTGCTTTATTTTCAAGATTGCGAATGATGTCAAACTTGTCAATGGGTATGGGTGAGGTGATTCTCTTCGTTGTCCCCGTATCTCGTACAAACTAAATAAAGAGACAGCAATCAAGCAAGCCTGTTAAGTTTATTGTTATAGGCCGCCAGGTATTTTACCTTGGCTGCCGCCGATAAAAATGATCCATCAACCATTGTCGCCACTTGTTTTTGATTCCCAACAAATCCTTCCATAATCCGTGAAGCTCGTTTTTCAACAATGCCCATTCGTGAAGCCAGCTCCATAAAATTCGCCCTGCCGTAATAACCGTGAGCAGCATAAAAATCGGAATTCATATCTCCAGCATACAGAGCCAAGGCGGTATCAGACTCCTGCGGGGTATGTATTACTGTACTCATCAGGTCGTATGCAGGTGCCAGCTGGTACTCCCCGGACTCACTTCGGATGAGCGAAAAGTTTTTTAGATGTGCATCACCGTTAGAAACTATATAATTGAATAGCACAATCTGAAAAAATCTTTCCAGTGCAGGCATCGCCGCGGCAACATATCTTTTAATTAGCAGTCCAATTTCAAAATAGCTTCCTTCGTATTTGAATCCCTCACCGTGGGTCGCCTTGGTACGGTTTGTCAACTGTGCAAAATCTTCCTGCAAGTATTTTAGCCCGTCTGGACGCACATCAAATCGCTTAGTGATATAGGCCTGCTGCCCGTCCTGAAATGTAATTAACCCGTTTGCAGCTGTATTAATACCGAAAAGCTGTTCAGCAATTTGCATAGTAAGGTGTTCATTCTCCGGCACCTGGTTTAGTTCTGCTAACTGTTTTGCAACGGGTATAGGTTTTAAAATATACTGCCCACCCTTTTCACATAGTTCCAGATTGTTATTCTCCAGCCGTAATGAATATTTTAATTGTACCCCGGATATGGATAGACGCTTGGTATGCTCCTGGTAAGAAGATAAATTGTCAGCCCCGGGTGCATCAAAATCAAGCACTGCTGGAATTCTCAGCTTGTCGAAAAGCCTTTTCCTGCAGCTTAAACAGTAACCTACTACCCCTTGTTTATAACATCCACTACAACTCATGGGTTATTTTCTTTACGGTAATAGCGCCTATAGTATCTTCTCCGGCGGTCTCCAATAACCTGGTAAAATCGTCTTGCTCATCGATCTTTAGTAGTCTGCACTGTATGTCTTTATTCACGCCCTCTGACAATATCCCGTAGAAGAACGGGAAAAGTTGCACTGACTCGTGTTGTTTATTGTTTTTCGGCAAGGTTAAACTGATTGGAGGATTTTCCTTTTCAGCAAAGTATTTGTCCTCGTAAGTAAAAATATAGCGACCGTCCATCGCTTTTTCGAGGTAACCCGCCAAAACCCCATTATTATACACAGCACCTTTCATTAGGATATCATTTTAACCTGGATAGTCATGTCAAGCCCCAGTACTTCCAACAGCCTGCTGAGTGTTGAAAACGAAGGATTTCCCTTCCCGTTCTCAATCAAATAGATGGTTTTAGTGGTTATGCCTGTCATTTCCGCAAGGTCTTCCTGGTTTAAAGAAAGACTGACCCTCCTTTGCTGAATGATTCGCCCTATTTCTAGTTGGTCCATCAGAAGTATATTTCTTAAATTTAGCAAAACTAAGACAATTACTAGCTTAAAATGCATATATCAGAATTATACTACCGAATTCGTTTATGACAAAGTCTAAACATAGGAAAAGGGCTTTTCGGTAATATAATTCTGCTTCTATAGATCAGTGAAGGTTTTCATGCTAAAAAATGATCTATCTGAATAAAGAAGGTTTGCTTTTCCTGGAAGAATGCCTACGCGCTATTTCGCCCTGCATTGATGATGCCAAAAGAACATCGCATGGCCAGCTTTTCATAGGCTGATTTGGATGGCCCTTGCACCAACTGCTCTTCCATCATGCGTACTTTGCTGATCGCATACTGCTGTATGGTGGTCAGCGGAAGCACAATGCGTTCGCGCATCTGGATAGACAATTGCTCCACTGGATAATCTGCCATCAACTCATTCTTACCCGTGAGCTTAAATACATAGCTCATCGTTAGCTCAAACTCATCGTGGATCTTATTCCAGATCTCTCCGTACAGGGGATGATCGGATATATAGGCCGTTAAGGGGAAGAAGCATTTCTTCATGGCCATCTCGCAATTATCGATCAGCGTTTTAAAGAACGGGGATTCCCGGTACAGGAGTTCCACCTCGCGCCAGCGGCCATCCTGCTCCATTTTCCGAAACGCACTGCCCACGCCGTAGTACCCGGTAAGGTTCTGCTTCAGCTGACTCCATGAACCCACAAAAGGAATGGCCCTAAGGTCTTTCAGCATAAGTCTTCCACCACTACCCCTTTTCGCGGGCCGGCTTCCAATATTGGTTTCAGTATAAAAACGAAGCGGACTTACATGTGAGAGGTATTCGATAAAATAAGGATGGTTCTTGAGTTCCGTATATACATCCAGGCTCTCCTTAGCCAGTTCATTGATGATGTCTTCCTGCTCTGCACTCAGCGTGATGTTCTTCTCCGAGAACAGGTCATTGGAAATACCTGCATGCAACAACTGTTCGATGTTGAATTGCGCGGCATCGATGGTGCCAAAATTTGAGCTGACAGTTTGCCCCTGGATCGTGAGCTGAATTTCCTTGTTGGAGATCTTCTGTCCGAGTGACGAATAAAACTTGTGCGTCTTACCGCCTCCACGCGCAGGGGGGCCGCCACGGCCATCGAAGAATACCACATCCACTCCATATTCCCTGGAAATACTGGTCAGCTCAACCTTCGCTTTATAAATGCTCCAGTTGGCCATCAGATAGCCGCCATCTTTCGTACCATCGGAGAAGCCCAGCATGATGGTCTGCACAGAACCACGCTTCCTGATATGGGTGATATAGACCTTGTCCTCATACAACATCTTCATCACTTGCGAAGCCCGGGTGAGATCATCTATGGTTTCAAATAATGGAATGATATCAATATTGATCTCCGAACGTTTCCAGCCTCCCATCACAAACAGGGCCATCACCTCCATCACGTTCAACGCGCTGTTGCACTGGCTGATGATATAACGATTCGATCCTTCTTCGCCATTGTACTGCTGAATGTATTTGATCACGTCAATGCTCGCCAGTGTTTCCTTCACCATGGGATCCGAAGGAATGTTCACCACCGAGGCAGACAATGCACCCAGACATTTCATCTTTTCCAACTCACTCATAGATGGATAGTCCGCGGGAAGTTCCCCCGACTCTACAAACTGCTCCATGATTCGTCCATGGACAGAACTGTCCTGCCGGATATCCAGCGAAGCAAAATACAATCCGAACACTTCCACCCGATTGATCAGCCCATCCAGCAAATGCACGAAAAGACTGTTGTGCTGATAGATCACCACTTCACGGAGTTTCCGTAGCGTGCTGAGTATTTCAGCCGACGAAATATCTACCGCATGTCCGGGTATAAACAGATTATCGTACAACTTCCTTTCAAGCTCCTGCAATACATTCTCAACCCCTTCAAAAGTCAGCCTCCGCCGAAGGCGACGAACATCCATATAGTAACATTTAAGCGCCGCGCCACGAAGGGCATCAGCCACTTTCTTTGTGATGTCGGCCGTTACAAATGGATTACCATCACGGTCGCCCCCGGGCCAGAATCCCATCCTGATCACAGGCTTACCGCCTTCACCAGCAGCAAACTGATTTTTGAGAAATGAAATGATCCGCCCACAGGCATTGTAAAACACATTCTCCAGGTACCAAACCAGGCTGATGGCCTCGTCGTACGGCGTGGGCTTCTGCTTCTTGAAGAAGGCAGTTTTACCCAGCTGCTGCAGGTACATATTGATCTGGTTTACGTTATTCTCCCGGATGGACCTGGACAGATCATTGATGATGCCCAGTACCGTACCCGGATAGAATTGCGTCGGATGCGCCGTAAGTACAAGCCGGATTCCAAAATTCGACAATTTGGCTGCAAGTTCCGCATCAATCCGCTGCTGCACTACCTCGCTCTCAAGGTGCTTCAGCGTTCCAGAGCCAGACATATCATTCACCTCGGTAAATGCCGCATCCTCCAATGCGTCAAATAACACCACCTGCCTTTCCACATACTGTACAAACCTGAACAGCAGATCGATCTGCTCCTGCTCCTTCTGGTAGGCCGTGTGCCGCGAAAAAAACTCATCCAGGATCTCCACAGGACTCATTTTCTTCCTGTACCCCTCTTCGCAATTGGTCAGCAACAAAGACAACATGATCCCGGTTTTCTCGATCCGGTGGAAGGGTAACGAGGTAAACAAACTGTTGTACAACTGGAATTTGATTCCAACCAGATTCTTGAATTGCGTTAACGCGAGGGAAGATGAATGGCTCATATATTAATGCGAAAGGAACTGTAATTTACTGAATATTATAAAAGAATTCCGTGTTCGTTGTAAAATCTCTAACCTATCTGTTTGTTTATTAATCTTTATATATTATCTTCGACTCTCACTTGATAATGGTAAAATATCAGTCATATTATTCCTTCTCCGTTGATGCTACCAGCATTTCTACCTTTATTGCCATTACCACAACAACCCGTCAGGGTTGAAGTATTCATATATCATCCATTGGGCCACGGCTATAAAAAAACAGAAAGTTTTTCATGTAAATCATTCTTATGTTGGTTATGAAATTTGGCGGCACGTCAGTAGGAAGTGCCGCAACCATAAAACAGGTTAAAGAGATCGTTCACCAGGCATTGAAGTCAGACAAGGTGTTCCTTGTTGTTTCAGCCATGAGCGGAACCACAGATATGCTTATCGACTGCGGCAAAGCGGCCTCTTCCGGCAATGAAAGCTTCCGCGAGATGTTACAGGCTATTGAAACACGACATCTGGAGACCGTCAAAGAATTAGTACCGGTTCAAAATCAAAGCCACGTGCTGAGTTTTACCAAAACCTATTGCAACGAGCTGGAAGAGATCATGAATGGCATTTTCATGCTGGGAGAATTGTCTCCCCGTACGCTCGACAGGATCATGAGCTACGGCGAGTTGATGTCGTCCCGTATCATTGCATCCTCTTTCGCGGCAGATAACGTGAACAGTGCCTGGAAAGATGCCCGGGAACTGATCATCACAAATGACCAGTTCGGAAACGCTGCTGTAGATTTCAAGTCCACTTATGCCAACATAGTCAGTCTTACCGCAGAAGGCCATGACCTCGTTGTTTTACCAGGTTTCATTGCTTCGGGACCCGATCATATTACTACCACCCTCGGAAGGGGCGGGTCCGACTATACCGCGGCGATCATCGCAGGCGGTACAAACGCAGATTCCCTTGAAATATGGACCGATGTGTCAGGCATGATGACGGCCGATCCAAGATGGGTGGCTAACGCCAGGCCCATCCCCATGATCTCTTACAAGGAAGCCATGGAGCTTTCCCATTTCGGTGCAAAAGTCATCTATCCGCCAACCATACAGCCTGTGATGAGCAGGAATATCCCTGTATGGGTCAAGAATACATTTGCTCCTGCCGATGCAGGTACACAGATACATAACGAATCACCACATGGATCCGAAGCAATCAGGGGCATTTCCAGCATCAACCATATCGCCCTGCTAAGCCTCGAAGGAAGCGGAATGGTAGGTATTCCCGGATTTTCAAAAAGACTCTTCGAAGCCCTCGCAATGGAAAAGATAAACGTGATCCTGATCACCCAAAGTTCCTCGGAACATTCCATCTGTGTGGCTATCGATGCGTCCATGGCAGATAAGGCCGTGAAATTGGTTGACCAGGCTTTTGAAAGAGAAATATCAGCGGGTATTGTGGATCCTGTGACGATTGAAAAAGATCTTTCCATCATTGCCCTCGTTGGCGAAAACATGAAAAGCCATCCTGGCATAAGTGGTAAGATGTTTGGCGCAATCGGGAAAAATGGCGTGAACGTAAGAGCCATCGCCCAGGGATCTTCCGAAAGAAATATTTCTGCGGTCATTTCCACCTCAGATGTCCGCAAAGCATTAAATGTTTTGCATGAAGAATTTTTCGAAACAACATACCGCCAGATCAACCTGTTTGTGGCTGGCACGGGTAATGTGGGGAAACGCCTGCTTGCACAACTACAGAAACAACACAGCTTTCTGATGCAACACCACAGGCTTCAAGTCAGGGTGGTTGGGCTGATCAACAGCCGTAAAATGGTGATATGTGAAGAAGCTTTGAACGGCGACTGGGGATCTGCCCTCGAAAATGGTTCCCCATCCGATCTCGCTACATTCATTGAACAGATGATCAGCAAAAATCTCAGAAATAGTGTATTTGTTGATGTGACTGCAAACGAAGACGTTTCAAAAGTCTATGCATCTGTTTTGCAAAAGAGTATCGCGGTAGTGGCATGCAACAAGATCGCCGCATCATCCGCTTATTCAAACTACTCGAGACTGAAGGATCTGGCTCGTGAATTCAATACCCGTTTCCTTTTTGAAACCAACGTTGGCGCAGGCCTTCCCGTAATCGGCACGCTGAACGACTTGCTCAGAAGCGGCGACAGCATCAATAAGATCGAAGCCGTACTGAGTGGTACCTTGAATTTTGTATTTAATAACTACGATAGCACCAGGAAGTTTTCTGAAGTGGTGAAACAGGCGCAGGACGAAGGCTATACCGAGCCAGATCCGCGGCTTGACCTGAGTGGAACCGACGTGATGCGGAAAATTATGATCCTGGCCCGCGAATCCGGCGAAGTGATCGAAATGGATGCCATCACCAATGAAAGCTTTCTCCCCGCATCTTGTATGATTGGGACGGTAGCGGATTTTTATGTCGAACTGGGCAAGCATGAAGCCCATTTTAAAAAACTCTACGATCAGGCGGCGGCAAATGATTGCAAGTTGAAATTCGTAGCCAGTTTTGAAAATGGAAAAGCGTCGGTCGGACTTCAACATATCAGCGCACAACATGATTTCTTTCACCTGTATGGAAAAGATAATATTGTAAGATTCTATACGCCAAGGTATCCGGATCAACCTTTAGTAGTCAAAGGAGCTGGCGCGGGTGCAGAAGTCACAGCTTCCGGGGTGTTTGCGGATATTATTCGGGCGGTGGGATGAACGATTGGCTCATTGGCTCATTGGCTGATTAGCTAATTAATGAGCCAATGAGTCAATAAGCCAATTAATTATTGACTATGAACTCAGTTAAAATTTTTTCTCCCGGAACTGTTGCAAACCTTGTTTGCGGGTTCGACGTGCTGGGGCTTGCACTCAATGACCCCTGCGATGTGATGATGCTTCGCAGAACATCCACACCCGGCCTGGTGATCAAGAATCTCGATGATTTCGGATTACCGGAAGATCCCGTTAAGAATGTTGCAGGCGTTTCACTCCTATCCCTGATGGCTGCCCTTCCAGAACCGATCGGACTGGAAATGACCATCGACAAAAAGATCAAACCCGGAAGTGGCATTGGTTCAAGCGCGGCAAGCGCCGCAGGTTCTGTAGCAGCCGCTAATATTCTTCTCGGAAATGTTTTCACAAAGACAGAACTGGTCCAGTTCGCCATGAACGGCGAAAAACTGGCTTCCGGCGTGAAGCATGCTGATAACATCGCGCCCTGTCTTCTCGGCGGTGTAACGCTGATCAGAAGCATATATCCGCTCGACATCGTTCCAATAAAACCACCACCCCTCTTTGTCACCATTGTTCATCCGCAGATTGAAGTGAAAACTTCTGACGCGAGGCAGATCCTGAAAAAACAGATCCTCCTGAAAGATGCCATCAGGCAGTGGGGGAATATAGCAGGCCTGGTCGCCGGACTCATGAATGGCGATTATGAACTGATCTCAAGGTCGCTGGAAGATGTGATCATTGAACCGGTGAGAAGTATTCTGATCCCGGCATTCGACCAGGTGAAGAAAAGATCGCTCGATGCGGGAGCACTCGGCGGTGGTATCTCAGGTTCAGGACCGTCGATCTTTATGCTAAGCATCAACGAAAAAATTGCCAGGTCGGTCGAACACGAAATGGCGGATGTGTACCACCATGCCGGCATCCCTTACAGCACATACGTAACAACCATCAATAACGAAGGAGTCAAGATAGTGACAGATGACATACTACAGCCTCAATAATCAGACGGGTCCAGTCGATTTTAAAGAAGCAACCATACTTGGGCAGGCGCCCGACAAGGGTTTATATTTCCCCAGTGTTATTCCACAACACCCCTATCAATCTATTGAAAGCCTGAAAGGAATATCAGCGGAAGAAATTGGGTTTCAGGTGATGAAACCTTATGTTGACCCGGCGATACCTGATGAAGAACTCAGGAAGATCATCCGGGAGACCCTGTCGTTCAACATCCCACTGGTACGCATAAACGAAAATACCTTTTCCCTCGAATTGTACCACGGTCCAACGCTTGCATTCAAAGATGTGGGTGCCAGGTTTATGAGCAGGTGCCTCGGATATTTCTCCCGCGAGAAAAAAGAGAAGATCATCGTGTTGGTCGCCACTTCAGGGGATACCGGAGGTGCCGTTGCCGATGGATTCTACGGTGTAGATGGCGTTGACGTTGTTATCCTCTATCCTTCCGGAAAAGTCAGTCCGGTACAGGAACTGCAGCTCACTACGTTTGGCGGAAATATCCATGCACTGGAAGTGCAAGGCGATTTCGACGCCTGTCAGAAGATCGTAAAGCAGGCATTCGCAGACACCCATTTAAAAGAACAATTATTTCTGACCTCTGCCAATTCCATCAACGTAGCCAGATGGTTGCCCCAGCAGATGTACTATTTTCTGGCACTTCAACAGTGGCAGGAGAAAGAGCCGCCGGTGATCTGTGTGCCCAGCGGAAACTTTGGAAATATCTGCGCGGGGATGCTGGCCTGGAAAGCAGGACTTCCGGTGAAACATTTTATTGCGGCCTGCAATGCCAATGATGTAGTGACCGAATATCTGTTGACCGGAGATTATAGATCCGCTACCGCCATTGCCACCTTGTCGAATGCCATGGATGTAGGTGATCCCAGCAATTTTGTGAGGATCCTGAATATCTTCCAACAATCACATCCGGAGCTTGCCAAGATGATGAGCAGCTACAGCATCTCCGACCTGGAAACAGAACATACGATCCAGAAAGTGTATCAGGATCATCAGTATCTTCTTGATCCCCATGGAGCCGTAGGTTATGCCGCTTTTGAAAAATACCTTGGGCAATATCCGGGATCCAAAGGCATTGTACTGGAAACCGCTCACCCTGTAAAATTTCCGGCCAGTGTTGAGAAAATCCTGGGCCGAAGTTTGGATTATCCGCCCCAGGTGGAAAAGATCCGGCACAAAGAAAAAAAGAGCACGCTCATTCAGGCCAACTATCAGCAGGTGAAAGATTTTCTATTATCTACATATCTTCATGGATGACCATTGCCTTCATTCATGATGAGCTGAGTTTTCTTCCTGAACTCGAAGCGTACCGCTCGTTTTTCTCTTCGAGGGGATACGAGGTGATGATCATGAGTAAAAAACAATGGGAACACCATAGCACTCCCATTGAAGTGGAATGGATGATGATGGGCTTTGACCGTTCCAAAAGAACGGCCGCGATACGTATCCACGACCACGCATCTTCCTCTACTCCCCCATTTCGTACCCTCAAAAACAGCATCAAGGCTGCATTGAATACCCAACCGGATTACAGGCTATTCCTGAATGAGTATGTAAAGAATTGTTTTCCGTATCATGACGGCATACCCTGTGGATTTAGGGATATGGGGATCGATATCGGGATGATGGTAAACCTTCAAGAGGAGAAAGAATATGATTTTATCTATACCGGATCGGTCAAAGCGAACCGGAAGATTACCAGCCTGGTAAATCGTTTTTTACAACCCGATATGGCCGGGAGAAGGCTTTTGATCCTTAGCCGGGATTATGAATCCATGGCCAACAGATACAAGCTGAACAACAATATCATTTTCAAGGGTCCGGTGGGCCGTGAAGAACTGGCGCAATACCTGAATCGTTCAAGGTTCGCCATCAATTATATTCCGGACCTTGAGCCATATAATCAACAAACCTCAACGAAGTTCCTGGAGTACCAGCAGTTCAACCTGCCCGTGATCACCACAGATTATCCCTGGCTGCGTTGGTTTGAAGAAAAATATGGCGGCCATTTTTTCAGGGTGGATACCTCCCTTAAAAATATGAACTGGGAAGAACTGTTGTCGTTTCCTTTCCGCTCTGGCGATCTCTCTGCCTGGATCTGGGAAAAAAAGATCGCGGAAAGTGGAGTGGTGGATTGGTTGCAGGAAAAAGTGCGCTGAAGATTGAACGTCAAGCTGTTTTATTCTTCCTCCTGTTGCTGAATAAAACCAATCCTTCTTCTTTGAGTAGGGGACTTAGTTTGATTCTCGATTAGCTCCTTTAGCACCAGGAATACGTTGTCAATATCCTTGCTGTTTCCTTTTACTTCCTTTTCAAGTTTTGCCAGTTGCAACAATATGTCTTTGTGAGTTAATGCAAATTTCCTGAAGTTGGTAAAAACCCTGATGATGTGGATGTTCACTTGGATGGCTACCTTGCTATTGAGGATACTGGACAACATGGCCACACCCTGTTCTGTGAAAACTTTTGGCCTGTATCTTGATCCACCCCAACTTGAGGTAACAAAATGTGACCTCAAGTTGTCCCATTCGTTCTTTGTCAAAGTGAACATGAAATCTTTTGGAAACCGCTCCATATGCCTTTTCACCGCCTGATTAAACACCTTGGTCTCGATCCCATACATCACCGCCAGATCCTTGTCCAAGATCACTTTGTCACCTCGTACTGTATGAATCTTACTCAGTATTTTCTGCTCAACCACCAGGTCTACCACCTCTTTCTTTGCCATGTTAACTGTTATTTTTACAAACACCAATACACCGGGCAAAATCTTCCTTTTGATTCGTTCTTCAAAAGTATAAACCACCGCTGGTTTTCGTTTTTTCACGAATTATCTTTGTGTATGATACTTTGGTCCGACAAAATAATCGCATACAATCAGGAACTCGATTTCAACGGCGCATTACCCTCGGGAATCCGTATCATGAATCCTTATGCGGAGAGTACTGCCGCCCTGCAAGCCAGCGAGATATTTTACAGAAAGTACTATTCAGACAACAAGCCCCGCAAATTGATCATGGGGATCAATCCAGGGCGGCATGGTGCCGGTGCTACCGGAATTCCTTTTACCGATCCGAAGCGCCTTGTTGAGGCTGTAAATATCCCCTGGGAGGGGCCATCATCACACGAACCATCTTCGGTATTCATTTACGACATGATCAATGCTTACGGAGGTCCGGAATTGTTCTATGCAAAGTATTTCATCAACGCTGTGAGTCCGCTCGGATATACGATCGCAAAAAAGGACGGCAGGGAGGTGAACTATAATTACTACGATAGCGATGTTCTATTTAAAAACGTTCTGCCATATATAGCATCGAATCTTGAAACATTAAGAGCAATGGGATTTGACATGGAAACCTGCTATTGCCTGGGCATTCGAAATGCCAGATGTCTGGCGGGAATAAATGCACAAGGAAAATACTTCGGGAGAATTATTCCACTGGAACATCCCCGGTATATAATGCAGTACCGCCTTCGCCTGAAAGGAGATTATATAAACAAATACATGGATGCGCTAAAATAAGATCCGGGAAAGATCTTTCTATATCGGGCAGACTGACTTCTGGCAGCACACATCATTCGCACGTTCATTCATCACATTCA
>Ga0164293_10001908_pt1 | contig 17667 bp, 13 predicted proteins | sample GEODES118metaG_FD_111487 | JGI IMG/M metagenome (GOLD analysis project Ga0164293, IMG submission 111487) | Eutrophic lake water microbial communities from Lake Mendota, Wisconsin, USA - GEODES118 metaG | ecosystem: Environmental > Aquatic > Freshwater > Lake | place: USA: Lake Mendota...
ACTTCCGGACGAGATCGCCGTGCTGGCCGATCACCGCATCGTCATCCCGATGTCGGGTGGCATTGAGAGCCTCAATGTGGCGGTGGCGGCCGCCATCTGCCTCTACCAGAGCGCACGGGCGCAGCGCCGGCGCTCCGGCGGGTGCGCCTAGGCTGGCCCTGTCGACGTCGACACAGACGGCGATGAGCCCCGGAAAGACGATGTCGTCGACCGTTCGGCCAAGTCGCCGCCGCGGGGCCCCGCCGGGTGGTTCCACAACACCAACCACAACCCCGATGTCGTCGGCCTTATCCGTCGGGCCCGCAAGATGCTGCCGGGCGACCCTGATTTCGGCGACCCCCTGTCTATGTCGGGCGACGGCGGGCCGCAGACCGCTGCCCGCGCCGCGGACCGCTTGTTGCGAGACCGCGAGGCGGCTACCCGAGAGGTGGGTCTGGCCACTTTGCAGGTGTGGCAGGCGCTGAACCAGCGAGTGTCAGGCCGTCCGGTCGACGCCGAAGTCACCATCGTCTTCACCGACCTGGTCGGATTCTCGGACTGGTCGCTGCACGCCGGTGACGAAGCCACGCTGCGACTGCTGCGCCGCGTTGCCCAGGCTGCCGAGCCGCCACTTCTCGATGCCGGTGGTCACATCGTCAAACGGATGGGCGACGGGATGATGGTGGTGTTCTCTGATCCGCTGATCGCCGTACGTGCCACGATGGCCGCGCGGGATGCGGTGAAAACCGTTGACGTCGACGGCTATACGCCGCGGATCCGGGCGGGTGTCCACACAGGCCGGCCGCAGCGCCTCGGGGGTGACTGGCTGGGGGTGGACGTCAACATCGCCGCCCGTGTCATGGACCGGGCCACCCGGGGCGGGCTGATTGTCTCGGCGAAGACGTTGGCGGAGATCCCGCCGGATGAACTCGAAGAGATGGGCGTCACGGTCAAGCGGGTGCGGCGTCAGGTGTTCAGCCCGCGCCAGTCCGGTGTGCCGGTGGACTTGGAGATGTACCGGCTCAAGAGCCGCCGCGAGACCCCTGGCGAGGATCCGCCGCCCGATGCTGCCGGTGCCGCCGACGACGACGACGACGAGGCCGACGGCTGACGCGTCAGACGAACTCCTCGGCGCTGGCTTCGATCCAGTCCGAAAGCCAGGCTTCCGGTGGGCACTCCAGCAACTCGCCGGGCATCAGCCACTCGTAGATCTCGGCGTAGGTGCGGTTGTGTGCGCTGTCGATGCGCCGGTTGAGCATGGACGGCGTCAACTCCGAGAAGCTCTCCAGGCCCATCGAAGCCACCATCTGGGCGGCGCTGGCGACCACTGCCTGCTGAAAGTTGGCGACCCGCTCGATCTTGTCCGGTACGTGTAAGGCGCGGGCCAGTCCGGGGTCCTGGGTGGCCACTCCGGTGGGGCACTGGTTGGTGTGGCACTTCATCGCCTGGATGCAGCCGACGGCGAACATCATCGCCCGCGCGGCCAGGGTGAAGTCAGCGCCCTGGATGATCCGCTTGACAATGTCGAAGCCGCTGGTGATCTTGCCTGACGCACCGATCTTGATGTGATCGCGCAGGCCGGTGCCGACCAGACAGTTCTGCACCAACAACAGGCCCTCGGTCAGTGGCATTCCGACGTGGTCGACGAATTCCTGCGGCGCCGCCCCGGTACCCCCCTCGGAGCCGTCGACGATGATGAAGTCCGGGGTGATACCGGTCTGCAGCATGGCCTTGCAGATGGACAGGAACTCGGTGCGGGCGCCGACGCAGAGCTTGAAGCCGACCGGCTTGCCCCCGGAGAGGCTGCGCAGCGTGGCGATGAAGTGCATCAGTTCCAGCGGAGTGTGGAAGGCCGTGTGAGCCGGGGGAGAGACGACGGTCTGGCCCACCGGCACCCCGCGGGTCGCTGCAATCTCCGCGGTGACCTTGGCCCCCGGCAGTACCCCGCCGAGACCGGGTTTGGCGCCCTGCGACATCTTGATCGAGATGGCCTTGACCGTCGGCAGAGCGGCCTTGTCGCGGAACTTCTCGGCGTCGAAGTGCCCGTCGGCGGTGCGGCAACCGAAGTAGCCCGATCCGATCTCCCAGATCAGATCGCCACCGTGCTTGAGGTGATACGGGCTGATGGCCCCCTCGCCGCTGTCGTGGGCGAACCCGCCCTTGGCGGCGCCCCCGTTGAGCGCCTCGATCGCGTTGCCGGACAGCGCTCCGAAACTCATCGCCGAGACGTTGAGCATCGCGATGTCGTAGGGCTGGGTGCAGTCCTGGCCGCCGAGCCGGACCCGGGGGCTCAGTTCGGTGGCGATCTTTGCGCGCATGGAGTGCCGGAGGAACTCATAACCGATGGCGGTGACGTCGCGTTCGGTTCCGAACGGTTCATCGCCCTTGGTGCCCTTGGCGCGTCGGTATATCGCGTCGCGGGTTTCCCGATCGAAGGGTGCGCCGTCGGTGTTCGACTCGACGAAGTACTGGTAGATCTCGGGACGGATGCGTTCGGCGATCCACCGGGCATGGCCCAGGATCGGGAAGGCCCGCAGGATCGAGTGGCTCTTCTGCAGCAGGTCCCAGGTGCCCAGTGCGGCCAGCGCGGCCAACACCGCCGCCCCGGCCCACCACCCGGTATGGTCCCACTTGACGGCCAAAACCGCCACGGCCACCGCCGCCACCCACACCGCCGCGATGATGAGCGCTCGTAGCATCTGCCATCCTCCGCCTCGACCAGTCGGGTGAATTGCCCGCGAGGCGTCATTCTGGCATCACCTATGATCTTTCGGGCGGTACTTCCGCGACACTCGGGTCGCACCCGTCCCGGCGAAAGACCAGGCCAGCTAAGGAGAATGTCGGCGCGTGGGTGAGCAACCGCTGTCACAGGACGCGCTGGCCACCGCGGTCGACGCAGCCCACCGGGCGTTCGCCGCGGCCGGTGACCTCGACACCCTCGCCCGTGCCAAGACCGAGCACCTCGGTGACCGCTCCCCGCTGGCACTGGCCCGCCAGGCGTTGGCCGGCTTGCCCAAAGATGAGCGCGCCGACGCCGGTAAGAGCGTTAACGTCGCTCGATCGCAGGCCCAGGCGGGCTACGACGAACGACTTTCGGTGTTGCGTGCCGAACGCGACGCGGCGGTACTGGTCGCCGAGGCCATCGACGTCACGCTCCCCTCCACCCGGCAACCCCTCGGAGCGCGCCACCCCATCACCATCCTGGCCGAGCACATCGCCGACACCTTCGTGGCGATGGGCTGGGAACTGGCTGAAGGCCCCGAGGTGGAAAGCGAGCAGTTCAACTTCGATGCGCTGAACTTCCCACCCGACCATCCGGCGCGCAGCGATTCCGACACCTTCCACATCGCCCCGGAGGGCTCCCGGCAACTGCTGCGCACCCACACCTCGCCTGTGCAGGTGCGCACTCTGCTGGCCCGCGAACTGCCGGTGTACATCATCTCGATCGGGCGGACTTTCCGCACCGACGAACTCGACTCCACCCACACCCCGGTGTTCCATCAGGTGGAGGGACTCGCGGTGGACCGCGGCCTGACGATGGCGAACCTGCGCGGAACCCTCGACGCGTTTGCACGTTCGCAGTTCGGCCCGGAAGCACGCACCCGAATGCGACCGCACTTCTTCCCGTTCACCGAACCCTCGGCCGAAGTGGACGTGTTCTTCCCCGGCAAGAAGGGCGGGCCCGGCTGGGTGGAGTGGGGTGGCTGCGGCATGGTCAACCCCAATGTGTTGCGCGCCGCCGGGATCGACCCTGCGGTCTATTCCGGCTTCGCCTTCGGCATGGGCCTGGAGCGAACCCTGCAGTTCCGAAACGGCATCCCCGATATGCGCGACATCGTCGAGGGCGACGTGCGGTTCTCGCTGCCGTTCGGGGCCGGTGTCTGATGCGACTCCCGTACAGCTGGCTGCGCGATGTCGTGCGGGCCGGCGCACCCGGATGGGACGTCGCACCTGCTGAACTCGAGCAGGCGCTGATCCGGGTCGGCCACGAGGTCGAGGATGTGATCACCCTCGGCCCGGTCAGTGGACCGCTCACGATCGGCCGGGTGTCCACCATCGAGGAACTCACCGAGTTCAAAAAGCCCATCCGGGCCTGCACCGTCGACGTCGGCGAGGGCTCCAATGGCGGGTCTGACCGCGACATCGTCTGCGGCGCAACGAACTTCGCCGTCGGAGATCTGGTCGCCGTGGCACTGCCCGGCGCAACGCTGCCGGGTGACTTCCAGATCGCCACCCGTAAGACCTACGGCCGGACCTCCGACGGGATGATCTGCTCGGCTGCCGAACTGGGCATGGGCACGGACCATTCCGGCATCCTGGTGCTGCCGCCCGGGACCGCCGAACCCGGCGACGACGCGATCGCGGTGCTGGGTCTCGATGATGTGGTGTTCGATCTGGCCATCACACCCGACCGTGGCTACGGGCTGTCGGTGCGCGGTGTCGCCCGCGAGATCGCGTGCGCCTACGACCTCGACTTCGTCGACCCCGCCTTTGACCCGAACGTGGTGCCGACCCTGCCCGCCGAGGGCAGTGCACTGCCGGTGACGATCCAGCCCGGAACCGGCGTCAGCCGCTTCGCGTTGCGCGCGGTCACCGGCATCGACCCGGCCGCGGTGTCGCCGTGGTGGTTGCGTCGCCGCCTCTTACTCTCGGGCATCCGGCCCATCTCGCCGGCGGTCGACGTCACCAATTACGTCATGCTCGAACTCGGCCACCCCATGCACGCACACGACCGCGGCCGGATCCACGGGGGGTTCGCGGTGCGCTTCGCCGAACCGGGGGAGAAGGTGGTGACCCTCGACGGCATCGCACGCACCCTCGACCCCGGTGACGTGCTGATCGTCGACGATGAGTCCGTCGCGGCGATCGGCGGAGTGATGGGCGCGGGTAGTACCGAGATCGGCGCCGACACCATCGATGTGCTGTTCGAAGCTGCGGTGTGGGATCCGGCGACGGTCTCGCGTACGGTGCGTCGCCTGCATCTGGTCAGCGAGGCCGGCCGACGCTACGAACGCTGGGTCGACCCGGCCATCTCGGTTGCCGCCATCAATCGCGCCTCGACCCTGCTGGCCGAGATCGCCGGCGGCACCGCGCAATCCGCACTCACCGACTGGCGTGGCGATCCGCCGCGCGAGGATTTCTCACCGCCTCCGGTGCAGATGCCCGTCGATCTGCCGGATCGGATGGCCGGTGTGGTGTACCCGGACGGCGCGACGGTGCGCCGCCTCACTCAGATCGGTGCCCGGGTGGCCTCGGACCCCGGTTCGAACGTGCTGACCGTCACCCCACCGAGTTGGCGTCCCGATATCGCCCAGCCTGCCGATCTCGTCGAGGAGGTGCTGCGCCTGGAGGGCCTCGACGTCATCCCCCCGGTGCTGCCCACCGCCCCGGCCGGCCGCGGCCTGACTCCGGGACAGCACCGCCGCCGCGCAATCGGCAAGTCGCTGGCACTGTCGGGATATGTGGAGGTGCTGCCCACGCCGTTCCTTCCCGCCGGGGTGTTCGACCAGTGGGGTCTGGTAGCCGACGACCCGCGCCGCCACACGACATCGGTGCTCAATCCACTGGAGGCCGACCGTCCGCACCTGGCCACCACTTTGCTGCCCGCGCTTTTGGAAGCATTGTCCCGCAACGTGTCTCGCGGATTCGGTGATGTCGCACTGTTCTCGATTGCCCAGGTGGTCCAGCCGACCGGGCAGACCCGCGCCGTTGGTCTGATCCCCACCGATCGCCGGCCCACCGATGCCGAGATCGCCCTGCTCGACGAGGCCTTGCCGAACCAGCCGGTACATATCGGTGTGGTGCTGACCGGGTTGCGCGAGCCACGCGGACCCTGGGGATCTGGTCAGCGGGTCGAGGCGGCCGACGCCTTCGAGGCCGTGCGGGTTGTCGCCCGCGCTGTTGGGGTGGACGTCGAACTGCGCCCGGCGCAGTACCTGCCGTGGCATCCGGGCCGGTGTGCCGAAGTCGTCGTCGACGGCCGGGTGATCGGGCACGCCGGACAATTGCACCCGGCGGTCATTGAGCGGTCCGGATTGCCCAAGGGCACCTGCGCGGCCGAACTCGATATCGACGCCATCCCGCATAGCGGCGCACTACCGTCGCCCCGGGTATCGCCGTTCCCGGCGGTGTTCCAGGACCTCAGCCTGGTGGTGGGCGAGGAGGTGGCCGCCCAGGGCGTCATCGACGCGGTGCGTGCCGGGGCCGGGGATCTGCTTGAGGACATCGCCGTGTTCGACGTCTACACCGGACCGCAGATCGGAGACGGCCGCAAGTCGCTGACACTGGCTCTGCGGTTCCGGGCCGGCGACCGGACCCTGACCGAGGATGAGGCCAGCGCGGCGAGGGACGCTGCGGTGGCCGCCGCCGCGGATCGCTTCGGCGCGGTGCTGCGGGGCTGATTTCTCTCGCGAGCAGACGCAAACTCGCATAAAGCGGGCGGTTTCAGTGCGACTTTGTGTCTGCTCGGCAATGAGAGGCGGGAATGGATTTGCACGGAAATGCATAACCATGCACAATGACGCGGTGACATCAGTGGCGGTGGCCGGTGCCAGCGGATATGCCGGCGGCGAGATCCTGCGGCTTCTGCTCGGACATCCCGGCTACCAGGACGGCTCGGTGACGATTGGCGCCCTGACCGCCGCGACGAGCGCCGGAACCACGCTGGCCGAACACCACCCGCACCTGTTGCCGCTGGGTCAGCGGGTATTGGACCCCACCGATCCGGCGGTACTCGCGGGTCACGACGTCGTCTTCCTGGCGTTGCCGCACGGGCATTCCGGTGAAATCGCGGAGCAACTCGGCACGCAGACCCTCGTCATTGACTGCGGTGCGGACTTCCGGTTGACCGATCCCGGCGACTGGCGGCGCTTCTACGGCTCCGATCACGCCGGCAGTTGGCCCTACGGGCTGCCCGAACTGCCCGGCGGCCGGGACCGGTTGCGGGGGGCCCGGCGTATCGCGGTGCCCGGCTGCTATCCCACCGCCGCGCTGCTGGCACTGCTGCCCGGCGTCGCTGCCGACCTGATCGAACCGGCGGTCACGGTCGTGGCCGTCAGCGGAACCTCCGGGGCGGGCCGCGCCGCCAAGGTCGACCTGCTGGCCTCGGAAGTCATCGGATCGGCGCGGGCCTACAACATCGCCGGTGTACACCGGCACACTCCCGAGATCGCCCAGGGTCTGCGGGCGGTGACCGATCAGCCGGTGACGGTGTCGTTCACCCCGGTGCTCATTCCGACCGCCCGCGGAATCCTGGCCACCTGCACCGCCCGCACCCGCGCATCGCTACCCGAAATCCGGGCCGCGTACGAAAAAGCCTATGCCGCAGAACCCTTCATTCACCTGCTGCCGGAGGGGCAGCTGCCCCGCACCGGTTCGGTGATCGGCAGCAACGCCGCTCACCTCGCGGTGGCGGTCGACGAGGATGCCGGCGTGCTGGTCGCCGTCTGCGCCATCGACAACCTGGTGAAGGGCACCGCCGGCGCGGCGGTGCAGTCGATGAACCTCGCGTTGGGCTGGCCGGAGACCCACGGGCTGTCGGTGGTGGGGATGGCGCCGTGAGAGCCGCAGTGCGCTTGGTGCGCAGCCAGGGCGTCACCGCCCCGGCAGGCTTCCGCGCTGCGGGAATCCCCGCGGGGATCAAGGCCAGCGGCGCCCCGGATTTGGCGCTGGTGTTCAACGAGGGCCCGGACTACTCGGCGGCCGGGGTCTTCACCCGCAACCAGGTGAAGGCCGCGCCCGTGCTGTGGACCAGCCAGGCGCTGACCACCGGGCGCCTGCGGGCGGTGCTGTTGAACTCCGGCGGTGCCAATGCCTGCACCGGCCCGGCCGGCTTCCAGGACACCCACACCTGCGCCGAAGCAGTCGCCGCGACCATGTCGGACTGGGGCACCGAGACCGGCCCGATCGAAGTGGCCGTCTGCTCGACCGGCCTGATCGGAGACCGGCTACCGATGGATCGGGTGTTGGCCGGGATCACCGAGATCGTCCACGAACTGGCCGGTGGACTGCACGGCGGCGACGATGCGGCGCGGGCGATCATGACCACCGACACCGTCCCCAAACAGGTCGCCCTGCACCACTCCGTGGACTCCGGGGAGAACTGGACCCTCGGCGGAATGGCCAAGGGTGCGGGAATGCTGGCCCCGTCGCTGGCCACCATGCTGGTGGTGTTGACCACCGATGCCGTGGCCGACGCCACCGCGCTGGACACCGCCCTGCGGCGGGCCGCCGCCCGGACCTTCGATCGACTCGACGTCGACGGAAGTTCCTCCACCAACGACACCGTCCTGCTGCTGGCCTCCGGCGCCAGCGAGATCCGGCCCAGTCAGGAGCATCTCGACGACGCTGTGCTGCGGGTCTGCGACGACTTGTGCGCGCAGCTGCAGGCCGACGCCGAGGGGGTCACCAAGCGGGTTGCGATCACGGTATGTGGGGCACCCGGCGAGGCCGAAGCGCTGAGCGCGGCGCGACTGGTCGCCCGAGACAACCTGGTCAAGACCGCGCTGTTCGGTTCGGATCCCAACTGGGGTCGGGTGCTCGCCGCCGTCGGCATGGCTCCGTTCACCCTGGACCCGTCGCGGATCTCGGTGTCGTTCAACGGTTCTCCGGTCTGCATCGACGGTGCCGGAGCCCCCGGCGCCCGGGACGTGGACCTGTCCGGTCCGGATATCGACGTCGTCATCGACCTCAAGCTGGGCGACGGGCAGGCGACCATCCGCACCACCGACCTCTCGCATGCCTATGTCGAGGAGAACTCGGCGTACAGCTCATGACCGTGCCAACCCCCGTGCCATCCCCGGTGCCATCCCCCGTGCCAACCCACACCAAGGCGGCGGTGCTCGCCGAGGCGCTGCCCTGGCTCAAGGCGTTGCACGACAAGATTGTCGTGGTCAAGTACGGCGGCAACGCCATGACCGACGACCTGCTCAAGACCGCCTTCGCCGCCGACATGGTGTTCCTGCGCAACGTCGGCATCCACCCGGTGGTGGTGCACGGCGGCGGCCCGCAGATCAGCGCGATGCTCAAACGCCTCGGCATCCCGGGGGAGTTCAAGGGCGGATTCCGGGTCACCACCCCCGAGGTGCTCGACGTGGCCCGGATGGTGCTGTTCGGCCAGGTCGGTCGGGAGCTGGTCAACCTCATCAACGCCCACGGCCCCTACGCCGTCGGCATCACCGGCGAGGATGCGCAGTTGTTCACCGCGGTGCGCCGCACCGTCTCGGTCGACGGTGTGGACACCGACATCGGGCTGGTCGGCGATGTCGAGCAGGTCAACACCGCCGCCGTCCGCGATCTCATTGCGGCGGGACGCATTCCGGTGGTCTCCACCATCGCCCCCGACAGCGACGGGGTGGTCTACAACATCAACGCCGACACCGCCGCCGCCGCGCTGGCCGAGGCATTGAGCGCGGAGAAACTGCTCATGCTCACCGACGTCGAGGGTCTCTACACCCGCTGGCCCGACCGGGACTCACTGGTCAGCGAGATCGATACCGCCACCCTCACCGACCTGTTGCCCGCCCTCGAAGAGGGCATGGTGCCCAAGATCGAAGCCTGCCTGCGGGCGGTAGACGCCGGGGTGCCCAGCGCGCATGTGATCGACGGCCGGGTCGAGCACTGCGTGCTGGTGGAGTTGTTCACCGATGAGGGCACCGGCACCAAGGTGGTGCGGGCATGACCACCAAGCCGCTGCTGGACCGCTGGCAGGCGGTGATGATGGACAACTACGGCACCCCGCCGCTGGCGCTGGCCAGCGGCAGCGGTGCGGTGGTCACCGACACCGACGGCCGCACCTACCTGGACCTGCTCGGCGGGATCGCCGTCAACATCCTCGGCCACCGGCACCCGGCGATCATCGAGGCCGTCACCGCACAGCTCGACACCCTTGGCCACGTCTCCAACCTTTACGCCACTGAGCCGGGAATCGAGCTGGCCGAGCAACTCGTCGGGCACCTCGGCGCCCCGGCCCGGGCGTTTTTCTGCAACTCTGGCGCTGAGGCCAATGAGGTGGCGTTCAAGTTGACCCGGCTGACCGGGCGCACGAAACTCGTTGCCGCGCAAGGCTCGTTCCACGGCAGGACCATGGGTGCTCTGGCGCTCACCGGTCAGCCCGCCAAGCAGCAGCCATTCGAGCCGCTTCCCGGGCACGTCACCCATGTGCCCTATGGCGACATCGACGCCCTGGCCTGTGCCGTCGCCGACGACACCGCCGCGGTGTTCCTCGAGCCGATCATGGGGGAGGGCGGAGTCGTCGTGCCGCCGGAGGGCTACCTGGCCGCGGCCCGCGAGATCACCAGCCGGCACGGCGCCCTGCTGGCGGTCGACGAGGTGCAGACCGGTGTCGGGCGCACCGGAATGTTCTACGCCCACCAGCACGAGGGCATCACCCCCGACATCGTCACGCTGGCCAAGGGTCTGGCCGGCGGGCTGCCGATCGGTGCCTGCCTGGCTGTCGGCCCGGCGGCCGAATTGATGACGCCGGGCCTGCACGGCAGCACCTTCGGCGGCAACCCGGTGTGCGCCGCGGCGGCCCTGGCGGTGCTGCGGGTCCTCGCCGCCGACGACCTGGTCAACCGCGCCGGAATGCTGGGCGCCATGCTGCACCACGGCATCGAGTCGCTGGACCATCCCCTGGTGGACTACGTGCGTGGCCGTGGCCTGCTGCGCGGCATCGTGCTGACGGCTCCGCACGGCAAGGCCGTGGAGAACGCGGCCCGCCAGGCCGGTTTCCTGGTCAACGCGGCCGCCCCGGACGTCATCCGACTGGCTCCGCCGCTGATCATCACCGAAGAACAGATCGGCAGCTTCCTGGCAGCCCTGCCGGGGATTCTCGACCAAGGAGCGGCGGCATGAGCATCCGGCACTTCCTGCGTGACGACGACTTGACCCCGGCCGAGCAAGCCGAGGTCCTGGCGCTGGCGGCCCAACTCAAGCAGCAGCCCTTCAGTCGCCGGCCACTCGAGGGACCACGTGGTGTCGCGGTCATCTTCGACAAGAACTCCACCCGCACCCGGTTCTCCTTCGAGATGGGCATCGCCCAACTCGGCGGCCACGCGGTCGTCGTCGACGGACGGTCCACCCAACTAGGCCGCGACGAAACACTCGCCGACACCGGGCGGGTGCTGTCCCGCTACGTCGAGGCGATCGTCTGGCGCACCTTCGGCCAGAACCGGCTCGACGAGATGGCCTCGGCAGCAACGGTTCCGGTGGTCAATGCGCTCTCCGACGAGTTCCATCCCTGCCAGATCCTCGCCGATCTGCAGACCATCGCCGAACGCAAGGGTGCACTCGACGGCTTACGGTTGTCCTACCTCGGTGACGGGGCGAACAACATGGCCCATTCGCTGATGCTCGGTGGTGTCACCGCGGGCCTGCACGTCACGATCGCCGCGCCGGCCGGCTTCGAACCGGCGCCCGGCATCGTGGCCGCGGCGAAAGCCCGTGCCGCCGAGACCGGCGCGACGGTCACCCTCACCGACGACCCGGATTCCGCCGCCGACGGCGCCGACGTTCTGGTCACCGACACCTGGACTTCGATGGGTCAGGAGAACGACGGACTGGACCGGGTGGGCCCCTTCCAGCCGTTCCAGGTCAACGCTGAGCTGTTGTCCCGGGCGGACGCGCACGCCGTTGTGCTGCACTGCCTTCCGGCCCACCGCGGCGAGGAGATCACCGACGCGGTGATCGACGGGCCGCGCAGCGCGGTCTGGGACGAGGCGGAGAACCGGCTGCACGCCCAGAAGGCTCTGCTGGTGTGGCTGCTGGGGGGCCACCCATGAAGGCCGTGAAGTCCTCCGAAGGCACGGCCACCCGGGTCGCGCGGCAGGCCCGCATCATTGCGATTCTGTCCTCGCAGCCGGTACACAGCCAAAGCGAACTGGCCGCCGCGCTGGCCGACGACGGCATCGACGTCACCCAGGCCACCCTGTCGCGTGATCTCGAGGAACTCGGCGCTGTCAAACTGCGTGGCGCCGACGGGGGAGTCGGGGTCTACGTCGTCCCCGAGGACGGCAGCCCGGTCCGCGGCGTGTCCGGCGGCACCGAGCGGCTGTCCCGACTACTGGGCGAATTGCTGGTATCCACCGACTCCAGTGCCAATCTGGCGGTGCTGCGCACCCCGCCCGGGGCTGCCCACTACCTGGCCAGTGCGATCGACCGGGCGGCGCTGCCCGAGGTGGTCGGCACCGTCGCCGGTGATGACACCATCCTGGTGATCGCCCGGGAGCCGATGAGCGGAGCGCAACTGGCCGCCATGTTCGAGAACATCCGTTAAGCAGTTTCGAGTTAAGGAGCACGTCATGTCCGAGCGCGTCATCCTGGCCTATTCCGGCGGCCTGGACACCTCGGTGGCTATCAGCTGGATCGGCAAGGAGACCGGCCGCGAGGTCGTCGCCGTGGCCATCGACCTCGGCCAGGGCGGCGAGGACATGGAGGTGGTGCGCCAACGTGCGGTGGACTGCGGGGCCGTGGAGGCGGTCGTGGTCGACGCCCGCGACGAATTCGCCGACGAGTACTGCCTGCCGGCGATCCAGTCCAACGCGCTCTACATGGACCGCTACCCGCTGGTCTCGGCGCTGAGTCGGCCCCTGATCGTCAAACACCTCGTCGCGGCCGCCCGGCAGTTCGGCGGCGGCATCGTCGCCCACGGCTGCACCGGAAAGGGCAACGACCAAGTCCGTTTCGAAGTCGGATTCGCTTCGCTGGCACCGCATTTGGAGGTGCTGGCCCCGGTCCGCGACTACGCCTGGACCCGGGAGAAGGCCATCGCCTTCGCCGAGGACAACGCCATCCCGATCAATGTGACCAAGCGTTCGCCGTTCTCCATCGACCAGAACGTCTGGGGTCGTGCGGTGGAGACCGGTTTCCTTGAGCATCTGTGGAATGCGCCGACCAAGGACGTCTACGACTACACCGAAGACCCCACCCTGAACTGGAACACCCCCGACGAGGTGGTCATCGGGTTCGAGCGCGGAGTTCCGGTGTCGATTGACGGCAACTCCGTCACTGTGCTGGAAGCGATCGTTGAAATGAACCGGCGTGCCGGCGCCCAGGGTGTGGGCCGCCTCGACGTGGTGGAGGACCGACTGGTCGGCATCAAGAGCCGCGAGATCTATGAGGCCCCCGGCGCCATGGTTCTCATCACCGCCCACACCGAACTCGAGCACGTCACCCTGGAACGCGAACTGGGCCGCTTCAAGCGCAGTACCGATCAGCGCTGGTGCGAACTGGTCTACGACGGCCTGTGGTTCTCCCCGCTGAAGACCGCACTGGAGGCATTCGTCGCCAACACCCAGGAACGGGTCACCGGCGAAATCCGGATGGTGCTGCACGGCGGGCACATCGCCGTGAACGGCCGGCGCAGCCCGCAGTCGCTGTACGACTTCAATCTGGCCACCTACGACGAGGGCGACACGTTCGACCAGTCCTCGGCCAAGGGCTTCGTGCACATTCACGGGTTGTCCTCGAAGATCGCCGCGGCCAGGGATCGCGGCCTGGCGACATGAGCACCAACGAGGGCTCACTGTGGGGCGGCCGCTTCGCGGGCGGCCCGGCCCCCGCGCTGGCCGCACTGAGCAAGTCCACCCATTTCGACTGGGTGCTCGCCCCGTACGACATCGCCGCCTCCAAAGCGCACACCCGGGTGCTGCACCGGGCCGGCCTGCTCAGCGATGAGCAGCGCGACGGGCTGCTGGCCGGCCTGGACCGCCTCGGCGCCGACCTGGCCGACGGCAGCTTCGTTCCGTTGCCCGGCGACGAGGATGTGCACGGGGCGCTGGAACGCGGCCTCATCGACCGGGCCGGCGCCGATCTCGGCGGGCGCTTGCGGGCTGGCCGCTCGCGTAACGATCAGGTCGCCACCCTGTTCCGGATGTGGCTTCGCGACGCGATGCGCAGGGTCGCCGGCGGTGTCCTGGATGTGGTCGCCGCACTCGCCGGCCAAGCAGCCGCCCACCCGGAGGCCATCATGCCGGGTAAGACCCACCTGCAGGCCGCCCAGCCGGTGCTGTTGGCACACCACCTGCTGGCCCACGCGCACCCGCTGCTGCGCGACGTCGAGCGCATCGCCGACTTCGACGCCCGCACCGCGGTGTCGCCGTACGGATCGGGGGCACTGGCCGGCTCGTCGCTGGGCCTGAACCCCGACGCCATCGCCGCGGAGTTGGGTTTCGCTGCGGCGGCCGACAATTCGATCGACGCGACCTCGGCACGTGACTTCGCTGCAGAGGCCGGATTCGTACTGGCAATGATCGGCGTGGACCTGTCCCGGCTCGCCGAGGACATCATCCTCTGGAGCACAACCGAATTCGGCTACGTCACTCTCGACGACGCCTGGTCGACCGGCAGCTCGATCATGCCGCAGAAGAAGAACCCCGATATTGCCGAGTTGGCGCGCGGCAAAGCAGGAAGGCTGATCGGCAACCTGGCCGGTCTGCTGGCCACCCTCAAGGCGCAGCCGCTTGCGTACAACCGCGACCTTCAAGAAGACAAGGAACCGGTGTTCGACTCCGTCGCGCAGCTGGAGTTGCTGCTGCCGGCCATGGCCGGGTTGGTGGCCACTCTGCGCTTCGATGTGCAGCGGATGGCGGCACTGGCCCCGGCCGGCTACACCCTGGCTACTGACATCGCGGAATGGCTTGTGCGCCAAGGTGTACCGTTTCGGATTGCGCACGAATCGGCTGGAGCGGCGGTGCGGGTCGCCGAGGCCCGCGGTGTGGGCCTGCCGGAACTCACCGACGACGAGTTCGCCGCGATCAGCGACCAACTGACGCCCGAAGTCCGCGACGTGCTTACCGTTGCGGGTTCGGTGTCGGCCCGCAATGCGCGCGGCGGGACTGCGCCCGCTCAGGTGGCCCGCCAACTCGACGGAGTGCTGAGCACCGCCGCCCGACTCAGGTCGGCGCTGACCCGCTGACCCGCTGACCCGTCAGGCTCCTCAGTCGTCTGACTCGATCCGCTCCGATAGCTCCAACCACCGGTTTTCGGTGTCGGACAGTTCGCTTTCCATCGTGCGCAACTCGCCGCTGAGCCGCCCGATTCCGGCGTGATCGGATTGGTCATATTCAGCCAACTCAACGTGTTTGGCGTTGATCCGTTCGGTCAGCTTGGTGATCGCCCGGTCCAGCGCGCTGATCTCCTTCTGCACGTTTCGCAACGCCGCGCCGGACAGGGCCTGCGCCGGGGCGGATTGCTGCGTGCGGGGCTGGCTCGGACCGCCGGTTGGCCGCTGCGCCTTGATCCGCAGATACTCATCGACCCCCCCGGGCAGGTGCCGAAGGTGGCCGTCGAGGATCGCGTACTGCTGATCGGTGACCCGCTCCAACAGATACCGATCGTGTGACACCACGATCAGCGTCCCAGGCCAGGAGTCCAGCAGATCCTCGGTGGCCGAGAGCATGTCGATGTCGACATCGTTGGTCGGCTCATCGAGGACCAGCACGTTGGGTTCATCCAGAATCGTGAGCATCAGTTGCAGGCGCCGACGCTGGCCGCCGGACAGGTCACCCACCCGGGCGGAGAGCTGGTCGCGGCGAAATCCCAAGCGCTCCAGCAGTTGCGCCGGGGTGAGTTCCTTACCGTCGACCAGATAGCCGGTCTGCAGCCGCCCGATCACCTCGCGGACCAGATCGTCGGCGATCTCGGTCAGCCGGCCGGCCTGTTGGTCCAGCATCGCCAGTCGCACGGTCTTGCCGCGTTTAACCCGGCCGCTGTCGGGTTCGACGGTCCCGGCGATCAGCCCGAGCAGAGTCGACTTTCCCGCGCCGTTGGCGCCGACGATGCCGGTCCGCTCGCCCGGGGCGATCCGCCACTCCACGTTTCGCAGCACCGGTTTCGCAGCACCGGTTTGCCCCGCCCCGGTTTCCCCCGACCCGGATTCCCCTGCCCCTGATTCCCCCGACCCGGATTCACCAAAGGACACCGACACATCCAGCAGATCGACGACGTCCTTGCCCAACCGGGCGGTGGCCAGCTTGGCCAGTTCGACGGGGTTGCGCAGCGGCGGCACATCGGCGATGAGTTGGTTAGCCGCGTCGATCCGGAACTTCGGTTTGGCGGTACGGGCCGGGGCTCCCCGGCGCAGCCAGGCCAGTTCCTTGCGCATCAGGTTCTGTCGCTTGGCCTCGCTGGCGGCCGCGATCCGATCCCGCTCCACCCGCTGCAGGACGTAGGCGGCGTAACCGCCGTCGAACGGATCGACCAGCCCCCCTTTATCGGTGGCGTGAACCTCCCAGGTGGTGGTGGCGACCTCGTCGAGGAACCACCGGTCATGGGTGACGACCAGCAGCCCCCCGGTGTTGCGGGGCCAGCGCCCCTTGAGGTGGGCGGCCAGCCAGGTGATGCCCTCGACGTCGAGATGGTTGGTGGGCTCATCCAGGGCGATGACGTCCCAGTCCTCGATCAGCAGCGCCGCCAACTGGACACGGCGGCGCTGCCCGCCGGAGAGCGTTGCGACTGCGGCGTTCCAATCGAGGTCGGCCACCAGGCCCGCAACGACGTCGCGCACCCGCGCCTCGCCGGCCCACTCATGGTCAGGCCGATCGCCGACCAGGGTGGCGCCGATGGAGTCGGCCGGGTCGAGGGTGTCGGCCTGCTCCAGTGCGGCCACCCGCAGCCCACCCCGGCGGGTGACCCGCCCGGAATCGGGCGTGACCCGCCCGGTGAGCATGCCCAGCAGGCTGGACTTGCCGTCGCCGTTGCGTCCGACGATCCCGATCCGGTCGCCGTCATTCACCCCGACCGTCACGGCCTCGAAGACGACCTGCGTCGGGTACTTCAGACCCAGGCCTTCGCCGCCCAGCAGGTGTGCCACCGCCAAGACCTTACTAATCGCTAAACTAGCAGGCTGCGGGGCGGCAACGGGATCTGGGTGTGTGCCATGATTGGCGGTTGTCGGGGAGGGCAATTCGGCGGTTTTTTTCGGGCAGGGAGCTCGGGCAGGGAGCAATCGTGGATCTGAGTCTGTCGGCAATCACCAAACCCCTCGAGCGGTTGGTGGCGACCGCCCAGAACGGGTACGAGGTCGCGCGCTTCGGCGGACTGGAAACCGGCGCGGTGCCCTCACCGTTCCAGATCGTCGAGAGCACACCCATGTACAAGCTCCGGCGCTACTTCCCGCCGGACACCCGGCCCGGTAAGGCCGAGTCCGGTCCGGCGGTGCTGATGGTGCACCCGATGATGATGTCGGCCAACATGTGGGACGTCACCAGGGAGGACGGCGCCGTCGGCATCCTGCACGCGGCCGGCCTGGACACCTGGGTGATCGACTACGGCTCGCCGGACGAGATCGAGGGCGGCATGGAGCGCACCCTCACCGACCACATCGTTGCACTGAGCCAGGCCATCGACACCGTCCGCGATGCCACCGGGCACAGTGTCCATCTGGCCGGCTACTCCCAGGGCGGCATGTTCTGCTACCAGACCGCCGCCTTCCGGCGGTCCAAGGACGTCGCCAGCATCGTGACGTTCGGGTCACCGGTGGACACCCTGGCCGGACTGCCGGGCGGCCTGCCGAGCCACCTCGCCGTCGGCGTCGCCGACTTCCTCGCCGACCACGTCTTCAGCCGCATCGACATCCCGGGCTGGCTGGCCCGCGCCGGTTTCCAGATGCTCGATCCGGTCAAGACGGCCAAGTCCCGGGTCGAGTTCCTGCTGCAACTGCACGACCGGGAATCCCTGCTGCCCCGAGAA
>Ga0164293_10001909_pt1 | contig 17651 bp, 14 predicted proteins | sample GEODES118metaG_FD_111487 | JGI IMG/M metagenome (GOLD analysis project Ga0164293, IMG submission 111487) | Eutrophic lake water microbial communities from Lake Mendota, Wisconsin, USA - GEODES118 metaG | ecosystem: Environmental > Aquatic > Freshwater > Lake | place: USA: Lake Mendota...
CCAACGAGCAAGCCTACATCTGGGCCTACAACAGCCAGACCATGAACATCGGCACCGAGTGGGCCCTCATCACCAACAACTCCACCGACGGCAACGCCGCCGACAACTGGCTCATCCCACCCCTCCCCGATCCCTGCAACTGCGTCTCCGGAGCCGACTCCCTCGAATGGCGCCTCTCCACCGCCTCCCAGCCCGACTTCGGCGGCCTCAACGACGAATACGGCCCCGGCAACGTCTCCAGCACCCCCCCCACCTACTCCCTGCAAACCGCCGTGCTCCCCGAGCCCAGCAGCGCCCTCCTCGTCCTCACCGCCTCGCTGTTCATGCCCCGTCGCCGCCGAGCCTCACTCAAGGCCCAGTAAGCAAGGGTAAGTTAAAAGGTAACGAATTGATAACACGATAAGCGTTACTCGTTCGAAGCGGCACACGGTACCCATCACCGCTCCACGTCATGCCCACATGGCTTCATAGCCACTTCAAAGAAGCCCCCACCCTCAGTCTACCCACCCAAAAGGTACCCATCACCACCCCACGAGTTGCCTCCTCCAAAGCACCCATCACCGCTCCACGTGATGCCCCCTCCAACCCCACCCACTATTCCACCCCAAAGCCACAAACCACCCACCTCACTTCCCAGCCTTCTTCCCCTTCCCCTTCCCAACCTCCTGTCCCAAAACTTCCCCACGATCCGCCGGCATCGACCGATGCCACGCCACCACCGCCCGCCTCATCCGCTCCACCACCTCCCCATTCTGCTCCGCCACATTCCGAGCCTCACCCGCATCCTCACCCAAATCATACAACTGCGCCCGCCCCCCGTCATACTCGCACAGCAGTTTCCAGTTCCCCTCCCTCATCGCCAAATCCGGCAACCGCTCCGGCTGAGCCGGCGACACGATCTTCCGATCCGGCGGACGCCTCCAAAAAATCGGCGCCTTCCGCGACACCTCACTCTCCCCAACCAAGACCCCCGCCAAACCCTCCCCATCAAACACCACCCCCTCCGGCTTCGACACTCCCGCAATTTCCAACAGCGAAGGCGCCAAATCAAACGCCGCAAACACCGACGCCTCATTCACCAAGCCCGCCTTCCCCTTCGCCATCAACCCCGGCGCCCAAACCACCAAAGGAGACCGCACCCCTCCCTCATAAAGCGTCGCCTTCGTCCCACGAAACGGCCCCGCACTCCCCGCCCCAGACTCCGGCCCATTGTCCGAACAAATCAAAATGAGAGTGTTCTCCCTCAACTCGGGCGAGCCTCTCACAAAATCAAAGAGCTTCCCAAACTGCCGATCCATCTCCTCCAGCACCGACAAATACAAACCCCGCTTCCCCTCCGCCCACTTGTCCACCGGCGGCCACCACGGCCCATGCACGTCATCCGGCCACAGGTTCACATAAAACGGCTTCTTCGCCGCCACCGCGCGCTCCATAAAAGGAATCGCCGCCTCGATAAATCCACCCGTGATCGTTGACCGCTGCCGCCACTCCACCGGACCGCCCAATCGCTCCGCATCCCCCCAAATCTTCCCCGGTTCACTCTCACCAGGCTTCATCGTCATCGGCAGCACCTTCGCCCCCATCCCCTCAAAATTCGTCAGCGACTCATCAAAGCCATACGCCGTGATCGGCGGCGCATCATCCACATCCCGTTGCCCGCCCAAATGCCACTTCCCAAAGTGCCCCGTCGCATACCCCGCCCCCTGCAGCATCCTCGCTAGCGTCGGCGCCTTCACATCCAGCCAATCCGCCACCCCCCGCCGCTCGTTGTCTGCCCGGTTGTTCAAATACGACGTAATCCGCCAGCGATGCGGATACTGCCCTGTCGTCAGCGCACACCGCGAAGGCGAGCAAATCGGCGAGTTCACATAAAACTGCTCAAACCGAATCCCCTCCGCCGCCAACCGATCCACATTCGGCGTCTTCGCATCCCCATTCCCAAAGCAGGAAAAATCCCCCCACCCCATGTCATCAATAAACACCATGATGATGTTCGGCCTCCCCTCTACTGCCCCCAGATCCGAACCCCCAGCCACCAAACACCCCATCACTAGCCAAAGAAAAGAACGCATTATCCATTGACGACGCGTCCCCAACCAAACTTCCAGCAAAACCTCCACCAGACGCTATCGAATCTCAACCCGCTCAGCGGAATCAAATCGCATACGCCCCTGCCGCATCCGAGTCATCCGCCCCATCCAGCGTCCGCGTGATCATCCCCGCAGCCACCGTGTTGTTCGTCTGCTCATCCACCAGCACAAAACTCCCCGTGATCCGGTTCACCGAATACGCATCACAAAAAATCGGCGTCGCCAACCGCAACCGAATGCACCCAATGTCATTCATCGAGAACTCCGTCTGCTCCGCCACCTTGTCCAAGGTCGTGATGTCCACCTTGTACACCACCTCCTGCACCACCGCCCTCACCTCACGCGTCGTGTGCCGCAAATAATACCGGCCCCGCGTCTTCATCTTCTTCTCCGAAAACCAGCAGATCATCGCATCCAAATTCTGCGTCACATGCGGCGGATTCTCAGGCTTCGCCAGCAGATCCCCGCGACTGATGTCAATCTCGTCCGCCAACTCGATCGAATACGACAACGCAGGCTCCGTCTCCTCGCAGTCCCCGTTGAACGTGTGAATCCCCGTGATCGTCGAGGTCAACCCCGCCGGATACGCAATCACTTGGTCGCCCACCTTGAAACTCCCACTCGCCACCCGCCCCGCATAGCCCCGATAATCATGATGCTCGTCCGACATCGGCCGAATCACCCACTGCACCGGATACCGCGACTCCACATGCGCCTCGCCCAGATGCACCTTCACCGTCTCCAAATGCTCCAAAAGCGTCGGCCCCGAATACCAATCCATCTTCTCTGAAGCATCCACCACATTGTCCCCATTCAACGCACTCATCGGAATCGGCATGATCGCCACCGGATTCTCCAAATCCGCCGCAAACCTCATGAAATCCGCGCAAATGGAATCAAACACCTTCTGGTCGTAGTCCACCAAATCCATCTTGTTCACCGCCAGCACCACCTGCTGAATCCGCAGCAACCCCGCCAAAAACGCATGCCTCCGCGTCTGCTCCACCACCCCCTGACGCGCATCAATCAAAATGATCGCCAAATCCGCTGTCGACGCCCCAGTCACCATGTTCCGCGTGTACTGCACGTGCCCCGGAGTATCCGCGATGATGAACTTCCGCTTCGGCGTCGCAAAATACCGATACGCCACATCAATCGTGATCCCCTGCTCCCGCTCCGCCCGCAGCCCATCCGTCAAAAGAGCCAGATTCACATGCTCATCCCCCCGCCGCTTTGAAGACTCCTCCACCGCCGCCAACTGATCCTCAAAAATGCTTTTGCAGTCATAAAGCAACCGCCCAATCAGCGTGCTTTTGCCATCATCAACAGAGCCCGCCGTCGTAAAGCGCAGCAAACTGGATTCTTCGGGATTGAGTTGAACGTCCATGTAAATAGGTCTTCGAAAAGTCAGTAATCTTGTTCGTCTTAGCACTATCGGGTTTTAGAAATACCCCTCTTTTTTCCGGTCCTCCATCGCCGTCTCCGACCGCCGGTCATCCGCCCGCGTCCCACGCTCTGTCTGCCGCGCCGCCGCCACCTCCGCCACAATGTCATCCAGCGTCGCCGCCGTCGATAGCACCGCTCCCGTGCAAGTCACATCCCCCACCGTCCGGAAACGAATCGTCATCTCCTCAATCTTCGCCTTCTCCTCCTCCAACAAATTCACAAACCCCGTCTCCGCATCCAGCAATTGCCCATGCCGATTGATGATCTTCCGCTGGTGCGAAAAATACAAACTCGGCAAAGGAATCTTCTCCTGCCGAATGTACTGCCACACATCCATCTCCGTCCAGTTCGACAACGGAAACACCCGGAAGTGCTCCCCAAAGTGCTTCCTCCCATTGAAAATGTTCCACAACTCAGGCCGCTGATTCTTCGGGTCCCACTGACCAAACTCGTCGCGATGCGAGAAAAACCGCTCCTTCGCCCGCGCCTTCTCCTCATCCCGACGCCCCCCACCCAAACACGCATCAAACTGATGCTCCTCGATCGTGTCCAACAACGTCACCGTCTGCAACTTGTTCCGACTCGCATTCGGCCCCTTCTCCTCCACCACCCGACCCTCATCAATGCTCTTCTGCACCAACCCCACCACCAAATTCGCCCGAATCTCCTTCACAAACTCATCCCGATAAGTCATCGCCTCCGGAAAATTGTGCCCCGTGTCCACATGCAGCAAAGGAAACGGAATCCGTGCCGGATAAAACGCCTTCCGCGCCAGCCAGGCCATCACAATCGAATCCTTGCCGCCCGAAAAAAGCAGCGCCGGTTTCTGAAATTGAGCCGCCGTTTCGCGAAGCACGTAAATCGCTTCGCTCTCCAAGTATTGCAGGTGTGTCAGTGACATGAACAAAATTGAAAAGGTTCTCGGTTACTTCGCCGCATCAGTCGTCAACGCCGCATGCAAACCGCACTCATGCTTCTCATCCCCTTTGGCTGGGTCATAGTAAGTGTTCTCATTCGGCAACCCATTCGCCGCCACATAAGCGTCCAACTCCACCCGCGTCCAATCCAGCAACGGATTCACCTTCAGCGTCTGAAACTTCTCATCCCACATCACCGTCTTCAGCGTCGCCGCCCGCTGCGGATTCTGCTCCCGCCTCAACGCCGTGATCCACACCGCCGGTGCCATCTCCCGCATCCCCCTCTCAAACGGCTCTAGCTTCATCACCCGGCTAAAGTCCTCCACCTTCTCCACTTCGTCCGGCGTCGGCAGCAGCCCCCCATTGATCGCCTTCCAATGCTCCGCCGTCATCTTCGGCAGATACGGATAAACCGTCATCGCCACCTGCTTCATCGTCGCATCCGCAAACCGATACGTCTCCGGCAAATTGGCCCCATGATCCACCCAAAGCACATCCACCCCAGGCTGAATCGCCGCCGCCAAATGCAAAATCACCGACTCATACGGCCTAAAATTCGTCGTCACCACCGCCCGCCCCAATCCCAACTCCAACACCCCACGAATCACCTCCCCAGCCGACTTCCCCCGGAGCTCCTGATCAAGTTTTTCTGCCAATACTGCGTTCATTCCGCGACTATTGACCTTATTCCCGATGTGTAAAGTAGGAAATTAAAAGATGTCATTCAGAATCAATGGCCCAACAAGCCAAGGCTCCCCCGCCAGAACACAACCATTCAACAAACGCTGGAACGAATCCAGCACGACTCCAGCCACCAACCTTACCCCTACCCCCCGGCTCAACCCTGCGCTTGCGCCCAGTCGATCGCAGCTTTGCAAATCTCCCAGAAACTTGCGCTCTCCAGACTCGCTCCACCCACCAACGCCCCGTCCACATCCGTCTGGCTAATGAGTTCCGCCATGTTGTTCGGCTTCACGCTGCCGCCGTATTGGATCCGAATTTTCTGCGCCGTATCCACATCAAAGATATCACCCAGCACCTTGCGGATAAACGCATGCGCCTCTTGCGCCTGCTCAGGACTCGCGGTCCGCCCAGTCCCAATGGCCCACACCGGCTCATAGGCGATCACGCACTCAAGCATCTTGTGCGCTCCGACCTCCGCCAAACCACCACGCAACTGGGTCTCCAACACCTTCTCGATCAATCCCCCATCCCGCTCCTCCAGGGTTTCACCCACGCAAAGAATCGGGTGCAACCGCGCTTCCAACGCCGCAATCACCTTCGCATTGATCACCGCATCGGTCTCACCAAAAATCGCCCGCCGCTCGCTGTGACCCAAAATCACCTGCGTGCAACCGCACTCCTTGATCATCCGGGCGCTGATCTCAGCCGTGTAAGCTCCAGCCGGATGCTGTGACATGTTCTGCGCCGCCAACTCAATCCCCTTCTCACGCCCATTCTTCAGCACACTGCTCGCCCGCTCCAGGCTCACAAACGGCGGCGCCACCACCACCTGCACCGGGCACTTCTCCGGCACCAGCCGGGCAAAACTCCGCAAGAACTCCTCAGTCTCCTGAGGTGTCATGTGCATTTTCCAGTTGGCTGCGATGATGGGTTTACGAAAGGTTGCCATGTAGATGTCGAATTGAGGGGGGCCGTTTCTTTAGGGTCAAAAATGTCACTTGTCCAGCAACACAGCGACCCCTGGCAGCACTTTTCCTTCCAGCAACTCCAGCGAGGCCCCTCCCCCGGTCGAAATAAACGTCATCTTGTCCGCCAACTTGGCCTTCTTCACCGCCTTCACACTGTCCCCACCCCCAATGATCGTGGTCGCCCCGCTGTTCGCAGCCACCACCTCAGCGATGTCAAACGTCCCCTTGGCCGCTTCCTTGATCTCAAACACCCCCATCGGCCCGTTCCAAATCACCGTCTTCGCCCCGGCCACCGCCTCAGCAAAAAGCTTCACCGACTCAGGTCCGATATCCACCCCTTCCCAACCCTCCGGAATATCCTCATTCACCCCCGTATACCGCGTCACACCCAACTGCTTCGTGTCAAAATCAAACGAGTCCGTGATCAACGCATCCACCGGGATCAACAAATTCACTCCGCGCGCCTTCGCCTTATCCAAAGCCGCCTGCGCGATCGGTTCCCACTCGGGCTTGTACAAACTCTTACCCAGCGTGATGCCCTGCACCAACTTCCGGAACGTGTACGCCATCCCACCCCCAATGATGATCGTGTCCGCCTTTTCCAGCAGTCGATTGATCACCTCAATCTTGTCACTCACCTTCGCCCCACCCAAAATCACCACAAACGGCCGCGCTGGATTCTCCAGCTCATCATGCAGATAGGCCAACTCCTTCTCCATCAGCAAACCCGAAACCGCTGGCAAATACGAGGCCACACCGGCCGTCGACGCGTGCGCCCGGTGCGCCGATCCAAAAGCATCGTTCACAAACACCTCCGCCAACTCCGCAAACTGCTTCGCCAGTTCGGCATCATTCTTCTCCTCACCCGCCTCAAAACGCACATTCTCCAGCAGCAGCACCTCCCCATTCTGCAAAGCCTCCGCCGCCGCCTTCGTCTCAGCTCCCACACAACTCTCCGCAAACCCCACCGTCTTGCCAATCAACGCCCCAAGCGCCGCCGCCACCGGTTTCAAACTCTGCTTCGGATCCCGCTGACCTTTCGGACGCCCCAAATGACTGCACAAAATGATCCTCGCCCCTTTTTCCATCAGCGCCTGAATCGTCGGCAGCGTCATCCGAATCCGCGTGTCATCCGTGATCACCATCTCCCCGTCCTTCTCCTCAAGCGGCACGTTGAAATCCACACGCACCAGCACTCGCTTGCCACTCAGTTCCAGGTCATGAATCGTTTTTTTAGCCATAATCAGTCGGGTCTTGAAATTAAAAGATCGGGGTTCGTTTCAGCCTACCCAAAAACAGTCCAAAAGCAGATTGTATTCCAGGCCGGAGAGCCAAGACGCTAGCACACTGTCCACTTCCCGCTCCAAAAAACTGCGATTTTCTCGCCGCAAAACATCGTAACTCCTCACGACAGAACCTTGCATCCACCCCGCATCTCGCCATCATCCCGCCCACACCATGGCCTACATCAACGAAAACTACCTCAAGCTGAAAGCCGGATACCTCTTCCCGGAAATCGCCCGTCGCGTCAAAGTCTTCAATGAATCCAACCCCGAGGGTGCAAAACGCCTCATCCGCTGCGGCATCGGCGACGTCACCGAACCCCTTCCCGAAGCCGTCCGCTATGCCATGCACGACGCCGTCGACGAACAAGGCGTTCGCGATACCTTCAAAGGCTACGGCCCCGAGCAAGGCTACGACTTCCTCCGCAACGCCATCGCCGACCACGACTTCAAAGCCCGCGGCCTCAACGTCGAACCCGACGAAATCTTCATTTCCGACGGCTCCAAATGCGACACCGGCAACATCCTCGACATCTTCGGAGCCGGCAATAAAATCGCCATCACCGACCCCGTCTACCCCGTCTACGTCGACACCAACGTCATGGTCGGCAATACCGGCGACGCCAACGAAAACGGCGCCTACGAAGGCCTCGTCTACCTCAAGTGCAACGCCGAAAACGGCTTCGTCCCTGAAATTCCCGACCAACCCGTCGACCTCATCTACCTCTGCTACCCCAACAACCCCACCGGCGCCACCGCCACCCGCGCTCAACTCGAAGCCTGGGTCGCCTACGCCCTCAAAAACAAAGCCATCCTGCTCTACGACGCCGCCTACGAGGCCTTCATCCAGGACCCCTCCATCCCCCGCTCCATCTACGAAATCGAAGGCGCCCGCGACTGCGCCATCGAGTTCCGCAGCTTCTCCAAAAACGGCGGATTCACCGGCGTTCGCTGCGCCTTCATCGTCATCCCCAAAACCCTCATGGGCCGCAAAAAAGACGGCACACCCCAGGCCATCCACCCGCTCTGGAGCCGCCGCCACAGCACCAAGTTCAACGGCGCCAGCTACATCGTCCAGCGCGGCGCCGCCGCCCTCTACACCGATGAAGGCAAATCCCAGGTCCGCGCCCTCATCGAACACTACATGGGCAACGCCGCCCTCCTCGTTCAAGCCTGCAAAGAAGCCGGTCTGAGCGTCTTCGGCGGCATTAACGCCCCCTACGTCTGGGTCGGCTGCCCTGCCGGGGTCACCAGTTGGCAAATGTTCGACAAAATGCTCAACGAAGCCAACGTCGTCATCACCCCCGGCGCCGGATTCGGCTCCGCTGGCGAAGGCTACTTCCGCATCAGCGCCTTCAACACCCGCGCCAACGTCGAAGAAGTCTGCCGCCGAATCAAAGCCCTCCAGTAGTCGAGCCCTTCAAGAATCGATCTAATCAAAAAAGAGGCGGATGGTCACCCATCCGCCTCTTCGCGTTTCAAATCCATTCAGCTCAAACTCAAGCGTACGAACTCTCCACCCGCGTCGCCACGTCACGATACCCATAATCCGCGTTGTAGATCTCCTTCAACGCTTCCAGGTAACCCTCGCGGTCACTCAGTTTCTCACACACCATCGCCAGTTCGTAGAGCACCTCTTTCTTGGTCGCATCCATGATCGCCAACTCCTTCAGCGCATCTGCAAACGAGCTCTTCGCCAAATCGTTCATGTTCTTCCGCTCAAAGCAGCGCCCCAGCATCAACATCGCCTTCGTCCGAATGTGCGGATTCGACTTCGCCTGCTGCAACTCCGGAATCGCCTCCGTATACATCCCCGCATTGAAGTACGCCTGGCCCAAGTCATAGCGCAATTGCTTGTCCGTCGGATTCCGATCCACCCGCGCCTTCGATTCATTGATCACCACCGCGCTACGCTCCATCCGAATCTCTGCAATCCGCGCCCGCTTCTCTTCGATGTCCGGAGCGTTGGGATCCGCCTCAATCTCAGACTCCATCCGCTCAATCTCACGATCCTTCACCACATCCCGCAGCAACTCTGTCTTCCGTTGCAGGGCCACATCCCCGGGATTCAGCGTCAGCGCATAATCAAAGAACATCTGCGCGCTCTCCAATTGCCCCATTTTCTCATACAAATCCGCCATCCGCTTCACCGTGTTGATGTTCGTCTGATCCGCGTTGTACTGCTCGATCGTCTTCGCCAGCAGAGCCTCCATTTGCTCCTGGGTCATCCCCTGCTTGTTCATCATCTCAAGCTCCGCCGCCTCATCCGCATTCTTCATCGACTTGCGGAAATCTCCATCCGAACCCCACCCCTGACGACTGATCGACATCCGCGCCGCTGCATCCTTCTCTCCCTTGATCGCATTCATGTCCCGCGGATCCGTCTTCAGAATCGCCCGATACGTGTCCCCCGCCTTCTCCGGATTGTCGTGCGACATGTAGTGCTCAGCCAGCTTGTACATGTTCTTCGTGTTCGTCGGATGTCCCATCATCACCGTCTCCAGCGCCAGCGCAGCCAAATCCGGAAAGTGAATCCGCATCGCCAAATCATACAGCTGCGAATTCCCATTCAAACTGAACGGATCATTCTGAAACACGTTCTCCTCCAAATCCGCAATCTGCTCCAACGGCTCCTTCTTGCCTCCGCCCTTAAACAAACCGCCACCTCCACCGCCAAAGCTGAACATCTTCTTCGTCCCAGCCTTCGCTTTCTCCCCCTCCGCCCGCCGCAACAAACGACGACCATCCAAAAAGCCCGGCACCGCCTTCACAATCGGCAACGTCAAACTCACCACGTAATCCCAGTTGCGCTGCTCAAACGACAGCATCGCCTTCTTCCAGAGGTTTTGAAATTTCGGTTCGAGTTCGGATTCTTGGACGATCATAGCAGATGAATGAGGATGATTAAGATCAGTTGGTTTGGATAAAATGAAATTGGATTGGCCCCGGTCAAGCCCCAGGCTTCTTGGCGGCAGGAGCTTCAGGCACCGCAACAGGTTCCACAGATGGCGCTTCAGCCGCCGCCCCCCCAGTCACCTTCGCCGCCATCTCCTTCAACTCCTCACTCACCCCACGGGTGAAGCTTTCCACGCTAAAACCGTGCTCGAAGAGCACCATCCAGCAGAATGTGGCCACCAAAAAGGCTAGGAACCACAGGATTTTTGACAGCAAACGCATGAATTTTGGGGGGAGAGGAAGACTAATGACAAAAGCAGTGACACGTCCAGCCTGGAATTCACTCTTTTGAGCAAAAAATGGCCCATTCACTAACGAATCGACACCTCATAGTACTCCAGCGCCCACTCCCGCATGTACCTCACCCTCAGCGCTTTCATCCGGTACACGATCAACTCCGGATTCTCCGGTGTCCTCAAATAAGCCCTCAGCAAAGGGTTCCCTTCCCAAATCTCCCCCAAAATCCCAGCCTCAGTCACCACCTCCGCCTCAGCCGTGATCCTCACCTGGTTATGCTCCTCATCCGTGTAGCACAACTCCACCTTCGGATTGGCCGCAATCTCCGCCGTCTTGCCATACCGCCGCAAATTCGCCACATAAACCGTAAAGCCATCCGTCCGCACTGGCGAAACCGGTCTCACCCGAGGCTGATCCCCCTCCACCGTCGCCAACACTGGAAACTTCGCAGCCTTCATTGTCGCCTGCGCCAATGCAGGCAACTCACTCACTTCAATCGGCGTCGGTTGTGGCTGGCCCATCTCAAATCTCCGGTCGATACACCACGATGCTCCCCAGCAGGGTCTCCTGCTCCACCTGCAAATGGTTCAGCTTGATCAACTCCAGCATCGCCAAAAACGTCACAATCACCTCCCCACGACTCGCCGCCCCCTGAAACAGCGACTCAAACGGCACCCTCTCTCCCGCCACCAGCGTGTCCAGCAGATGCTCGATCTTGTCCGCCACCGTGAACCGATCATCCACGATCTCCCGAATATCCGTCGTGTTCTCAAACCGCTTCAACACCCGCTGAAACGCCCGAATCAAATCAAACACCCCCACCTGCGCCACCGCCACCGGCGCGCTCAAATCAGGCAGCTCCGGCGTCGTCGCAAAGAATTCCTCCGCCTTTACCTCCTGCGTGCCCAAAAACTGCGCCGCATCCTTGAACTTCTTGTACTCCACCAACTGCCGGATCAATTCCCACCGTGGATCATCCTCATCCGCCTCCTCATCCGGCGGCTGCTGCAATTTTGGCAGTAACTCCCGACTCTTGATGTACATCAAATTGGCCGCCATCACGATGAACTCGCTCGCCAACTCAATGTTCAACATCTTGAACGTGTCCACATAGTCCAGATACTGCTTCGTGATCCGCTCCAGCGACACGTCATAAATGTCGATCTCATCCTTCTTGATGAGATACAGCAGCAGGTCCAACGGCCCCTCGAAAATCTCCAGTTTTACTTTGTAGTCAGCTTCATCCACCCACCCAACTAAGCCAGCCCCCCCCTGCTTGCCACAGAAAAAACCACCCGGCTCCCACGATTCACCAAATCCCATCAATCCGGCCCAAATCGCACCCAAGTCACCGCCGTCCAAGGCCCCTCCTCCGGATGCCTCAACGCCCTCCAATACCAGGCCGACACATCCGTAAACAAATCCCCACCAGCACTCCGAATCTGTTCGCACACCACCAATTCCCGCTCCTCCCCTCGCCTCGCCTTCCACACCTGCCAGAGCCCGTCCCCCGCCTCAGCCTGACCCGACTGCCGCTTCATTTCAAAACCTGCCGCCTTAAAGCAATCCTCGGCCGAATGCAGCATCCGCGTCGCCCGCTCCACCCGCCGGAAGATCACCTCTCCCTCCCCGCACCGAAACCGCCCCAACGCCCCGGGAAAACCCGCCGCAAAATGCTCCTCCCTCACCGACAACGGCAGCGGCTCCAGCGGCATCCCGCGAAACGACTCCGGCCACACGACCTGAACCTTTTCCATCGTCCCCCCCGGAGCTTCGCCTTGCAGACCCCACGTCATCGCCACCCCCGCACAAACCACCCCAAACGCCACCAACCAACCTCGCCCCACCTGACTCCCAACTTCACCCAGCTCAGACCTCCGCTCCCACCGCCCCGCCAACCACATCAACATTCCAAGACAAGGCAAAAACAACACCACCCCTGTCCCCTCATGCGTCCAGTGCGGCCACTCCACCAGTCCCGCCTCCGGAAAAAACAGCACCGTTGCCCGCACCCCGTTCGCCACCAAAGCCAGCCCGCCCGCCACCAGCATCAACAAGACGGTCCGCACCCACCGTAACCCAAAGCGAGCCGCCAAAAATGCCGCCGCAAACAGCAAAAACCAAAGCATCCTGATCCCACTGCACGGCGCATCCACCCCCACTGCCACCCCTTCATACCAAAGATCCGTCCCCTCTCGTGTCACCAGCACCCCCATCAATCGCAACACCTCCTCCGCCCCCATCGCCACCACCACTCGCAGCGGATACCCCGCCACAAACTGCAACGTCGCCACCCACGGCAGCGCCAAACTCAAAAGCATCACCACCCCGGGCAGCACCCACAACCTCAGCCCCACCACCAAGACCGCCACAAACCCCATTCCCCGAACCAGCATCGGCACTTCTCCCAACATCAATCGAACCCCGACCATCAAAACCAATCCCACACCCAGAGCCCAACGCGTCACCACCACCCGCCGCCGCCCCATCCAAACAAATCCCATCGCACAAATCAACGCCAGCACCCCCAGCGGCTCATCCGAATCATCCCCCACACGCCGCCACCACCACCCCAGCACCGGCCAAAACGCTAACCCAACTCCCACCATCACCATCAACACCCGCCCCCTCACGGCCTCCACCTCCCGCACCCCTCCCGCCTCCCTCAACTCAATCATCGTCCACCCTCGCCATCACACCCACCGTCCCCAGCAACACCCGGAACCCCACATCCGGCTCCCGCGCCTGCACCGCCAACGGCCGCCGATACGACGCCAGCAACTCCTTCCGCTCAAACGTCCGATACGACCCCCCACGCACCACCCCATCGCCATCGTCCTTCCCCGACCAAGGATCCATCACCCACTCCCACACATTCCCCGACAAATCCGACAACCCCCGCCCATCCGGCCTCAACGACCCCACCCCCGCCAACCCCGCATACCCGTCGTTGTACTTCGGCACCACCTTCGCTCCATCCGCCTTCGTGCTCTCATCCGCAAAATTCCCCTGCTTCGTCAGCGGGGGCCACGTAAAGCCCCACGGATAAATCCCCTCCACCCTCAAGTTCCGCTCCGCCGGTGTCGCCCCCCGCTCTCGCGGCAAATACGCCGCCATACTCCACTCATCATCCGTCGGCAGCCGGTACTCCTGATCTTCCTGCAACAATCCCTGCCCCCGCTCCCGATCCGTCAACCAACGACAAAACAAAATCGCCTCAACCCGTGTTACTTGCGTTACAGGATCGTTACCGTTTCGCCCCTTGTCAAACTCCGCCGACCGTTTCATTCCCGTCGACCGCACAAACTGCGCAAAATCCTCCACCCGCGTCTCCGTCACCGCCAGCATCGACAAACCCAACGGCGCCATCTTCATGCCCAAACTGTTCTTCCAGGGCTTGCCAAACACCACCGCTCCATTCGCCCTCAATCTCACATTCAAAGCCAGCACCTCCTTCTCCTTCAAATTCCCCTCCGCCTTCATCTCCGCATACCCCGGCAGCATCAGCTCGTAGCTGAACTTCCCCGCCGGCACGCTCGTCAGTTCCAGCGGCGTTACCCCCAGCCACTTTTCACCCTTCCTCACTTCCGCTCCCGGCGGCACCGAAGCCAGCCTCACCGTTCCCACGGCCACCTTCAACACCTGCATCTTCACCGCCACCAATCCCTTCCGATTCGAGCCGCCAGATGGCTCCGTCTTGATCGTCATCGGCACCCAGCGCACCTCTTGACTCGCATCCAGGTAACGACTCTTCCGCGCCGCCTCCGTCGCCCAGACACAATACGCATCCGCATCCTTCGGATTCACCAGCACCACATTCAGCTTCTTTTTGTCCGGCCCGGTATACCCCACCACCTCCCCCTCAAACGACATCGCCGTCGCCTCCATGTAACGGTAAAACAACTCATACTCCAAGGGCAGATCCGCCTCATGCTTGTCCTTTTGAAACGAAAACCAGCGCCCCTGCTGGCTCTTCCAGGGCCGCCCCTTCACCGGCATCTCAGGCGCCGCTTCCACCACCTTCGCCGGCCGCACCGGCACCGGCACCCGATAACTCCAGTCCATCTGCTGTCGCCCCATCACCACCGCTCCCCCCGCCAGCGCCGATCCCGCCACCAAAACCACCATCGCCCGCACCAAACGCCGCCCCAATGGCTCCGGCTTCCGCATCCCCAACCCCTGCAACGCCTGCATCATCTGCCCCGCCGTCGCATAGCGCTCCTTCAAATCCGGCGCGCACGCCCGGCAAATCACCCGATTCAAATCCACCCAAAAATCCCACTCATCATCCCGCAAACTCGCCGGCACCTCCGGAAACTCCATCCGGTCATTCCCCGAACTCATCTCATACAGCACCTTGCCCAAACTATAAAGATCCGCCTGCGGTGTCCCCGGCCCCTCTGGCGGCACAAAACCCTCCGTCCCCACGAACGTCCGCTCCCCCGTCGCCGCCACCAATCCAATGTCCGCCAACTTGCACATCCCCCCCACAAAAATGATATTCGACGGTTTGATGTCCCGATGCGTCAGCCCGTGGTCGTGCATGTAACCCAGCGCATCCGCCAAATACATCCCCGCCTCCCGGCAAAAATGCAGGTCCAACCGACCCTGCGCCTTCATGTCCGACGTCACCGTCCTCGCCGTGTAAGCCGCCAAATCATCAATCTGCGCCCCATTCTCCGCATCATCCGCCAGCTCCATCACATAATAATAGAACCCCCGATGCTCATTCCAACCCACATGCAAAATATGCACCAAACACGGATGCCCGCGCGAGATCGGTTCGAACTGCTGAATCCCCTCAAACTCCCGATGAAACGTCTTCGTTAACTCAAAATCCTCCCGCCACACGATCTTCACCGCCCGCAGCGCTCCCGTCACACTCTGCGCCAGCCACACCTCCCCATACGCCCCCGACCCGATCCGCTTCAACAGCGTGTAATCCGGAATCACCAAATCGTCCCGATGCGAAACCGCCTGCGCCTCTCCCGCACGCACCACCTCCCGCCTCCCCACAATCACCGGCATCCTCGCCGAAGCCGTGTCCGCCTCACTCCCCCAGCCCTCTTCCACTTCTGCCTCAGCTTCCACCACCGGCCTCGCTGGCACATGCCTTGGCGCCATCCCATCAGCCGGAGGCTGGAGATCGCGTGGGTCCTCAAATTCAGACATCACTCACGTTCCGTTGACTCATTCGCTTCAGGTCCGGCGCCATCGCCCAGCCCATTTTCGCCGAATAATCCGCCTATTCTGCCATCACAGCAGTTGATTCTCAAGCCCCTGGATTTCCTTCCTCACCAAACTCCCCACCCGATGCTTCGCCAAGTAAACCTGCGCCGCATTGATTCCCAACGCCTCCGCCGTCTTCTTCACACCCCAACCCTTCATCACGTAACAATCAAAAATCTGAAACTGCCGCGGCGAAACCTTCGCCTTCACCCGTTCCAGCGCCGCCGCACTGATGTTGTCCCGCCATTCCCGATCCCAAATCCCTTCCAACAAATTGTCCTTCTCAGACGTCAGCCGCTCCATCGCCAAATTCTGGCTGTCCTCACTCTCCGAATTCCCCTGGTTCGAAAGCGATGGCTGCCGCTTCCTTGCCCGAAACACATCCAAAATCCGCCACCGGGTCATCTGCAACAGCCACGCTTTAAACGATCCCGCCCTCGGATCATACTGCCCCTTCTGCACCTGCCGAGCAATCGCAATGATCGTCTCCTGCACCACATCGAACGCTTCCTCCCGTGTCAAACCCGACTTCGTCGCCACACTGTAAACCAATCGCCAATAGGTCTGGTAAAACTCATTCCACGTCCGCTGATCCTCCCAGTTATTGAGCCGCTCGATCAAGCTCTTGCGCGTCTTTTCCCACAAGACGCGCTCTTTCTTCACCTCCTCAGGCAACTCGGAAATTTCAGCGGGGTCATCCATTGTTCGCCCCACAATCATTCCACTTGCACCCACCTGTCAAACCAACTGTCACAAGAACTTCACCCGCCATCATTCGCCAATCCTTGCAGCCACCTCGCAAAAATTCACTCCGCACCCTCCAAACACCGCCTCAACTCCCCCTCACTCAGCCCCACCGGATTCGCCTTCATGCTGCTCGCCCGCAGCGCCAAAGGCACCACCTCATCCCAATCCCCCTCACTCACTCCCAACGCCCTCAGCCCCGGCACCTTCAAATCCCGCACCAACTCCCGCAACCACTCCACCCCATCCTCCGCCTCTGCCCCCGCATCCCCCGTCAACCAAACCGCCACCCGCTCAAACCGCCTCACCTGCTCCCCCGTCCCCCGCTCCCGCACCGCCCGCAAATTCACCGCCCACACCGCCGGCAGCAGCGCCGCGCACACCGCCCCATGCGCCATCCCATACCGCCCTCCCAGCGGTGCCGCAAACCCATGCACCGCCCCCAACCCCGCATTCGCCAAGGCCATCCCGCTGAACAACGCCGCCAAGGCCATCTCCGACCTCGCCCCCACATCCGTCCCATCTTCCACCCCCCGCCTCATCGACCCCACGGCCTTCCCAACCCCCTCAGCACACAGCGCATCCGTCATCGGATTCGCCCGCACACAAACAAAAGCCTCCAACAACTGCGTCAACGCATCCATCCCCGTCACCGCAGTCACCGCAGCCGGAACCGCCACCGCCAACTCCGGATCAATCACCGCCAACCTCGGCAACATCGACCGATGCCTCAAACTCACCTTCACCCCCGCCTCCGGACAGCACAAAACCGCATTCCGCGTCGCCTCCGCTCCCGTCCCCGCCGTCGTCGGCACCGCCACAAACGGCAGCGGATCCCGCTCCAATACCCGCCCTGTTCCGATCACCTCCACATATTCCCGCACCGATCCCATATTCGCCACCAACGCCGCAATCGCCTTCCCCGCATCCACCACCGACCCACCACCCACCGCCAGCACCCACTCACACCCCCCCCCCCTCCCCCCCCCCCCCCCCCCCCCCCCCCCCCCCACCCCCCGCTCTTCCTCCTCCTCCTCCCTTCCTCCTTCATAAGGAGGCCAACACTTGCCTTTTCTCAGAGGGAAAAAAACAAAACTA
>Ga0164293_10001910_pt1 | contig 17618 bp, 15 predicted proteins | sample GEODES118metaG_FD_111487 | JGI IMG/M metagenome (GOLD analysis project Ga0164293, IMG submission 111487) | Eutrophic lake water microbial communities from Lake Mendota, Wisconsin, USA - GEODES118 metaG | ecosystem: Environmental > Aquatic > Freshwater > Lake | place: USA: Lake Mendota...
CGGCAGCCGCAAATAATTTTGTTTTCATCATATCTACCTCGGTACCGGAACAGGTAATTTCGCAGGTAGACGTGCCCGTTATGAAATCTGATTTCGTGGCCATAAAAACCGCTGCCCGTGTAGATCCAACAGTGTACTTCCTATCTGATGGAAATATCTTAGGTAAATGGGCCCTGCAGGATGCCGTAAAACAAACCGATCAGTTTAAATCAATCCCTTGATCAGATTCCTCACCAGAAAAGTAGGCTATGGTATACTCGTGATGCTGGGTGTGGTGGTGATCGTATTTGTTTTGTTCCAGGGGATTGGTGATCCTGCGAGGCTGGTAGTAGGACAAACCGGTGATGAAGCCACCTTAAAGAACATTCGTAAAGAGCTGTACCTGGATCAGCCCAAATACAAACAATTCCTTTTCTACCTCCGGGATATTTCACCTCTGGCGGTTCACAGTGCCAGAGATATTGAAGAGAAAAAACTGTCGGGTATTTTCATTGGCAGAGAAAACAGATTCGGCATCAAGATCCCGTACCTGCGCAGAAGCTACCAAAGCAAAAGACCCGTACTGGATATCCTGACGGATGCCTTACCCGGCACGTTGGTGCTGGCACTGGCTGCCATGCTTTTTGCTACCATAACGGGAATATTGTTGGGGATACTTGCGGCCATAAAAAAAGGCACATGGCTCGACAGCACTGCGGTATTCAGCTCGGTGATCGGGATCTCGGCGCCCTCTTTCTTTATGGGTATCCTCATTGCCTGGCTATTCGGCTTTGTATGGCATTCGTATACCGGCCTGCATATGACAGGCAGTATGTTCGATATCGACCCGTTCAAAGGCAGGGAGCTCGAGTTGCAAAATCTCATCTTGCCTGCGCTCACCCTGGGCATCAGGCCGCTGGCCATTATCACCCAGCTCACCAGAAGTTCTATGCTGGATGTGTTGGGGCAAGACTATATCCGGACTGCCTACGCAAAGGGCCTTTCACAAAAATCAGTGGTGTTAAGGCATGCCTTGCGGAATGCCTTAAACCCGGTGATCACGGCCATTACCGGTTGGTTTGCGGAATTACTGGCGGGAGCTTTCTTTATCGAATACATCTTCGGCTGGAAAGGGATCGGAAAGGTCACCGTGGATGCGCTCGAAAAACTGGATTATCCCGTAGTGATGGGAAGCGTATTATTGACCGCTTCTTTGTTCGTTGTCATCAATATCCTGGCAGATATCCTCTACAGCATCATAGATCCCCGGGTTAAACTCGTGTAACGATTTTTTGTTTTCGCATGAATGCTGTATTTTCAGTAAAGACCAAACTTTTATTTGCATGAAAACCGTAGCTGACATCTTCAAGCGGAAAGGAAGAAATAATATCACTGTAATGCCTGACACCTTTGTCCTTGAGGCCCTAAAGATCATGGCTGAGAAAAACATAGGCTCCGTGGTGGTAATGGACAACGAAAAATATTGCGGCCTGTTCACTGAGCGGGACTACGCACGAAAAGTGATCCTTCATGGCAAATCTTCGAGCGAACTGCAGGTAGGGGAGATCATGAGTGAATATCTTCCTATCGTAACTCCCCTTCATAACCTGGAGGAATGTATGGAGATCATGACCAACCACAATATCCGATACCTCCCGGTATTTGAGAACGATGACTACATCGGGATCATCTCCATCATTGATGTGGTAAAAGAGACCATGCTCGCTCAAAAAGATACCATAGAGCAGCTACAAAATTATATCCAGTCGTGATTATTTGATCACCACGTCGGTGATCACTTTTTCACCCAGTGCTTCGTTCACTCGTTGGATGATGGTAGCCTTTTGAAATTGAAGTTCATTCTTCAACGGAGCAACGGTGGTGTTGATGAAGAGGGTTTTATTGATGATCTGTATGCTGTCCGTATACTTGGCGATGGTTTTGCCCATCAACTCTTCCCACACATCTTCTATCTGCAAGGCCTGAATGTTTCCTTTGAGCCTGCTCTGCCTGAGAAATTGTTGTAGTGCCTGTGAAAGTGAGTATTCGCCCAATGAAAAATGATAAGTCGCAAATGTAATGATTAACGAAGCGCTTCTATCTGGAAGCCGGTATTTAATTTTTCCAGCGCGATCGTCAACCTGTTGCAGTGGGTATCGGTAAGAAACACCTGGCCTTTATTTTCCACGCAGGCCCAGTTGAGTAAGTTATGCATGCGGTGCTCATCCAGTTTTTCAAACACATCATCCAGCAAGAGAATGGGTTCAAAACCTTTATGCCTGCGCAGTACATTGAACTCAGCCAACTTCAGCGCAAACAACAAGCTCTTTCTTTGGCCCTGCGAAGCCACTTGACGCAGGGGTTGTTCACCCAAACGAATATCCAGCTCATCGCGATGCACGCCGCCCTGTGTACGCTGGCTGTACATGTCCTTTTCCCTGTTCCGCTCCAGCAAGGCTTCAAATGAACTGCTGAGTAACTGGCTCTGGTACTGAAGATTCAATCCTTCTTCCACACCTGCGATCATGCCATATCCCGAAATCACTTCGGGCAGATAACCATCCAGAAAACGTTTTCGCTGTTCAAAGATGAACTGACCGGGTTTGATCAACTGCTGGTCAAGCACCGAGAGCAGGGCAGGGTCAATTCGTCCTGCTTCCGAAAACTGTTTCAACAGGCTGTTGCGTTGCTGTAATATCCGTGTATACTGGATCAGTTGCTGAAGGTATTCAGGGTCTATCTGTGAAATGATCGTATCCAGCAGTTTTCGGCGCTCTTCGCTACCGCCGGCAACAATACTCACATCATCCGGGGCTACCACCACTACCGGGAACTTGCCGATGTGCTGTGAAAACCGGGTATAGGTCTCCTGGTTCAACTGGATCTCCTTTTTACCCGTTTCGCGTAGAATGCAGATGGCGGTGAAAGGCTGGTCCTGCCGGGTGAACCGGCCCTCGATCCTGAATCCCTGTTTACCGAACTGGATGTTGCCTGCATCGGATTTCCCAAAATAACTTTTTGTGAGGCATAGGTAATAGACCGCATCGAGCAGGTTTGTTTTACCGGCGCCATTAGGCCCGCAAAAGCCAACGATGCGCTCTTTGAATTCAAAAGCCTGACTTGGATAGTTCTTGAACTGGGTGAGCTCAAGGAAGTCAAGTTGCAGCAGGCTTTTCGTCATGGGAGGCCAAAATTAGAAACAAAAAGGGTAAAAACGGCGGATATCCTGTTAACCTCGCCTGCCTGCGGTTTAAGGCTGTTTGTTATCTGGTTATAAGGGTAAATTTTTGTCTGAATTCACCTATATTTGCCCCTCAAATTTGCCAAATTGGGAACTACCAACGCTGTTGCAACAAAATTCAGTAAAGAGACCTATTTGTATTGGTACGAATTGATGCTGCTGCTACGCCGTTTTGAAGAAAAAACGGGCCAGCTGTACGGCATGCAGAAAATCAGGGGATTTTGTCATCTGTATATCGGGCAGGAAGCCCTTGCTGCGGGCTGTATGACAGCTACACAGCCAGATGATACCTTCATTACGGCATATCGTGACCATGGACTGGCTATTGCCAAAGGCATCACACCAAATGCCTGTATGGCGGAATTGTATGGTAAGGCCACTGGCTGCTCGAAAGGTAAGGGTGGAAGCATGCACTTCTTCGGTGTTAAGGAACGTTTTTTTGGAGGCCACGGGATTGTTGGTGCTCAAATCGGAACCGGTGCTGGTCTGGCTTTCGCAGAAAAATATAAGGGCCTTGACAATGTATGCCTGACCTTCTTCGGGGATGGAGCCGCCAGGCAGGGTATGCTGCACGAAACCTTTAACCTGGCAATGGTCTGGAAACTCCCGGTGATCTTCATATGCGAGAACAACCATTATGCGATGGGCACCTCGGTAGCTAGGACGTCAAATGTAGTGGATATCTATAAATTGGCCGACGCTTACGATATGCCCGGTGATTCGGTAGATGGTATGAACCAGGAAGCTGTTCACGAGGCGGTATCAAGGGCAGTAACACGTGCGCGTGCCGGCGAAGGTCCAACCCTCCTCGAGATGAAGACATACCGGTTCAAAGGCCACTCCATGAGCGATCCGCAGAAGTATCGGACAAAAGAAGAAGTGGAGCTTTATAAAGAGCAGGATCCTATTGAGCAATCAAAGCAAATGTTACAGGTGTTCTTTAAAGTACCTGAAGAAGAAATTGAAGCCATCAATGAGCGCGTGAGGCTGCAAGTAGAAGAATCCGTTCAGTTTGCTGAAGAAAGCCCATGGCCCTCTGATGATGAACTGCTGAAAGACGTATACGTTCAAGAAGACTATCCTTTTATAGTCGACTAATTTTAATAGTACTAAACAAGTTCATCTTAATTTAAATCTCAAGTATAGATGTCAGTAAAAACGCATCCCGAGCCGGAAATGGAAGTTTTGGACAAAGCGAAAGGTTTTTGGGAAAAGAACAGCAAAGCCATTCTCACGACCAGTATAGCCGTCATCGTTCTGGTAGGTGGCTACCTCGGTTATAAGTACCTCATACAGCTCCCAAATGAGAAAAAGGCACAGGAAGAGATCTTCAAGGCCGAAGCGAATTTTAAGAAAGACTCTGTGTCGTTGGCCCTGAATGGCAATGCCGGCAATCCGGGGTTCCTGAAGGTGATCAATAAGTACGGTAGCCCCAAAGCAGGTAATCTGGCCCGGTTATATGCCGGTGAATCCTACCTGATCCTGGGGGATTACAAGAATGCCATTAAACACCTGGAAGACTTCAATGCGAATGGCGCCAAACAAATAGAGGCCCGCGTTCAAGGTATGCTGGGCGATGCCAACTCCGAATTGAAGCAAAATAATAAAGCGGTCGATCATTACCGGAAGGCAGGCTCTGTGTTCCCGGAAGACCAGATGCTGTCATCCGAATACCTCTTCAGGGCCGGTTTATTGCTCGAAATGGCTGGAAAGAATAAAGAAGCCGTTGAAGTGTACAAGCAGATAAAGGAAAAATTCCCCCGCACTGAGAAAGGGTTCGGAATAGATAAATATCTTGCCCGCCTGGGAGAAACAAAATCCTGACAACATCATGGCAACAAAAGGTAATGCCTCAGTAAAGAAATTGAATACAGGCGCCGGTGAGTATACCGGTGCCTGTGTTGTTATTGTGAAGACCGAATGGAACAGTGCCGTGGTGGATGAACTGGAAAAAGGGGCAAGGAGAATCTTGAAAAAAAGTGGCGTCAACAATATTGTAACCATCGTAGTTCCGGGCGCGGTAGAGATCCCATTCGCCATCAAGTCTTACTGGGAGGTGACAAAATACAAAGACGTCAGGCCAGGGGCTTTCATTGCACTTGGTGCTGTGATCCGTGGAGATACGCCTCATTTCGATTACGTCTGCAAGGCCGTAACGGATGGCGTAACACAACTGAACCTTCAGTTACCCGTGCCTTCTGTTTTCGGCGTGCTCACCGTAGACAACGAACAGCAGGCGCTTGAACGCATCGGCGGCAAGCATGGCCACAAAGGGGAAGAAGCCGGTATCACTGCGCTGAAGATGGTCTCGTTGCTAAGATCTTTCAAAGCCCATCGATAACATGAATGTGCAGTTATTCATACCCTGTTTTATAGATCAGCTGTTTCCGCAAACAGCTTTTAATATGGTTAAGCTGATAGAAAAAGCGGGTTGTACTGTAACCTATAATACAAACCAGACTTGTTGTGGGCAGCCTGCATTCAATGCCGGTTTCAGGGAAGAATCCAAAATGGTCTGCAGCAAGTTCATCAAGGACTTTCCAGGCAAGGATTATGTTGTGGTACCCAGCGCCTCCTGCGTGGGCTTTGTGAAAAATTACTACAACACGATGTTCACCGATGATTCATCGTTCAGGTATGAATTAAAAGCACTGCAGTCTCGCATTTTTGAGCTCAGTGATTTTCTCGTCAATGTGTTGAAGATTACTGATTTCAATGCCAGATTCCCGGTGAAGGCTACGTACCACGACTCATGCGCTGCGCTTCGGGAATGTAAATTAAAGCATGAACCCCGGGTGTTGCTGGAAAAGGTGTCGGGTTTGCAGTTAAAGGAAATGGAAGATGTGGAAACCTGCTGCGGATTCGGGGGCACATTTGCCGTAAAGTTCGATGCCATTTCATCGGCCATGGCCGACCAGAAAATCAATCATGCCACCGCTACTGAAGCGGAATACATTATCTCGACCGACATCAGTTGCCTGATGCATATTGGCTCCTATGGAGAAAAAAATGGCTCCAACATCAAAACAATGCATCTGGCTGACGTGTTGGTGCAGGGTTGGTAATTGACGATTCTTTAAAAACACACGATGGCATATTGGTTGATCAAATCAGAACCGTTCAAATATTCATGGGATCAGTTTGTGGCAGACAAGCAGACCTTCTGGGATGGGGTCCGTAATTATGCGGCGAGAAACAATCTTCGGGCTATGAAGAAGGGCGACAAGGCCTTGTTCTATCACAGCAATGAAGGACTTGAAATGGTAGGCATTGCCAAGGTGGTCAAAGAGTCCTATCAGGATCCCACCACTGATGAAGATGCATGGGTGGTTGTGGATTTTGCACCGGTGAAAAAACTAAAACAACCGGTCTCCCTGGCACAGGTAAAACTGGAAAAACGTCTGGCTAATATGGCACTGATCAGATTGGGAAGATTGTCCGTGCAACCCGTTACAGATGAAGAGTGGGGGATCGTGATGGAAATGGCGGGCGAAAAGAAATAAAAAGGGAGAACATCGGTCCTCCCTTTCCTTACAGATATTTCATCTTCCGGGGATACGATCATTTCACATCCTGGGTGATCGCAACTTCTCTCACCGTTCCATATTTTTTTGCGATCTCACGGATCTCTCCTGCGTTACCTATCAATACAAATCTCAGATCATCTTTTGGGAAATACGTGCTAATCAGCTGTTTGGATCTTTCCAGCGTAAGGCCGTTAACGCTGGCCTGAAAATTATTAATGAACTTTTCATCGAACTCAAACCAGAACATATCAGTGAGCAGGTTGGCCAGGTCGCCAGAGGTTTCATAGTCGGGCGGAAACTGACCGTTCACATAGCTCTTGCCAGATTGCAGCACATCCTCCGTGACACCGGTATTCAAAAATTTCTTGTATACTTCCACGGCCTTATCAATGGCGGCCTCTGTTGTTTTAGATGCAGTAAACGTGCTAATCGCAAAGGTGCCCAGGAATTTTGTAGCCCTGAAGCCGCTATTGGCACCATAGGTGAGGCCTGTATTCACCCTGAGTTCATCATTTAGCAGGGATGTAAAACGGCCGCCTAAAATGGTATTCAGCACACTGATGGAAACATACTCGGGGTGGCTCCGCGGTATACCTTTTCCGCCAATGATGAACGTAGTCTCTTTTGCATCTTCTTTATTCACAAGGAGCACGTTCGCCGAACCGGTATTCCTGATCACCGCGTCGGCTTTCACAGGAACCATGCTTCCTTTTGTCCAACCCGAAAAAAGGCTGGTGATCATGGCTTTCATTTCATTGGTGTTGAAATCGCCTACTACGGCAATCGCTGCATATTCCGGGTGGTAGTATTTTTCGTAGAAAGCTTTCGCATCAGCAACGGTTAATTTTCCAACAGAGGCCACGGTTCCCGAAGGGGGATTGCTGTACACATGATCTCCATAATAGTGTACGTTGAAGAACTGGCCCAACATAGAACGGGGTTGTTGTTTGCTTTGTTCCAGGTTCACCAGGGCATTCTTTTTTTCCTTCTCAAATTCCTCGCTGTTGAACGATGGAGTGAGCAGGATATCCCTGGTCAGCTTCATGATCTTATCCCGGTCCTTCGCCGCGAAGTTGGCCGTTAGCCTTGAATACTCCAATCCGGAAAAGGTAGAGATGTTGGCCCCAATGAATTCGATCTGCTCTTCCAGCTCTTGTTTAGACAAACTTTTTGTGCCATGCATCAAGGCCTGGGCAGTCATGTTAGCAAGACCGTATTGCCTGGCATCAGAGACGGCGCCTGCTGGAATAAGAACCGACATATTGATCAGCGGAACCTCATGTTGTTCCATAAGGAAAACAGTAAGACCATTTTTCAATTTAAATTTCTGATAGGCAGGCAACTTAAATGCTTGCGCACTGGCTGAATGGGTAATCACAGCCAGCAGGACGATATATAGGATAAACTTTTTCATGTGTAATATTTAGTCAACTTTAGATTGCACGTAACCAACGGTCCGGTTTGATTTCCTGAGGTATTGGTTAGCTACCCGTTTAATATCCTCATTGGTCACTTTAGCATATTCCTTAGGTGCATCGTAGAGTTTGCGATAATCGCCCAGGTACACTTCGTAAGTGCCTATGGTATTTGACTTGCCGTTGATGTTTGAAAACTCGCTGTAGAATTCCATCATCTTCTGGTTCTTTGCTTTCTCCAATTCGGCGGCAGTAACACCCTCCCTGGTTAGTTTTTCAAGCTCTGCGAACAGTGCTTCTTCGAGTAGTTTGGGATCAGCCTCCTGGGTCAGTTGTCCGTAAATCATCAACAGGGAAGGATCGAAGCTGAGTCCGAACCTCATATTCACAAAAGTGAGCAACTGCTTCTTATCCACCAGGGCGGAATAGAGCCTCGATGAGTTTCCTGAAGCCATGATATTTTGCATGAGATCCAGCGCGTAGTAGTCGCCATGCCTGGCATCGGGCACGTGGTAGCCCACTCCCATAACGGGGGTGGGAATATTTTTCTGCACAACAAACCTTCTTTCACCCGTTTGCGGAGGTTCAGTGAGATGTATCTTTTTGGGTGCGGGCTGGGCAGGAATGGGTTCAAGGTATTTTCCAGCCAGTTTCTTAACCTGGTCCACCGTAACATCTCCGCTGATCACCATCACGGCATTGTTGGGCGCGTAATAGGTTTTGAAATACATCTCCAGGTCTTCCTTGGTCCAGTTCTTAATATCCTCTTCATAACCGATCACGGGCCAGTGGTAGGGCGCTTCCTGGAAAGCGGTGGCAAATATGTTTTCCATCAGGAGTCGGAAGGGGGAGTTCTCTAACCCCGTGCTTCTCTCAGAAAGCACCACACCTCTTTCGCTTTCCACCATTTTTGAATCTATGGTGAGGCTGGAAATACGATCTGCTTCGAGGTCGAAAATGGTTTCAATGGCCGATGAAGGGAACCAGTTGGTGTACACCGTTAGGTCATTGGAGGTGTATGCGTTATTGGCGCCGCCATTTTTCTCCATAGTCTGGTCGAACATCTTTGGCCCGTACTTCTTCGACCCGTTGAACATCATGTGTTCAAAGAAGTGAGAGAGGCCGGTGATCCCTGGATGTTCATTTCGGGAACCTACCTTGTAGAAAATGTACATATTTGCATTGGGGATGGAATGGTCCTCTAAAACAAGGATCTTCATTCCGTTCCGGAGTGTAAAGGTTTTGACATCATCTGCCGATAGTTGTGCACGGACGCCGGTCAGCATGAAAAGAAAAACGATGGAAAGAATGATTCTCATGATGAAAAGTTAGAGATTTATGGAGCAAGTTAAATGTCTAAAATGAAGAACGGTTGAAAAAACTTGTTGTACTTACCGGGGCGGGGATAAGCGCCGAAAGCGGGCTGAAAACATTTCGCGACAGTGATGGCCTCTGGGAGGGGTATAATATTGAGGATGTCGCCACACCACAGGCGTTCCTGGGGGACCCGGCCATGGTGCTGGACTTCTATAATTGTAGAAGGAAGAATGTTGCGGAGGCGGAACCCAACGAGGCGCATCGCATCCTTGCCTCCCTGGAGCAGTATTTCGACGTGCACATCATCACCCAAAACATCGATGACCTCCATGAACGGGCCGGCAGTTCAAAGATCCTTCACCTTCATGGAGAGATATTCAAGATGCGCAGCAGCCGAAATGAAAGCCTCATCTATGAGATCAGGGATGACATCAAGTTAGGCGATAAGGCGGCGGACGGCGCGCAGCTGCGGCCACATATCGTATGGTTCGGGGAAGCCGTACCGATGATCGAAACGGCGGCCGACATCACAGCAACGGCGGATATTTTTGCAGTGGTGGGCACATCGTTACTGGTATACCCGGCAGCAGGGTTGGTGCACTATAAACCTGCTCACGTACCCTGTTACCTTGTTGATAAAAAACTGCCGGAGATCTCACTTGTTCAACAAGTGATCGCCATAGAACAACCTGCTACAAGGGGTGTGGCGGAGATGAAAGAACAGCTGATGAAATTATTGTAAAGCAGATGCCTTTCTTTTCAAGATCCGGCAGCACGATCTGATAAACGTCCGGATAAACGGGGATGAATACCCCTTTGCGCTGTATCCTGCCATTGAGGATATTTTTTACAGCGATGGCCAGGGGGAGACCCACTGTTTTTGCCATGGCGGTATGAACCTGATCTTTCCCTTTGACCACCAGTGAGGCACTGATGGTTTGCAGGGCATCCACGCCCGGCATACGGTATTCCAGTTCGTGCAGCATCACGATCATGTCGCGGTCGCCTTCGCCCAGCGCCAGTTTCTTTTCCATTAGGATCTGAAGAATGTCAGCCGGAGCTAAGAGGCCCAAGTTGATCGGCGTGTTGTTGTGGGCCAGCAGGAAAGCGAATTGTTCTTTCAACGGTTCTTCCCAGGCATCCATTCCGCCAAGATACCCGTTGAGGAATTCGGCGAACGTGAGTCCGTCGGTATCGATTGTTTTTGTTTCCGAGGTCAGGCCCAGTTCAACGATTTTTTTCCAGCCGGCGGCAAAGGCCGGATGCCGGAGCGTAGTTCTCACAAAATCAGAAACGGCTGACAACCCGTAGGTATTCAGGTAAGGGATAGAATCCCGGTTGGGGTACCATGCATAAAGGCCCAGTCCGGGGATCTGGACAGTACGCGCAGGATTGAATAGTTCGTTATAGGCAACGTGACAGACCTGGCCCCCGGAAAGATAATGGGCGCCGTCCTTTCCTGCCATGATGATGTTCTTTGGATTCCAGCTGATCTTGTAATGCCAGGGGTTATCATCTGATTCCGGCGAGATGAGGCCGCCGCAGTGAGAGCGGAAAGATGAAATGGTTCCGCCTTTATTTTGAATGTCATGGATCATATCCATCGCACTCATATGATCGATGCCGGGGTCAAGTCCCATTTCAACAAGGAAGGATAGTTGTGCTGCGCGAGCCTCTTCATCCAGTGCCATCAATTCAGGGGTCAGGTATGATGCGTTCAGGAAATGTTTTCTGTGTGAGAGGCATTTTTTGGCAACAACAATGTGCAGGGGTGGCGGCAACATAGAGATCACGGCATCCGCCATTTGGATCAGTTTATCGAGCTGCTCCGGATCATTAGGTTCAATGCGATATGCGGCTGAACGCCCGTAACCGGCGACCTTTTTTTCTGCTGTATCCAACCGGACATCGGCTACATGCACGTACCAGTTTTGTTCATGTGCATCTTCGAGCAATGATTCGATCAGTATGGTGGCAGATTTTCCTGCGCCCAGAACCAGGATATGGTGCATAGAAATATAAAGTGACCATGAATGTAAGAAAGTATGTGAGTTTGGGCAGGGAAAATTAATTGTCCAGTTTCACCATGCCGGCTTCGAGGCGGATGCCCCTGTCAGAATCAGGTGCAGGGAGCATCAGGTTTGCGCCGGGTTCTATGTTTTCAAACCGCAGGATCTCCGTGAGGTGTTTTCTGTTGGATAAAATATATCGTACTTCAATAACGGCTTCGCTCTATGTAATTTCTGAACGATTCTTTAGGGTGACCTGAATGTTTTCAATACCACCCAATATCTCCACTTTATATTCATTCATGGTGATATCGATTTGCTTGCTGATATCAACGGTTAGTTTAGGTGAGTTATCTTTTTTATGGCCACTTTTTTTTCACCGTTGTTGAAGGGTGGTGGTATTTGTTGAACCTCTAGTGTGGAGCGCTCATCGTTGTCCTGAATAGACACATTCGATGCACCGGCAGCGGATTTGGAAGGTATCCTATTGGAAGCGGGAGCTGGTTCGGTAAAGATCCCGGAACGCGACGCTTGCAGCTGGGACTGGTATCGCTGATTTACTACTGGTATGGAATTGATTGGTGGATCGTTTCGCATGGCGAGCTTTTCTTTACCCAAGTGATCCGGGCTGGCTGATCCCCTTCATGCTGCCCGTCTTTCCCAATTGTTCCTTGGCATGCCACCAGACGAGCCTTTCAGCATAATCGTTACCGTTATCCCTTTTTGGAGCCTTATTCCACCCCCATCACGTCAAATTTTTAAGCGAGTAGAAGATCTTATACACAACATGTGAAATAAGCGGTAAAATAGGGGAATACAGTCAGGTTTTACCGATTGAAAAAGGTAGATTTGCACACCTAAAAAAAGTCTGATTTCGGCCCTTTTTTTCAGCCAGTAGATGGCTGACCGGACAGCAAAATGAATTACATGGACGAATTAAACCAGCCTGAGCAAACCCGGGATAACGATCGCATCATTCCGGTGAATATTGAAGATCAAATGAAGGCTTCGTACATCGATTACTCCATGAGTGTGATCGTGGGCCGTGCCCTGCCTGATGTCAGGGATGGATTAAAGCCCGTACACCGGAGGATCCTGCATGCCATGAATGAAATGGGCATGGATTATAACAAACCCACCCGTAAATGCGCCCGTATCGTGGGTGAGGTCTTGGGTAAGTTTCATCCGCATGGCGACACAGCGGTGTACGACTCATTGGTTCGTATGGCGCAGGAATGGAACATGCGGTATACGCTGATCGACAAACAGGGTAACTTTGGATCACCGGATGGCGAAGGCCCGGCGGCCATGCGTTATACAGAGGCACGTATGCAAAGGATGTCGCAGTACATGCTGGAAGATATCGATAAGGATACGGTGGATTTCCAGTTGAACTTTGATGATTCCCTGCAGGAGCCTACCGTACTTCCTACCAAGATCCCGCAGTTGTTGGTCAACGGCTCCAGTGGTATCGCCGTAGGTATGGCCACCAATATGCTCCCGCACAATTTGTCTGAAGTTATAGATGGCTGTATAGCGTATATAGATAATCGTGAGATCACCTGTGAAGAGTTGATCCAATATGTGAAGGCTCCTGATTTCCCAACCGGCGGTATCATCTACGGCATGGAGGGGGTAAAGCAGGGTTTGTTGACCGGTCGTGGCAGGGTAGTGGTTCGAGGCAAACTCCAGGTGGATACTAAGTCAAGTGGTCGCGAGCAGATCGTGATCACCCAGGTACCATACCAGGTAAGTCGTGATGTGTTAACGTCTCGCATCGGGCAGTTGATCATTGACAAGGTGATCGACGGCATTGTGCACGTGAACAACGAATCCAACAAGGAAGGAACGCGGATCGTGCTGGATCTGAGAAGGGATGCCATTGCGAATGTGATCATCAACCAGCTCTACAAGTTCACAGAGATGCAGACCTCTTATGGCATCAATAACGTGGCGTTGGTGAGGGGCAGGCCGAGGACGCTGAACCTGAAGGATCTGATCAGCGAGTTCGTTGATTTCAGGCATCAGGTGGTGATCCGCAGATCCAATTTTGAATTGAAAGAAGCGCAGAAAAAAGCGCATATACTTGAGGGCTACCTGATCGCCCTGGATCATTTGGACGAAGTGATCAAACTGATCAGGGGCAGTGCAAACCCTGAAGAAGCCCGTGAAGGGTTGATGAGCAGTTTTGGAATGAGCGAGATCCAGGCGAGGGCTGTGTTAGAGCTTAGGCTGCAGCGTTTGACCGGTATGGAGCGCGACAAGATCCGTGAGGAGTACAACGAGATCATGAAAATGATCGGCGAATTAAAGGCTTTGCTGGCGGATGCCGGGCTTCGTTTTAATCTGATCAAAACGGAATTGCTGGATGTGAAGGATAAGTTTGGAGATGAGCGCAGAAGCGAGATCGTGTACCTCGAGAGTGAGATGCGTTTGGAAGACCTGATCAAGGAAGAAGACGTGGTGATCACGGTGTCGCACCTGGGTTATATCAAAAGAACATCTTCCGTAGAATTCCGCAGCCAGAAAAGGGGCGGCCGGGGTTCAATAGGAGGCAGAACGCGAGAGGAGGACTATATCGAACACTTGTTTGTGGCCAGCACTCACCATACGTTGATGTTCTTTACTGAGAAGGGCAGATGTTACTGGTTAAGGGTTTACGAAATCCCGGATGGCGAGAAGCAAGGCAAGGGCAGGGCCATTCAGAACCTGATCCAGTTGCCGACGGATGACAAGATCAGAACCATCATTGACGTCAGGAACCTGGACGATAAAGAATTTTTAAGCAGCCACTATATCCTGTTGTGCACCAAGAAGGGAACGATCAAGAAAACAAATTTGGAAGACTTTAGCAGACCTCGTGCAACCGGAGTGAATGCCATTACTGTCGTAGAAGGCGACGAACTCCTGGAAGCCAGGATGACCGATGGCAATTGCGAGGTGATCATGGCAGTGAAGAGCGGTCGTGCTATCCGGTTCCCTGAAGAGAAAGTAAGGCCCACGGGCAGGGGCGCGATCGGTGTGGCGGGTATTGAGGTAGATGATGCGGAGGATGAAGTAGTTGGTATGATATGTATAGACAAGGATGACACCAGCAGAACCGTGTTGGTAGTATCGGAGAAAGGGTTTGGCAAGAGAACGCCGGTAGATGAGTACAGGATCACCAACAGGGGAGGAAAAGGTGTAAAAACCATCAGTGTAACTGAGAAAACCGGTAAATTGGTGGGCATTTTGGATGTGAAGCCGGCAGAAGATTTGATGATCACCTGTATTTCAGGGGTAACGATCCGAATGTCGGTCAACACCATCAGTGAGCAGGGAAGAGCCACCCAGGGTGTGAAATTGATCAGGCTCGATGAGTCAGATCAAATCGCGGCGATCACCAAACTGGACGAAGAGGATGAGATCATTGCAGAAACCGACGATCTAACTGAGAATCAAGTTCCTTCATAAACAATCATCAATAAAAAAGTACAAATGAAGCGTATCTTTTGTATGGCCGTTTTCATGGCATTTGTCACCAGTGGCATTTATGCCCAGACCATTAAAAAAACCAAGGAGCTGATCACAGCGAAAGACTGGGTAAAGGCTAAAGAGTCCGTAGACCTCACGATAGCCAATCCGAAACTGAAAAAAGACGAGGTGTCTGAGGCCTGGTATCTGAAGTCGAAAGTGTACAGCGCGCTGGCTTCTGATGCGGCTACCAAGACGTTGGTGCCAGACGCCCGGATGCAATCGCTTGACGCGGTGAAGAAGTCCATAGAGGCCGACAAGGCCCAATCGCAGGTGTTCCTGACCATGGACCAGTATGCGCCCGTTTTTAACTTATACACCGGAAACTTTGAAGATGCGGCTGCTCTGTACAATGCAGAGAAATACCAGGAAGCGTTGAAGGAGTTCAAAAATACTGCTGTAATCGGCGACTATATCTTCGGCCAGGGTTGGGGATTATACAAGCTGGATACTACGCTTACTTACTATACTGCATTGTCTGCCTTGAATGCAAAGAATGAGGAGGAAGCGGTAAAGCAGTTCTCTAAACTTGCTGATGCAAGGGTTGCCAATACCACAGAGCAGGCAACATCTTATCGCTACCTGGCCAAATATTATTATGACAAAAAGGATGAGGCCAATATGATGAAGTACATCAATCTTGGTAAGGAGTTGTATCCTTCAGACGAGTATCTGCCGCTGCTGGAACTTGATTACGTGAGGGATAAGAATGATAAAAACCTATTATACAAAAAGTTTGATGAGTTGATTGCGGCCAATCCCAATAATTTTGACGTATTGTTTGAGTATGGTAATGAGTTGTTTGGTGAGACGCACGTGTCTGACATTTCTAAGAAGCCTGCGAAGTACGACGAGCAGTGCAAGAAGATCGAGGAGCTGTACACGAAAGCAGGTTCTATAAAGCCTGATAACCACGACGTGCAGTTATCGTTAGGCAAGCACTATTATAATATGGCTTTGTTCAAGGAGGAGGAAGCCCGATCAGTAAAGGGAACCAAGCCTGAGGACGTGAAGAAGAAGGCTGATTTGAATGCGGATGCGGTAACCGCGGCTGAGAAAGCGATCGTGCCTTTGGAGAAAGTTTTTGCAGCATATGATGCTGAGGCTAAGCTGAAAACGCACGAAAGGTCTAATTATAAGTCATCTGCAAGTTTATTGCAGTATGCCTACGAGAAGAAGAAAGACAAAGCCAAAGCGGATTTCTACGGAAAGAAGTACGACGAGGCTGACAAGAAACAATAACGCGAAGCGTTATTGTTTCTTGATTGACGAATTATCGAATTGACGGATTAGCGGATTCAATAAGATTCTCGGATTAACGAATTGCAGAATTAGCGGATTCAGAAGGAGTAAGATTCTTTTGGATCCGCTAATTTTTTATACAATTCGCCCAATCGTAAATCCGCTAATCCGTAAATTCGACTATGAGCCTACACCTAAATCGTTCTGTCTTCGGAGACCCTGCCAATGCTGGAAACGTTTTGCCCCGTGAAGAGGCCGTTGCACTTTTGAATGCCTGGGTATTAAATGATCGCTTGAAGTTGCACATGCACCAGGTGGCGCATTTGATGAAGTGCTGGGCTATTGAAAAAAGGGGCGCTGATGAAGCCGAGGCCTGGCGCTGGGAAATGGCTGGACTATTGCACGATGCCGACTGGGATCAGTGGCCGGATCAGCACTGTAAGAAGATCGTGGAGGAATTGGAAAACAGGTCAATTGACCCTGAGATCATACGGGCAATAGCCTCCCATGGTCCTGCTCATTTCGGCGTTGAACCGGAGTCAGATATGGATAAAATGCTGTTTGCATTTGACGAACTGAGCGGCTTTGTGCATGCCTATTCGTTGATGAGGCCGGAAGGTTATAAAGGCATGGAGCTCAAGGGAGTCAGGAAAAGGCTGAAAGACAAAGCATTTGCGGCCAATGTGAACCGCGAAGAAATTTCGGACGCTGCGTCGAGGGCGGGGATGGATTTGGATCAGGTGGTATCATACATCATGACTACACAGATTGCAGGTTTGCCATCGATTTAGGTATCAACACTTAAGGACCTATTCATGGCAACAAAAACTTTCTCAAATGATTGGATCATTTGCCGTCAGATATTTGTCCCAAGTTTATCGTCTCATCATTAGGGTAGAACACCGGTCAGATCGGACAGGGAATACAAGATGTACTTGCGATGAAGAATACGTGAAGAAGTAACCCTTGACAGCTACTGCGCATTTATTCTACTTAACATAATATAAATTATCGGACATTTAGTTTGACGAGTAACTATGGAGCGACGTCCGACCATTAGGCATGATAGTGTAACCTCCTAATCCTCCACCGCACTCGCGAACTGCAGCTTGCTCAGGCTCTTGTACAGGCCTTCCTCAATATCCATCAACTCCTGGTGCGTGCCGCTCTCTACGATCTGGCCCTTGTCGAGCACGTAGATCTTATCCGCATTGCGTACCGTGGACAGCCTGTGCGCAATCACAAACGACGTGCGGTTTTTCATCAGATTCTCCAGGGCTTCCTGTACGAGGGATTCCGAAGCCGAATCCAGCGAACTGGTGGCCTCGTCCAAGATCAGGATCACAGGATCTTTCAATATCGCCCGGGCTATCGC
>Ga0164293_10001911_pt1 | contig 17618 bp, 16 predicted proteins | sample GEODES118metaG_FD_111487 | JGI IMG/M metagenome (GOLD analysis project Ga0164293, IMG submission 111487) | Eutrophic lake water microbial communities from Lake Mendota, Wisconsin, USA - GEODES118 metaG | ecosystem: Environmental > Aquatic > Freshwater > Lake | place: USA: Lake Mendota...
ATACTCCATACATTCCTCCAGTGTCATGAGGATTTTCGGCGCTGCCTTCGACGCATCATCACTTCCGCTCGCACGGTGGTTGGTCAACTTCTTAGGTTCTGTAGCATTGACAACAAGATCACCTGGCTTAATATGCTCAGCAATGATCTGGCCAGTGTACACCTCATCACCCGGATCCACGAAAAACCTTCCGCGGTCCTGCAATTTATCTATGGAATATCCGGTAGTCCTTTCCTGATTTTTCGACAGCAAAACACCATTGTTCCTTCCGGGAATATGACCTTTCCAGGGCTTATACTCCAGGAAACGATGGGCCATAACCGCTTCACCAGCAGTGTTGGTCAGCATGTTACTGCGTAATCCAATCAATCCACGCGATGGTATTTCAAATTCCAGATGCTGCATTTCGCCCTTTGATTCCATCACCAGCATCTCACCTTTACGCTGCGTTACCAGGTCGATCACTTTACCGCTATAATCACCCGGCACATCCACCACAAGAATCTCGTACGGCTCATGTTTCTTGCCATCAATTTCTTTCACAAGTACCTGTGGATTACCGACTGTAAGCTCATATCCTTCACGACGCATAGTTTCAACAAGGATACCCAGATGCAAAATGCCCCTTCCATATACCAGGAAACTATCGGCACCATCTGTATCTTCAACCTTCATCGCCAGGTTCTTCTCAGTTTCCTTCATTAACCGGTCACGCAAATGCCTGGAGGTGACAAATTTTCCTTCACGGCCGAAAAACGGCGAGTTATTAATGGAAAACATCATGCTCATGGTCGGCTCGTCTACACTGATCACCGGAAGCGCTTCCGGATTGTCGATATCGGCAATGGTATCCCCAATATTGAAATCTTCGATTCCTACAACAGCACAAAGATCGCCGGCTATAACCTCTGTCACCTTGCGCTTACCCATTCCTTCAAACACATACAGCTCTTTCACCTTCTGGCGCTTGATGGTACCATCAGCCTGCATCAAGGCAATATTCTGACCTTCCTTAACCGTACCCCTGGCTACTTTGCCAATAGCGATCCGTCCAAGGAATGAAGAATAGTCGAGCGAAGTGATCTGCATCTGCAGATAGCCCTGCCCTATATTTGGTGGAGGCACATGTTTTACAATACCATCCAATAACGGGAATATATTATCGATCTGGGTGTTCGAATCATTGAACCAGCCATTCTTTCCGCTACCATAATAAGTGGGAAAATTCAACTGCTCTTCAGTAGCATCGAGGTTGAAGAAAAGTTCAAATACTGCATCATGCACCTCATCCGGACGACAATTAGGCTTATCTACCTTGTTGATCACTACGATGGGGTGCAGATTGAGGTGAAGCGCTTTCTGTAACACAAAACGAGTTTGTGGCATAGGGCCTTCAAAGGCATCCACCAGCAGGATCACACCATCGGCCATCTTCAAAACGCGCTCCACTTCACCACCGAAATCGGCGTGTCCGGGAGTATCGATCACGTTAATCTTAACGCCATTATATACAACAGATGCATTCTTACTAAAAATGGTGATACCTCTTTCACGCTCGAGGTCATTGGAGTCCATAATGAGCTCCCCGGTATCCTGATTGTCCCTGAATACCTTGGTGGCGTGTAGGATTTTATCTACCAGGGTAGTCTTACCATGGTCAACGTGGGCAATGATGGCGATGTTTCTAATTTCCATAATACTTATGACAAGAGAAAAATGCAGATTATTTAACCCACCTGGAAGAGAGGCTCTTGTCTCTTAACAACCCATCCCTGTGAATTTGGCGGCAAAGGTACTACAATTGGGCGGCAGGGACAAATGAAGGCCTAAATGCTAAGATTAATTTCACATATGGCTAATAGAATCAACCTCTCATTTGATAAATCATATACGAATTACCCTATACCTTGATAATCTTTTTGTTATCCCCTACTTTTGAGCGGTATTAATAGCCGCACCCGGAACCAGAGGGCAGTAGTCTTTTTCCTGAATCCCAAATAAATGCGGCACATAATTGCCGCAGTATTCGTCAAAAAATCATCACATATGAAAAAGCTTCTGTTCGTTACAGCCGTTGCAGGTATTTTCGCCTGCTCTTCGCCATCGGGAAGCACACCTGAGGGCGATTCCAGCCAGCAGCAACACGTATCCGGACACAATGCCCAGCTCGATTCGAAGTCTGTGCAGCCAAGAACCGGAGCCGACTCTATTCCCGCGCAACAAGCTGGGGCAGACTCTTCTTTTGTGGGAAAAAAGAGGGCCCTGGGGATCGATTTCTATGCGGTAGGACAAGAACCCGGCTGGGCGCTGGACATGGACAGCGAGAATATCTACCGTTTTAGCACCTTCGACGGTATAAAGATGAACACCCCGCCTGTAGCGGGAACAACATCGGCAGATGGAAAAATAACCACCTATCGGGCTCAGGTTGAATTAGGAGAGATCAACATCACCGTCACTCGTGAACAATGCATGGATATCATGTCTGGCGAACAATTCCCCTGCAAAGTCCAGGTCCGCATCAAGCGTGGCGTTGACAAAGATTTCAAAACATACAATGGCTGCGGCCGATTTTTGTAACTCTAAATCATGCCCTAATGATGAAATTCTTCAAAGCAATACTGGTATTCACCCTCATCGTATTCATTGTTTACCAGTTAGGACCTAAGCCAGCACCCGGACAATACACAGAAGGTCTATACCCCATCAAAGACACGGGAGCTGCGCTGCAACGATTGGTGGAAGCGAATGAATCGCGTTATAAACTGAAGCCCGACAATGAAGCGCGGATCATTTGGGATAATGACAGCCTGAAGAACCGCACGGAATATGCAGTGATTTATCTGCACGGGTTCAGCGCGAGTCAGGAAGAAGGCGATCCCGTACATACCCATTTTGCAAAAAAGATTGGCGCTAATATTTACCTGGCCAGGCTTTCAGAACATGGAAAAGACACATTGGATGCCCTGTATCATATGACTGCAACATCCCTTTGGGAGTCTGCCAAAGAAGCATTCTCCATTGGTAAACAGATCGGTAAAAAAGTGATCATCATTGGCACCTCTACCGGAGGTTCTCTGGCCCTGTTACTCGCAGCAGAACAATACCCTGAAATAGCGGGGGTGATCTTATACTCTCCTAATATCGCCATCAATAATCCGATGGCCTGGATGAGTAATAACCCCTGGGGGCTGCAGATCGGAAGAATGGTGCTGGGCGGCAACAACAATATTGCCGGGGATGATCGTGAATTATACAAGAAGTATTGGAACTATTCATATCGGGTAGAAAGCATCACCGAGGTGCAACAGTTGCTGGAAGAAAAAATGACCCCGGAAACATTTAAGCAGGTCAATCAGCCACTACTCATGCTATACTATTACAAGGACGATGTGCATCAGGATTCAACGGTGAAAGTTTCAGCCATGAAAGAGATGTTCAGTCAGATCTCCACACCGGCCGCTAAAAAAAGAGCGGTTGCCCTGCCAAATACAGGAAATCATGTGATCGGATCTTATATAAAGTCAAAGGATCTCCAGTCAGTAGAAGAAGAAACCTTGAAATTTACCCGGGAAATTTTATTGAAAGACTAATTCCGTAATTTACCCGCTAAACCTGTTTGTTATGCGTTCAAAGATCGCCGGCATCGGCTATTATGTCCCAAGTAATGTATACACCAATCTTGATCTGATGAAGGTCATGGATACCAGCGATGAGTGGATCCAGGAAAGGACGGGGATAGTAGAAAGAAGATACGCCGATACCACAAAGGAAACTACCACCACCATGGGAGTGGAAGCTGCGAAGATCGCTATTGAACGCGCAGGCATCACTCCCCAGGATATTGACTTTATTGTATTTGCCACGTTGAGTCCGGATTATTATTTCCCCGGTTGCGGCGTTTTGCTGCAACGGGCCATGAAGATGAAAGAGATCGGCGCCCTGGATGTCCGCAACCAGTGCAGCGGCTTTGTCTATGCATTGAGTGTAGCTGACCAGTTCATCCGGTCAGGCATGTATAAAAACATCCTCGTGGTGGGTTCAGAAAAACATTCATTCGGGCTCGACTTCACCACCCGCGGCAGGAACGTGAGCGTGATATTTGGAGATGGTGCCGGCGCGGTGGTGCTGCAACCTACGGCCGATGAGAACCGCGGGATCATGAGCACCCATCTTCACAGCGATGGAGAAAGCGCAGAGGTACTCGCCATGTACAATCCCGGCACCCATGCTAACCACTGGGCCGGAGGCACGGAAATTGCCACTTTTAAGAAAGATGCAAAAATGGGTGAGTATTTTATGAGCCATGAGATGATCGACAATTGCCAGAACTTTCCCTATATGGACGGACCCGCCGTATTCAAAAAAGCAGTAGTGAAATTTCCTGAAGTGATCATGGAAGCACTGTCGGCCAACAACTATAAACCCGCGGACATCAACATGCTCATTCCCCACCAGGCCAATCTGCGTATATCGCAATTTGTACAGCAAAAACTTGGCTTGCGCGACGATCAGGTGTATAATAACATCCAGAAATACGGCAACACCACGGCAGCTTCAATCCCCATTGCGCTTTGCGAGGCATTTGAGGCTGGCAAGATCAAGGAAGGCGATATCGTCTGTCTGGCGGCATTCGGATCAGGCTTTACCTGGGCAAGTGCTTTGCTGAAATGGTGATATGAATAACCGCAACTTGCAGGGCATGGCCGGGAAACTGATCTTCCTGATGAACCCCCTCTCAGGTACCAGGAACAAACATCGTATTAAAGAATCGCTCACCAGGAAACTGGACAGGCTTGGCCTGGTTTTCGAATTCATAGCAACCAATGCAGCCGGTGATTACAAATTTCTCGAAGCAAAGATCCTTGAAGAGCAGATCACCCATGTAGTGATCCTGGGTGGCGACGGAACGGTGAGCCAGGTTGCCAATGCATTGCGACATCTTCCTGTTGACTTTGGCGTGATCCCCATGGGCAGTGGTAATGGTCTAGCTTTAGCAGCCGGTATTCCCATAGATCCTTTAAAGGCGCTTGATGTTGTTTTACATGGGAAAGCATCGCGCATTGATGCCTTTACCATTAATGGCCATTTTTCCTGCATGCTAAGCGGTATAGGGTTTGATGCAAAAGTTGCTCATGATTTTGCAAGGCAGAAATCGCGGGGGTTGTGGACCTATATCAAAGTGAGTGCGGCGAATTTCTTCCAGGCCAAGGACTATTCGTTTGTGTTACGAATAGATCGCAAAGAGATCGAAACGGAAGCCTACTTTGTCAGCATTGCCAACAGCAACCAATTTGGGAATAATTTTACGATCGCCCCGAAGGCATTACTGACTGACGGTTTGCTCGATATCATAGTGGTTCAGAAGATGAATAAGCTTCAGTTAGTACTTGCGGTCATATACCAGATCCGGTATGGAGATGTACAGGAAGGCATCTTTAAAAAACATCGCATCCTATATTACCAGGTGAAGGAATGTGAGCTCATCAATAAATCCATGGCCCCGTTGCATATTGATGGGGATCCCCATCCCACTTCAACTCATTTCAAAATCACCGTTATTCCCTCCGCCTTATCGCTGATCCAACCCGTTTGATAGCTGACTATTTCAAAGCCTTGAAGCGGGTGAAGGATGACTGGTTATCTTCCGAACCCAGGGCTTCGCTGATATCGATCTTTTCTTTTACAGTAAGATGAAAATTCAACGCAGCGGCCTGGTTCTTTTTGGTCGGCACATAGGTAAAACTGCACTTCTCAAAAGGAAAACTGAATTTCTGATCAGCGTATGATATCATCTCTTCGTGATAATAATCCTGCATCTTCATCCAGTTCAGTTGAATCACCGTGATAGGCTTTGTGAACATGCTGGTAAAACCATCCACATCTTTCTGTTCGCCCCAGTCGCCACTTTTCCGGTCGCGGATCTGCAGAAAAACAACGCCGGCTGTATTCTCCCTGATCCAGTTGTTAAACACACTTAGAAACCGCAGCGTGGTTTCGTGACCAAAGTTATCCCTGATACCGGCATCCATTACATCAATGATCGGCTTGGTAGGCAGCCAAACATTGGGTAGCACATAGGGGAAAGTTGCATTGATCCGCATGGCAGTAAGTATCCGGAGATTATAGGGATCCTGTTTGCGGAAAAAGCTGCAGAAGTCCACTGCATCCGGCTCTCCCAATGAGCCGTTCCCCGAATCGGGCCAGTTGCGCATCATGAAACTGACGGGCCTTGTACTGATCAGCATTTTCCTGCCATCGGCAGAAATGGTGGACGCATAAAACATGAGGGGAATTCTTCCTTCGGCTTCATCTTTCACATAATCTTTCAATTGCCTGTTAAGGATACCCGCCGCGTTATCATTGAGTTGTTCTTCAAAAGCATATGCGCGGTCTTTGATATAATGGTAGGGACCCACGCTGAACTTCTGTGCAGGGGCAAAAATATCGCGCGTTACCATAGACGAAAACAGCGGGTTGAGCAGGTCCCTGGAGATCATGTCAACATACTTTTTATCGCAGGGATCCACGGCCATGCCCTGCAGCTTCATTCGGTGCAGTTCCCGGTAAAAACCTGCGCCCAACATACCCCCCGAAGCGCCGCTGATCAGAAAAGTTTTCTTCATCAGGTCACCCCCGGAGATACTGTCGAGCCGCTGCAACACATTCACGGCAAAAGTGGCGGACCTGGTGCCACCCCCGCTGAAATTCATGATATACATCAGGGGTTTCTCATCTTTCTGTCGCGCTTTCCATTTATTCAGCACGTCGATCATCAAAGCTTTATCTTTTTCCATCTTCTGGATGGTACAAAGCTGCGCGATGCTATCCCGGTTATAAGCAGGCCTTTCATCCACATTGGTATAATTAAGCCCGTATGCCTTGTTACGGGTATCAATCACATCATATCTGAACAACTGGTCGGTTACGATCACGATGATGACCAATATGGGCAGTGACCAGCTTTTTAACCAATAAACGAGCGCGGCAGAGGCCGCCATTAACACGGCGAAAAAGAGCAGGATGCCTGCGGCTGCGGGAAGCTGGAACGCTCTGGTATCCTGAAACAGTCCTACAATGGCAAGAAACAAGAAAGCGAATATGATGGAGATAACGGCAGAAAAATGGTGGCGCTTAAAAACGGTTTCCACGAAATCGTGCGAATAATGTGAAATATTCCTGGGCTTCTTCAGCTTCATCCGGGTATTATAGAACCAGTCTACATGGATCAGTCCTTTCTCATGAAAATGTTTCCCGTCGGCATCAAAATGGCCTATGTATCTATGGGGTTCCCGGATGATGGGGCTCATGTTGCGCATCATCGTTTTTTCCGCTCCAAAAAAATAAGAGATGGACACGATGGTCAACAGCACCAGGCCAAGCAGAAAACCTGCTATCAGTACCAGGATTTCGCCAACAGTCATCAGTTCCCTGAATCTGTCGAACTGCACGGCGCGATAACAATAGAACAACAGGAAGAAAATGGGAATGATGGAGTTGTTGATGAAATATTTCAGAAAGGGCTTGGAGGTTGTGGCGAGGAACTTGAACTGTCGGCTGTGCAGGATGAAGGTGGTGATATGCCAGCTCATGATAAAGATACCCATGGCTGCGCCGATGATGGCGGTGCTGACAGCATTCACATTACCCAGGTACTCCGGGGCCAGAAACAATGAGTCTGCCCCGAAAGTGCTCATAAAGTTTCCATTAATGGCACTACCCAGGATATACCAGAACAGCAACAACACCTGGTATTTCTTGAGGTGTAACAATACCAGCTGCACCGGGAAAGAATAGAAAAATCCTTTCAGGAACGAATTCATATGGTAATTTAAATCAAATCGGAGAGCCTTATCTCATAATTCTTAACATCCATACCATGGACAGTAAGAGCAGCATGGCCACGAACTGGTGCGCAACACCCAGCCAGAGAAGCGCATGGTTATCAGGCGAATGAACCACGGTGAAAATACCCAATACTACCTGCGCCATCACCAGTACGGGTGGCCAGATTCTGGTATTTCTGAATAACGGACCGACCTGGGTCTTTAGTGCTTTTGACCACCATAAGAAAATCATAAAAGCGATAACGTAGGCCAGTCCACGGTGAATAAATTGAACGGTAATGGGGTTATTGGTAATGGCGTTGCCTGCGAGGGCGATATTATCCGGGATCCATTGGCCATTGATGGTGGGCCAGGTGGGTGCGGCAGTGCCTGCTTTCAGCCCTGCCATAAACGCGCCGTAGAATAATTGGATCACCAGTACGGAGGTGATCAGTAACGTGAATTTTTTCAGGGAAGGATGAACAACAAACCGGTTTGGGGGAATAACGAACCCGGTTGCAAACCAAAACACATAGCAGAGCAGTCCAAGCGCCGCTATAAAGTGAATGGACAGCCTGATGTGGCTCACATAAACATCGTTTTCGTTCAGGCCGCTCTTGACCATGATCCACCCGAGGGCGCCTTGCAATCCGCCCAATATAAAGAGCAGTACCATGGGCCAGACCATCTCTTTCTTAAACTGCTTTCTGACCAGAAAATAGATAAACCCAATAGCAAATACCAGGCCCATAAAGCGAGCCCATACCCGGTGGAACCATTCCCAGAAATAGATGAATTTGAAATCTGAAAGGGTAAAATCAAAATTGATATGCTTGTACTGCCCGATCTGTTTGTACTGATCGAAAGCCTTGTTCCAATCCTGCTCATTCATGGGCGGAATGGTTCCGAGGAGTGGCTTCCATTCCGTGATAGATAAACCTGATCCGGTGAGGCGCGTGATGCCACCGAGTAGCACCTGTATCATGATCATGGCAACGCCAATCATCAACCATATGGCAACAGGGGAGATCTTGTTCTTCAACATCAGTTGCAAAGGTAACAGCAGCATTGGAAACACAAATAATATGATCTCCATTAGACCATACAATTTGAAAAACATTAAACATTAACTTCGTTTTCATGCTGCGCCCGTATTTCCAGAACAAACTACGAGAAGCCGGATGCGACGAGGCCGGAAGGGGCTGTCTCGCAGGGCCCGTATTCGCGGCAGCTGTTATACTTCCACCCCGTTTCAGAAATCCCTTGTTGAACGATTCCAAACTGATGAAACCTGATGAGCGGTATGAACTTCGGGAACTGATCAGGAAAAAAGCCCTTGCCTGGGCCGTGGCCAGTGTGGACCACGACGAGATAGACCGGATCAACATACTCCGCGCTTCATTCAAAGCCATGCACCTTGCGCTGGAACAATTGCCGATCTTACCAGAACTGATTTTGGTAGATGGGCATTTGTTCGCGCCATACGCCACTATTCCCCACAAGTGTATGATCAAAGGCGACGCCGAATTCGCATCTATTGCAGCGGCGAGTGTACTGGCAAAGACGTACCGGGACGACTATATGCAGCAGCTCCATGTGAGCTTTCCTGAATATGGATGGTTGAGGAACAAAGGGTACGGAACCCTGGAACATCGCAAGGCGATCGCGCAGTTTGGGCTCACGCCCTTTCACCGACGTTCATTCCAGATCAGGGATCTTCAAATTGATATGGATTTTAAGGAAAACTGATACGATTTATTCACTAATTTTAAGGATGGAAGCAACAACCGTAACCGGCAGTTTAACTGCCAAGGATTTTCAGACAGACCAGGAAGTCAGGTGGTGCCCCGGATGTGGAGACTATTCAATACTGGCACAGGTTCAAAAGATCATGCCTGGTATCGGCATCCCAAAAGAAGATATTGTGATCGTTTCGGGCATTGGCTGCAGCAGCCGTTTCCCTTACTATATGAACACGTATGGCATGCACTCGATCCATGGAAGGGCTACAGCCATTGCCAGCGGATTGAAGGCCTCACGCCCTGAGTTAAGTGTCTGGATCGTTACGGGTGATGGTGACAGCCTGAGTATTGGAGGCAACCATACCATCCATCTGCTCAGGAGAAATTTCGACGTAAACATATTGCTGTTCAATAACCAGATCTATGGTTTAACCAAAGGGCAGTACTCTCCTACTTCTGAAGAGAAAAAAGTGACCAAGTCCACCCCGTTCGGAAGCATCGACCATCCATTCAACCCGCTGGCATTGGCCATGGGCGCGGACGCTACATTCGTGGCCCGCAGTATGGACCGTGACCCCAAGCACCTGCAGGAGTTGCTGACACGCAGCTACAAGCACAAGGGTGCCTCTTTCCTTGAGATCTACCAGAATTGCAACATCTTCAATGATGGTGCCTTTGAAATATTCACAGAAAAGTCTACCAAAGCCGGGGAAACCCTTTTCCTGGAGCAGGGCAAGCCGCTGTTGTTTGGAGCGGGGCGCGACAAAGGCGTGAAGCTTGACGGCTTCCACCCTGTAGTGGTTGACCTGAATGCTGGCTACAGTGCCGATGACTGTTGGGTGCACGACGAGAAAGACTTTTACAAAGCACAGATCCTCGTCAGGATGTTCGATGATCCTAAGAAGGAGCATCACCTCCCCCGGCCATTCGGCGTATTCTACGAAACGGACCGCCCTTGCTATGAAGAGCAACTAAACGGCCAGGTCGAGCAGGTATTGCAGGCTAAAGGCCCGGGTAATCTCGACAAGCTCCTCCGTGGTAATGAAACCTGGGCGATTGCATAAAATGATTTCCAAAAGCTTTGCGTGTAGAAATCATTTTATTAATGTGGGGGAATGAATGTGGGAATAGAGTGAATTTGTCAATATTTGCAACCAGTTTGTGAACCGGCACATTTAGGACGATACTTTTCAAGATTTTACATTGATTTTCTATCGTCCGGCACTACCATTGTGCCATAATTCTTAACGTTCCGGCGAAGAAGACATTCAGAAAATTGTTATCCGATCATCTTCACTTTTCCCAACTCTCCTTATTGGAGTTCGCTAAAAGGGAACCAAAAAAAGCCAGCGATGGAAATCGCCGGCCTGTGCTTACCTCTGAAACCACAAAAAGAAAAATTACACTTTCCAGTCGCACTGATCCATCAAAATATGATATACAAACTCGGTAGGGGTTGTACGTGTTTCAGATGTTCAAGCATTATTTATAAAAACTAAATACTTAAATAAAATAATTCAGGATTGGACCGGGGTGATTGAATGGGATTGGATAAGCGGTTCTGGATGAACCTGAAAACAACTGGCAAAGCCATTCTTGTTTCGCTGTAGGAAGTAAAAATAATATGCGAAATGCATATTGTAAAGCGTTTTCTTATAAATGTAGTCGCCCGGAGTGGCTCAAAATAAAGGCATAGCTTTAATAGAATGATAATCAGCCCAAAGCGTTGAGATTTGGCGAAAATATATTTTTATGCAATTAGAGATACATCCTAAAAATCCCCAGATTAAACATATAAAAACGGTTGTTGACTGTCTTTCAAGCGGCGGCATCATCATTTACCCCACTGACACCGTCTATGGATTTGGGTGTGATATTTTCCATCCCAAGGCGGTGGAAAGGATCTGCAGGATAAAAAACATTGACCCGGCAAAAGCCAATCTTTCGTTCATCTGTTATGATTTAAGTGACCTTTCCCGGTATGCTAAAGCCATCTCCACGCCTACATTTAGATTGCTCAAGCATCATATTCCCGGGCCCTTTACGTTCATCCTTCCCGCCAGCAAGGAAGTGCCTAAGATCCTCAAAAGCAAAAAGGACACCATCGGATTGCGTGTACCCAACAATCATATTGCCCAGGAGATCATCAAGGCGTTAGGTAATCCGATCCTTAGCTCTTCCCTTCCTGGCGACATGGTGGAAGAATATACTGATCCCGAGCGGATCCACGAGATATTTGGCAAACAGGTAGACCTGGTTGTTGACGGCGGCATTGGCGGGATGGAATTCTCCACCATCATCGATATGACGCACGATATTCCGGAGATAACGCGGCAAGGAAAGGGGGAGTTTGTCATTTAACTGATTGGCTCATTGACTCATTAGCTCATTATGCAGTCCCTCAAACAAACCTTTTCAAATAAACCCATCAGTAAGCGGTAGCATCAAAAGCTGATGGAGGAATAAAAAGATTATTCCTTGCCCCGTAATAACCGGTATTTGTCACTATTTGAATTCCCGTTTTCTCCGAAAGCTCCCTAAGTAATAAAGGATCACGGCCGAGGTATGCTGGGGTACAATCAAAAAATGTTTTCACCCCTTTTTCTTTCGCTTGTATCAGTTAAGGGCGCGCGCGCTACAACCGCTGATCTATTCCATCGATGGTATCCTGTACTGTCTGCTCCGATAAAATCCACCAGTACATGCTCGTGAATCAAACTAACACCCATTTCTTTAACAGGTATCATACCCCTTACCGTAACAAGTTCGCCTTCCTTCAAAGATGATGTACAGCCTCCAACAAAAATAGAAGCCCATAGAACAATAATCAGATCTCTCATAAACGGCTATTCACTTTCTCATTACAATCAGTTGAAAGATTCAGTTAAGTTAGGTAATACCGCGTGCACTACTATTGCTGATGCGTGTAGCGACACTAAGCTCAACATACGCAAGTGTACAAACAACTCCTACTTCCCCGAGAAAATAGACGATTCCAATGGTTGTAAGCGCAGGGTAATACCATATCACCATGCCTAAAGTCAACACACAATAAAGCAAGTTGGCAACGCTTATTATTCTTATAAACAAAGTCCATTTTTTGTCCAGAAACAAAAAACAACTCACTGAAAAAATACAAAACAGCGCCCCTAACACTGAAAGACCTGTCAGAACTGTTTCAGGCATTCCTATATACTCTTCAAAGTTGCGCAAGACAACAAATAATAAAAATGCAGTTAGGAAAGCACCCGCACCGTCTATTAAGAATAATTTCCTGGGATTCTTCACCAGATCATCCATCCCATTTCCTGCGCCCCTACCCATTGTCGCCAATTCCTTGTCCGAAAGTTAACAGGTTATTATCCGGGTCGAGCAATGAAAATTCCCGTTGTCCCCAGGGTTTCGTTTCCAAATGTCCGTTGGGGTGTATGGCAACACCCTTATCCAGAAACGACTGGTAAAGGCCATTGATATCATTTGTTCTGATATAAACCTGCCCATAATTCTCCCTGGGGTCCAGATCCCTGAATGCAAAAAAATGAATTTCTACGCCATCCTTATGAATCATCAGGTAACCGTCGAAGTCCCCGGTACCGAATACCTGAAATCCTAACTGGTTTATGTAGTATTCACGCGTCATCGCCTTGTCTCTCATTGGCAGTTTAGGGCATATTGTTGTAAGCATCGTTCCAGTTGTTATCGTAAATTAGCTAATCCTTTGACTGTCTGAACCCGCACTAATCTGAGCAATTCAATGGATTACGATCCCTGCGTTTCTGATCAACCCACAAACTGCCATTCCGATGACGCCACCGACCAGGTCATACGTTGAAAAGATCTTCGAATAAAAGACACTGTTCCATCCCAGTTCCTGAATGGTAAAGATGGGAAGCAGGGTAATCATGAAAGGTACAGCAGTCGTGGTAGTAAACACTGCCAACAGGAGCAATGACGTATTGCGAAGCAATACTACTTGCAAGAAGGATTTAAAATCGATTCCAGCGATCAAAAATCCAATATGTTTGTCACAGACCAACCTTAAAGCTTTTCCCCAAATACCTTTCTAAAGAATGAAAATGTTTTTTCCCAGGTTTGTTCTCTGGCCTCGTAATTCGCAATTGAACTTCCACCACCGCCCTCTAAAGCACTCATCGCTTTCTCATCCCCCTTGTCTGGGAGTAGACCAAAAATACCATGACCAGCTTCAGGGAAATGTAAGTGTTGAACATCAAAGGGAAATCCTTTTAACCGCAGTCGCTTTTCCAATTCACTGGCCATAAATGCTGATGGCCAAACATCGTCCTTGCCTCCCGAAGAGATGAGTATGGGGCCTGATATATTTTCAACAGCAATCAATGCTGGTGTTATTTTTTCAGGATAGCTTTCCAGGCCGGCTTCGTAAAACTCAGCTATCCGTTTGGTGAACCATCCGGATTTGGGTTTCGCGTAAGGCAAAAAAGTCATGGGTTCGCCCTGCCATGTCCACGAACTCTTATTCAGGCCTTTCCAGTCCCCAATACCATACCAAACAACATGACTTGGCACATGAGCAGCAACTGCCTTTATTGATTTTGTTTTTGATGCTACCAATAAAGCTAACTCCGCTCCCTTAGAAATACCGAGCAATGCGATTTTGTTACTATCCACTGCCGGAAATTTCTTCACCCAATCAATGGCATCAAAAACCTTTTCTAATCTTAATTCCTTAAGTGGCTGTTTCATTGTGGATTTTGAGTATTTGAAATACCCCAACCTCATGACTACAAAACCAGCTCTTGCCATTACGTTGGCTTCCTCTTCAGTAAAGGACAAGCCTCCCTCGGCACCTCCAAGAGTAACAATTACAGGCAATGGTATTTCAGACGGAGGGAGGTGTACATATGCCCCCCAGTCGGATTCAATGACTTTCTCGATTCTAATGGTATCATCAGCCCGAACAGCTGGGCTAAACAGAAATGAAAGAATTAAAAATATAAATTTCATATTCAAAATTCTATTTACGAAAGCTGATCAGCAATGTACAAAAAGTCTACTACTTAATCATCATCAGCGACGCCATCACTTCGATCCCCTGGAATAAATTACCAAGGCGAATATTCTCATTCTCAGCGTGCTGGTTATTATCATGATTAGCTATGGGAACCGTTATGGTTTTGGCATTCAGGTGTTTCTCAAATAAATAAAGCGGAAGGCTTCCACCCATGGTGGGCTGCAGCACCACTTGCTCTTTGGTGGTATTTCTAACTGCCGATATCACTTTCTGTACGATAGGCAGATCCATGGATGTCCGTTGGGCATTTATACCGCCATCGTCCCGAATGATCTTTATGATCTTTCCATATTTTCCCCGTTCCTCATCTGTTGGTTCACTATCCGTTATGTGATATCCCTGCGATCGGACGTGATCGATCACTTTTTGTTGCTGCCGCCTCCAATCGTTGCCCAATACCAATCTTAAATCTATCACCGTTGTAGCAAACGTGGGAATTTGGTTAGATGCAGCTTTGCCCACATTACCACTCTGTATTCCGTTTATGTTCAGCGAAGGCTGGTTAATGGCCTCGCTTAATGTCAGGCCCTGCATCTCAACGGCATGAATGCCCAGCTCTTTTTTCATTTGCATATCTACGGACGGCACTTCATTCAGGGCTTTTCTTTCAGAAGGGGATAAAGGGGTCACATCATCATAAAAACCCTTTATGGTCACCTTCCCATTTTCATCTTTCATAGTAGCCAGCAATTCCACCAGCAGCATCGCGGGGTTCGGGGCCCAATTTCCATAATGACCGCTATGGAGAGGTCTTTTAGAGGCGTAAACGGTGAGGTCAAGACGGGTGTCGCCACGAACACCCAATACCACTTGTTTTAGGCCCGATTGGTGAACAGGTCCGTCGCAAATGATCCAGAGATCAGACTGGAGTAACGACTGATACTTATCCAGTATTTCACTAAGATGGGGAGAACCGGCCTCCTCTTCCCCTTCAAAGAAGAATTTTATATTGCAACCTGGAGTCAGCCCGGACTTCCTGATGGCATCATATGCATTTAGAATGGCATCCACGCCTGCCTTGTCGTCCGAAGACCCGCGGGCATAAATTCGCCAATCGTTGTTATACATGCCATTCCCCGGAAATGGCATGTTGGTGCCGCCCTGATCTAAGGCCTTTGAAAACAACTTAGGCTGGAATGGCTCGAGTCCCTTCGCCCATTGGGCGGGATTAACAGGCTGCCCATCATAATGGGCATAGAAGATCAGGGTCTGTTTAGCCCGCGGGACTATTACCTCTCCGTACACAGCAGGAGGAACGCCGGGAGTAGCTGCATTCAGAAGCTGCACTTTTTGAATGCCCCTCTTATTCATCATATCCATAATAAACGCGGCATTCTTTTGCTGGCCTGCGGGATCTGCAGCAACATTAGGCAAAGTCAGAAACCGGGAAAATTCATCGATAATTTGCCCGGCATTTTCATTAACAAATTTCCTGACGGTCAGCACCTCTGAGGTTTGTGCCATGGCCAATTGAGTGATCAGAAAACAGAATAGGAAAACTACGAAGCCTTTTCTCATGGGATGAAATTAATACAACAAAACCAAATGGAAACTATCAGTCTCCATGTACAGTTACGACTTACCCTTACCTTTGGGAAGTCGACTACTTATGTACTTCATTTGCCCGTTGTGATTCGACTCATGCTCGCAGACATGAAACCATTTACAGTAATTATTTGTTGGTCCCCAAGGCCAGTTCTCGTCTACGGAAAACAGCCATGTATCATCTCTTTTCCTGAATTCACTGATAGTATTCTCTCTCACTACTTTCAAAGTACTTAAATAAATCAAGGCTATTGCCTTTTATAGTCTTCCTGGCTTCTTCACCAAGACTCATTGCGATGTCAAATCGTCTCTTATCTTGTTCATTCCAATCGCCCCACTTCTTCCCTTCAAATGTATGTATTTGGTAATATCTCTCTGTTGCCGCCAGGTGAAAAAGCATCGACCCGATGGAGTTTGAATTCTTGTCATGCACATAATCCAATTGTTCAACAGTCAGATCCCTCACAGGCGATAATATTATCCTTCGCATCCATGTCATCATAGAGAGTAAAGTTCCAATCTGGGGAGCAAATCCTTCCCGCGGCCCTATCACGTTATCACGTTCATCTGCGGGCAACTCTGCTCCATGACTAACACTGGGCATCATCGACATGCCAATAATTCCGGAACTGATAAGCGCGGTGGATCTTAGGAACCCCCTGCGTGCCATTGGGTTTGAATTTCTCATATATATTAATAAGTGTAAACAGAAAGTTAACTGTCAGTCATTATTGATCCTGGAACTTCAGCAAATACGATTCTATTAAGAACTCATCCTGTTAGCCTTCGCAGTTGTTCTTCGCATTCTTTTTGGCCCGTACCAGAGCCAAAAACCGGTTATGGTGAAGGTCAAAAGCGCCAGTCCCATTAGACTGGTATAAAACAATTTGATGTATCCCCCATTGGTGCCTAAATACCTGTCCAGTATAGATCCGTCGTGTATGCTTTCAATGAAGTCGGCACGTCTTCGTTCTATATGCAACAGCTTTCCAGTTGCGCCATCAAGTTGGATGCCCCAATAACTGTCTTCGAAGATAAACTTCACCATCCCTTTACTTTTCCGAATGTCAATTCTCTCTAACTCCAGTGACAAATCTGCTGAAACAGAGTCGTGCAGCATTTTGCAAGCAATCGAATGTAAACTGTCAATAGGCAACCAATCCTTAAGGTCGGCGGAAGTTCCCTGGTAAGAATCTGCTAAAATACGCCCGCCACTATGTTTCTTCCATCCCAGTATAAGTCCTGTTACTGAAATAAAAAAGAAAAAAGCAAAAAGTAGCGCACCCGTTTTCCTGTGAACTTTCCTAAAAGTCCTCAACCATTTAGCCTGGCTCTGCCTGCTATTCTTCTCTTCCATATTATACATTAAAGCCCGCATGACAAAGACCGCCGGCGATGAAGCGGTCTCCTATATCATTCTCAGTACTTAACTTCAAAATCTAACTGCCGCCCTTC
>Ga0164293_10001912_pt1 | contig 17618 bp, 14 predicted proteins | sample GEODES118metaG_FD_111487 | JGI IMG/M metagenome (GOLD analysis project Ga0164293, IMG submission 111487) | Eutrophic lake water microbial communities from Lake Mendota, Wisconsin, USA - GEODES118 metaG | ecosystem: Environmental > Aquatic > Freshwater > Lake | place: USA: Lake Mendota...
ATTGAAGAAAATGAAGGATAGTTTATATGATACAAATTGAAAATAAACACATTAGCATTTCGGTAAATCCAATGGGAGCCGAATTGCAAAGTCTTTTTTGCAAAGACAATCAATTAGAATATTTGTGGAGTGGTGATCCTGCTTTCTGGGGGAAGAAAAGTCCAGTGCTTTTCCCCATTATTGGAGGGCTAAAAAACAATACCTACAAACATAAAGGAGTAAGCTACCAATTAAGCAGGCATGGATTTGCCAGAGATATGGAATTTACACTTTCTGCTAAAAGCAACGATAGCATCAGTTTTACATTAAATGCCAATGAACAAACTTTGAAACATTATCCATTCATGTTTCGATTCACCATTACTTATTCTTTGCATAAGAGCGTCTTGAGTTGCAATTATCAAATAACAAACATTGATATTAAACCCATTTTCGTTTCTGTGGGAGCTCATCCTGCTTTTAAAGTTCCATTGGTAAATGAAACAGCTTTTGAAGATTATTATTTGCAATTTGATACAATGGAAACTGCAGATAAATGGCCTTTATCCCCGGAAGGACTTATTCAAACAACGCCGGTTCCTTTTTTTAACAATACCAATCGAATCAATTTGATAAAAGAGCTTTTTTATGGGGACGCATTGGTTTTTAAACAATTGAAATCAAATCATATTTCATTATTGAATTCAAAAAACAAACACGGTTTTAAATTTGAATACCAGCATTTTCCTTATATGGGAATATGGAGTGCAAAAAATGCCGACTTCGTTTGTATTGAACCTTGGTGCGGAATTGCCGATAGCGTTGATACTACTGGAGAATTGAATCAAAAAGAAGGAATGAATATATTAACACCAGGTGAATTAATGAGCCGCACCTGGAGTGTTGAATTGTTTTAATTTCATTTAAAAACCGAATCAGCAATCCCTTTATTGATCTCATAGGCAGAATAAGTAATCTCAACTCTTCCTTTTTTACCTTTCAATTTGTCTTTGGTGGCCTGATCGGTATCTTCAAACTCGAGGGTGATCCCTTTAGGCAACTTATAATCTTTGGCATTGAAACTAAACAACACTTTGTCTGGCAATCCATATTCAGCAAATTTTCCATAGCGCATTTCCATTTCGTAAGTGCCGTTTTCTCTGGTAGAAGTAATCGACTTGATGATCAATAAATTGGCCTCATCAATATACAGTGTTGAAAGAATGATATCGTTATTGTCTCCATTGGGCAATAGTTTTATTATTCTTGTTTTCACTTTTCCAATGTCTACAACCCCTGCATCAATTGCTGTAAACCCAGTTGTAACAATCATATTGCCGATATTAATACTCACACCGCCTTTGGGCAAAACAGAAATTCCTCCATTGCGTTGTAGCTTAAACTTATTGGGTTTTTTATAAAAAACTTTAACTCCACCAACTGGTGCCTTAATAAAAGCAATGTCGGTTTTCATTTTCCCTTCTGCCGTGTAATCATTTACTTGATCCAATTTGTTTTTAACTTTCATCACCAGAGCAGTAACATCTTGTGCCGATACTTTTGTGCTTATACAAGCAAATAAGAAAATTACAATGACTATTTTAAATGGTTTCATGCTGATGTATTAACTTAAGATATCTTTCTTTCTAAACAACAAAATTGCACCTCCTGCAAACCCTAAAATATGGATCAATAAAACAATGGAAGAATGAATGATTCTTTCTGGATATTGAATACTGCCAACAATTGCTTCATTGGCATCGTTTACTTTGAAATCGAAAAACTCTTTCCAAGTAATCATATGTGTTGTAAAAAGATAGGGTTTAATGACATTGAAAATGGGAATATTCATAGTGCTAAGAATAGTACATACAATGATCACGCTCATAGTGGCTACAATTGGCCCGATAGAATTTTCTGCAAAAAAAGATAGGAAAAATCCCAAGGAAGCCACTGTAATCATTGCCAAAGCTGCAAAACAGAATGCTCCTGTATATCTCCAGAATACATCTGATTCTTTTACGATAACAACATAACTGCTTTTCATTATAAATAGATCATCCGTACCAAAAATCATTGTGCTAACAAATAGCCCCAAAATAGCAATCCAAATAAGCAACATTAAAGTATAAATTACGGAAGCCAAAAATTTAGCTGTAACAATAGCGGTTCTAGATTGAGGTTTGGTAAGCAACAAACGCAATGTGCCCATATTAGCTTCCCCTGATATCATGTCTGCTGCAATCAACGCAATGAGTAATGGAACATGAATAAGTAAGAGCTGAAGAATTACATAACAAATAAAATAGCCATTCAAAATTTTTCCATCTACTGCAAAAGAATTGGCAAAATCGGCCATCACAAACTCAGTATATTCTTTCCCATCTACATATAAGCCAATTTGTATGATTACAATCAATGCAGTAATTGCCGCAAATGCCAAGTAGGTTCTTGGTTTGCGAAATATTTTATACAACTCAATTCGTAAATGTACCCACATGTTGTTTACCTGCTGTTATTTGTAAAAAATAATCTTCTAAACTATGCCTAGGCTGAAGCGATAAAACACCTATTTGTTGATTAACTAAAAACTGATTTAAATGGGGAATATCTTGTTGATCTAATTGAATCAAAATATGTCCATCACGCAATGGCTTCAAGTTGGTTTTCCAACTGCTCAATTCCAATTGTTGCAAAGCTTGTTCATTATTAGTAGTTTCAAGTTGAACAATAGTTTGGGTAGTATCAAATAATTCAGCAGCTGATCCTTCAACCAATTTATGGCCTTTATCAATAATTAAAATCCGTGTGGCAATCTGCTCTATTTCACTCAATAAATGTGAGGAAACAATGACTGTTTTTTTGCGATCTCTGCTTAATTGTAAAATAAGATTTCTGATATCAGCAATACCTTGAGGATCTAGTCCGTTGGTAGGCTCATCCAACATGATTAGAGAGGGATTGTGCACCAAGGCAATGGCAATACCCAATCTTTGTTTCATTCCTTGAGAGAATGTTTTCACTGTATCTTTTGCTCTATCAGCAAGACCAACCATTTCTAGCTGATCCATGATTATTTTTTGAGTAGGGTTAACCCCACTTAAACGAGCAAACAATTGCAAATTATCATATGCAGACAAATATTTATATACATCGGGCTTTTCTATAACTGCTCCGATTTGCTGTAATATATCTCTACGGTGTTTGTATAGATCGTAACCGAATAGCTCAATTTGACCATGTGTAGGAGTAATTAAGGTTAGCATCATTCGAATGGTGGTGCTTTTACCTGCTCCATTTTGCCCTAAAAATCCGTACACATCTCCTTTTTCAACCGTAAATGACAAATCATTAACAGCAGTAAACTGATTAAACTGTTTGGTAAGAAAATTAACTTTTACGATAGAGCTCATTGCTACAATAATAACAATTTGCGAGCTAATATGTTTAAATTAAAAAACAAAACCCCCATCTGCAAAAGCAGACAGGGGTTAATCATGTATAAGAAAAAAGATTACTTGTACTGAGGAACAAGGCTTGCAGCCAAGTCGGTCATTTTCTTCAAGCCATCTTCAGGTAAATTACCTTTCTTAAATTCAGCCAAAACATCTGGTAATTTATTTTCCATTTCCATTAAGAAATGAATTTCAAATTCCTTTACTTTCTTTACTGCTACATCACGCAACAAGCCCAATGTACCTAAGTAAATAATCGCTACTTGCTTTTCTACCGACATGGGAGAATATTGCAATTGCTTAAGAATTTCCACGTTTCTTGCACCTTTGTCAATTACCGATTTGGTTGCAGCATCTAAATCTCCACCAAACTTAGAGAAGGCTTCTAACTCACGGTATAAAGCCTGATCTAATTTAAGTGTACCTGCTACTTTCTTCATCGATTTGATCTGAGCATTACCACCCACACGGCTTACAGAAATACCTACGTTGATCGCCGGACGAATACCTGCATTAAACAAGTTACCTTCTAAGAAGATCTGTCCGTCTGTAATTGAGATTACATTCGTAGGAATATAAGCAGATACGTCACCTGCTTGTGTTTCGATAATTGGTAATGCGGTTAATGATCCACCACCTTTTACTAAATGTCTGATAGACTCAGGTAAATCATTCATGTTTTTAGCAACATCATCATTGGCAATAACTTTAGCAGCTCTTTCCAATAAACGACTATGCAAATAGAATACATCACCAGGATATGCTTCACGTCCTGGAGGTCTTCTCAACAACAATGAAACTTCACGATAAGCTACTGCTTGCTTAGACAAATCATCATAGATGATCAATGCCGGACGACCAGTATCTCTAAAGAATTCACCAATCGCAGCACCTGCAAATGGAGCATAGAATTGTAATGGAGCAGGATCAGAAGCAGAAGCACAAACAATTGTTGTATATGCCATAGCTCCATTGTCTTCCAATGTTTTCATCACTCCAGCAACAGTAGATGCTTTTTGTCCGATCGCAACATATATACAGTATACAGGTTTTCCTGCATCGTAAAATTCTTTTTGGTTGATGATGGTATCAACACAGATAGCAGTTTTTCCAGTCTGACGGTCTCCAATTACCAGCTCACGTTGTCCACGACCTACAGGAATCATTGCATCAATGGCTTTGATACCAGTTTGCAATGGTTCTTTTACTGGTTCACGATAAATTACCCCTGGTGCTTTACGCTCCAATGGCATTTCATATAATTCACCGGCAATAGGCCCTTTGCCATCGATGGGCTCTCCCAAAGTATTGATTACACGTCCTACAACACCTTCGCCTACTTTAATAGAAGCAATTTGTCCTGTTCTTTTTACTGTTGCACCTTCTTTGATAGAAGCACTTTCTCCCATCAATACCACACCCACATTGTCTTCTTCTAAGTTCAAAGCAATTGCTTTAACACCGTTTTCGAAAACCACTAGCTCTCCACTTCTTACTCCGTTCAATCCATATACACGGGCAATACCATCACCCACTTGTAACACGGTACCTACTTCTTCTAGTTCTGCAGAAGCGTTAAAATTACTAAGTTGTTGTCTTAGTATCGCTGAAATCTCATCCGGTTTAATGTCTACCATTTTGTATTGTTTAAAAAGTTTTAGTAATGATTATCTCAAGCTTTGTACATAGTAATTCTTGGTGAATTGCTTTTTGATTTCGCGTAAATCATTAGCTACACTTGCATCCACCATTTTATTATTGAATGACAATTTAAATCCTCCAATCAATGAAGCGTCAACTGTTGTTTCTAATTCAACAGTTCCAAAATTATTGGCCTTCTGTACATTTTGTTGAATCGAGTTTTTCATCTCTTCAGAAACTTCTACTGCAGTAGTTAGTTTCACAACATGTATGCCTTTAAGTGCATTAAATTGATTAATAAATGCAGTGGCTATAGTAGGCAAATCACTTTCTCTACCTTTTTTTACCAAGAGGGTATTAAAAGCATTAGTAAGTGCGCTCACTTTATCTTTTGTTACCGCAAGAATAATATTCTCTTTTTGATCTGCTTTAATAATTGGACTGCGCAATATATTTACAAATTCAGTACTTGCTTTACACAAGCTTTGAATGTACAACATGTCTTCGCGCACTTTATCCAATTGACCTCTTTCTGTAGACAGATCAATTAAGCTCTTGGCATACCTATCTGCTAATCTAAGATTCGACATTGTTTAATTTAATTTAGCAACTTCAGATAATTGAGCAATGTATTTCTCTTGTTCCGCTTTATTGGAAAGTTCTCTGTGCAATACTTTTTCTGCAACTTCAATAACCAGGGTACCAACTTGATTTTTCACCTCAGTTAATGCTGCATTTTTTTGCTGAGTAATTGCCAATTGAGCATCTGCTACAATACGATCGTATTCTGATTTTGCTTTTTCTTTGGCTTCAGCTACCATTTTATCGGAAGTTTCCTTGGCTTCTTTAATCATCACAGCTCTTTCTTCGCGAGCCTTAGCCATTAAAGCTTCGTTCTCGTTTTTCATTAACGCCATTTCAGCTTTTACCTTATCAGCAGAAGCAATTGCATCAGCAATACCTGTTTCTCTTTCTTTTAAAGAAGCAAGAATTGGTTTCCAAGCAAATGCTTTTAAAATAAAGAACACAATGCCAAAGGCAATCAATGTCCAGAACAATAAACCTAACCCGGGTAATAACAATTCCATAAAATATATTTAAATCGAATAATGTTAAAAGGAATTACTGCACCGCTTGCCCTGTGCTTGCCGTGCAGTAATTAGTTTGTGCTACTAGGCTTTTAATACAGCCAAGATTCCTGCGATAACTGCGAAAAGGGCAACACCCTCAACGAAAGCCGCAGTAAGAATCATGTTCGCACGGATGTCGTTAGAAGCTTCTGGCTGACGAGCAATGCTTTCTACAGCACCTTTACCAATCTGACCGATACCAATTCCAGCACCGATTGCAGCTAAACCTGCACCAATAGCTCCGCCTAAATGGCTCATGCTAACATCCAACAAAGTGTTAATTACTGACATACTGTTTGTTTTAATGAATGAAAAAATTAATGATGCGCTTCTTCGTGGTGTGCACCTTCCATTGACTGACCAATAAATACTGCGGTCAAATTAGTGAAGATGAATGCCTGAATAAACGCAACCAATATCTCTATGAAATAAATAAATACGGTAAATGCCAATGAAACCGGAGCAAACCCAATTCCTGCTACTTTGCTCATCGCTCCAAAAATAAAGATCAACATGATGAAACATGTGATGATGATATGCCCTGCTACCATGTTGGCAAACAAACGGACAATCAATGCAAATGGCTTGGTGAAAATTCCAATAAACTCTACGGGCACCAAAATGAATTTTACTGCAAATGGTACTGGCGGGTTAAAAATATGACCCCAAAAATGTTTGTTGGTACTAAATACAATTACAAAAAAGCTAATCACACCCAATACAACTGTAAATGCAATATTACCAGTAACATTGGCTGTTCCAGGGATCAAGCCAATAATATTATTAATTAAAATAAAGAAAAACACCGTTAACAAATAAGGCATGTATTTTTCATATGCATGACCTAGATTGGGTTTACCTACTTCATCTCTTACAAAAGTAATTACTGGCTCGATGGCATTTTGGAAACCAGTAGGGGCTGTATTAGCACCATTCTTTTTATACTTATTGGCTACACCAACCATTAACCATACCAATAAAGCCAAGGCCAAGAATAATTGCACCACATTTCTGGTTAAACTGAAATCGTACACTTGAATAGATGCATCATGTTCTCCTGCCTCATTCACTGCTACGATTTTCCCTTCCTCAGACTTATAGCCATTGTACACTTCATGCCCATGGTGAAATTTTCCATAAGAAAATACAGAAAGACCTTTTTGTGGAGAATATAAAATTACAGGCAAAGGAATACTCACATGTGTTTCCCCGATAGAGAAAAAATGGAACTCATGTGCGTCCATGATATGCTCCATAATCAATTTCGCTGGATCAAAAGCTGCTGCTTCGTGACTGCCAGTTGGTTCAACTGCTTTTTGAGGTGTTTCATTGGCAAATACACTAGAAGAAAAAAGCAATGTGAAAATGCTGAAAACTATTACCAGTAACGATTTGATGCTTTTTTTGGCCATACCTCTATCGAAATTTGCGGCAAAGATAAGGGTAGAAGGCTAAAAAATGGAGGCAAATCAAGGGAAAAAACAAAAAACTTATCCAACCGGGATTTTTTTATTTTGAAACTGCATTTCATGCAGTTTGGCGTAAAATCCACCTAGGCTTAACAATTCGGTATGATTACCCATTTCTTTGATTTCACCCTTGTCTAAAACAATGATTTTATCGGCTTTACGTATGGTAGAAAGTCTGTGTGCGATAATAATGGAGGTTCTTCCAGCAATAAGGGTATCAATGGCTTTTTCCATTAAGATTTCGCTACCAGTATCTATGGAGGAGCTGGCTTCATCTAAAACAAGAATAGCCGGGTTGTACAATAATGCCCTGATGAACGATAATAGCTGACGTTGGCCCAAACTAAGCATATTGCCTCTTTCCATTACATGGTAATCATACCCTTTAGGCAATTGCTCAATAAACTCATGAACACCAATCATTTTGGCAGCTTCAATTACTTGATCCCTGGAAATTTCGGGGTTACGCAAAGTGATATTATCCATTACAGACCCTGAAAACAGAAAAACATCTTGCAGTACAACCCCAATTCCCTTTCTCAAAGCATCCACATCATACTCATCAATAGAAACACCATCAATTTTGATAGTGCCCTCCTGAATTTGATACATCCTATTCAATAAACTGATAATAGAAGTTTTTCCACTTCCTGTATGCCCAACCAATGCTACCGTTTCTCCAGCTTTAATTTTGAAATTGATATTCTTCAAAATACAATTATCGCCCACATATGCAAAAGAAACATGTTTGAATTCAATATCACCTTTGATGGAATCAGGGCTATATGCATTTTGCTTTGCAGGGGGAAGTTCATCATCATTATCCAACACTTTAAACACTCGCTCTGCAGCAATCATTCCCATTTGTAACACATTGAATTTATCTGCAATAACACGTAAGGGTCGGAAAATTTGATTGAGGTATAAAATAAATGCCACCAATAATCCTGCATCGAGTGATCTATCTGCAATCCACCAAACCAAGATACCCGTACTCACCGCTAAAACAACTTCTACAATTGGAAAAAAAACCGAATAAGCAAATATGGATTTGATATTGGCATCCCTATGTTTTTCATTGATTTTTTTAAAAGCAGCATATTCTTTATCCTCAGCCGCAAAAGCTTGTAGCACCTGCATTCCGGTAATATGCTCTTGTACAAAAGCATTGAGTGCAGCTACTGCATTTCTTACTTGAATAAAACTTTTATTAACACTCTCTTTAAAATAATAAGTGGCAATAATCATGATTGGGAAAGGCGTTAAACTAATTAATGTTAATCGCCAATCTATCCAGAACATGGTTGCCAGCGTTATAATAATCGTTAACAAATCGGCCACAATCGGAATCAATCCATCCGAAAAAATATCGTTGATGCTCTCTATATCATTGATGGTTCGCGTAGTTAATGTTCCTATAGGGGTTTGATCAAATTGGCGAAGGTTTAAACCCAATACTTTTTTATAAACAGTAACACGTAAATCCTTTACTACATGCTGCCCCATCCATGCAGTAACAAAAGAAAACAAGAAGCGAATGGTAGTTTCAATGAATAAAAAAGCAATTTGAAAAATGGTTACCGCAATAATAAATTGACTGATATCGGAAAGATCGGTACCAAACAAAACAGTACTAACCCAATTGGGTAAAACAGTATTTTTTCCAATGGCTGTATTTACCGTTAATTGAATAAGATAAGGCCGAATGGGTGACGCTATTGCCATTAAAATGGCCAATAACAAGCTGAGGTAGAATTTATTTTTATAGGGCTTTACAAAAAAGAAAACTCTTTGTAATAAACTGAAATCAAATACTTTCTTCTGGTCTTTTCCGCTCATATACAACAAAGGTAGAGCAGATTTTAGATTATCTAACTACAATTATTCTGGAAGCAAAACAGCCAACTTATCAGCCAATGCCTTATGCTGCGTCTCGGAATTTCCTGGAAATTTCATGATAAATTTTCCGCTTTGATCTATCAAAAATTTAGTTGGATAAGCGTTGATATCAAACTCTTTTACTAAATCACGAATTGCTGGGTTATAAAGGATGTGCAACCAGTTGATACCATCCTCTTTAACTGCTTTTTCCCATTTTGAATTTTGAATGGCTATACTTTGACCACTTGTCGCTTCATTGGAAATTCCAATTATTTCAAATCCTTTTGATTTATACTTAGCATATAGTTCTTTTAATGCGGGATGACTTAACCTGCAAGGCACACACCAGCTGCCCCAGAAATCGATTAAAATAACTTTACCTTTTAGTGCAGCAACATCAACGATATTTCCGTCAATGCCAACTTGAGAAAACAATATTGCTGGCTTACCAATAGCCGTTTTCTTGTTATTTTCAATTTTAGTATTTAATATTTGAGCTGTTGTAGTGTTTTTTAACGCATCATTAATCTTACTGTACTTTTCACTCATTGCCTCTGCACTAAGTATTAAAGACATTCCATTAAGCAACAAAATACTTGTATAAGAATTAGGATGTTCATCCACGAATTTAATTCTTAGCGCTTGATTTTTTTGGCGCAAAGCAGTAGACTGCTGCCTTAGCAAGTAATTTCCCGTAGTATCACCTGCATTTAATTTTCGATTCATTTCTTTTTGCAAATTCCACGATTCAACATCAAAAGGTAAATGAGATGTACGCAATTCTTCAAATAGTTTAATTTCTTTGTCCGAACTTTTAATAACTGCTCTATATAGCTCCTTGGCATCGGCTTGAATCTCGATATCAGCATTCACCAATAGAAACTGAAGAATAGGCGCTTGCATAACAGCTTTCCCCGCTCTGAGATTTAAGGAAGTATCCAGCACTTCTATTCTTGCCAACTGAGGTTCGTCTACACTTCCCTTCCAAATTACCAAATCGGCTGATTGTTTAACCAATGTATCAGCTTTAGATTTTCCATTAACTTGGTAAATCACTTTTACTTTATGGTCTTCAAGACCTTTCAATTTAAGTGTTACAGTAAAATTATTTTGCGCTAAAGCAAAAATCGGTAAAAAGCAAATGAATAAAATTATAGACTTTCCCATTTTAGTTATTTACTGGTAGATTTAATTACAGGTGCTCCTATGTATTTTGCCAAAGTTTCTCTAGTAACTGCGCTAGAAGGCCTTAAGCCAGCACTAGAAATAATATTGCCTTGAGGATCTATCAAAACATTTCGAGGAATCAGACTTACATTCAAAAATTTCATAAAATCAGAATCCAACGCTTTATCGGAAATTAATTGAATGCCATCCAATTGTTTTTCAGTTACAAAAGAACGCCATTTTTCATAATCAGCTTTGCTGTCAACAGATATGCATACAAATTCGATATTGGCATTCCCCTTGTAATCATCCATTAATTTTTTCAATTCAGGAAACTCCTTTATACAGGGTCCGCACCAGGTTGCCCATATATCAATATATACATACTTGCCTTTCAGAGAGCTCAGACTGGTTAATCCACCTGCATGATTTTCATAATTAAAGCCTGCAAGAACATTGCCTTTTGAATTAGAACGTGCAGTAGCTAATCGCATATCTAACTCTGCTTTTGTTTTTTCAACCCGAACAAGCGGTTTTATTGCAAGGTATTCCGCTTCAAATACCGGATTACGTGCATCAACCTTATTAAATAGCATTCTAACTATTTGATCACGTACTGGTTCATAAGTTATTGTATTGGCAAACTCTCTAGTGAAATCAATTGTTGAAGAAGTGGAATCTTTTCTCTTTTTATCTGTATCTAAGAGCCTCCATTTATCTACAATCAAATACCGGTAATCCATTGAATTATTGTATGCTTCAGCATCATTCATGTTCAAATTTCGAATGGGATCTAAGTAATTTTCAGGAATAAATGGCTCGGCCTTGGTATGGAAAACATAAAATTTTCGATAATTATTTCTTTTGAGCAAATAATCATAGTGGATCAATTTTCGAGCAAGTTGTTCATCTTCCTTACTTAATTTGGCAGTTCTTAATTGATCAAAAAATTCCGTACTGTCAGCAGCAATTTTTTTAATAAAATCTTCGATAGGTACTACAAAAAATACTTTTGCATCTCCAACTAATTTTAAATTTAATGCCGATTTGGTTTTCATATAATTATTAAACACAGCGCCTTCCCCCTCATACTGTATTGAATTGGGGAATGATTTGGTATCGAGGTTAAGCTTTAAATTATATCCATTTCGTAGAAAAATATTGGTATACGCTTTCTCTTGTTTTATAAAATAAAACCCAGGTTCATTAATCTTGAATTTAGCAGAGAAATTTCCATTACGCTCAACAGGGATGGTAATTTCAAAGGATTTGTCAAACTTATAAATAACCAGTTCATTGGATTGTGGGTTTATTAAAGTTCCTGTTAGTTTTACCTCCGTAGAAGCTGTTTGTCCAAAACCAATAATTGCGATAAATAAGAGTAGACTGGTTAATAATTTTTTCATGATCCTTTTTATAAAATAATGGTCTTGTTTCTATAGTTGTTCAATTAATATCCTGGGTTTTGTGTAATCAATCCGTTGGTCAGATCAATTTCTCTTCTTGGTATAGGATATACCCATTTTGTTGGATTGGATAAAGCAGCATTTGGAGCCACACCTGTTCTAATCATATCAAACATATCATGACCTTCGAAGGCAAGCTCCCATTTCCTTTCTCGCATGATTGCATTGATCAAATCATTTGCTGTGGCAAAACTAGCAGCTGTAAATGGAGCAGGCCTTAATCCTGTAGGAAATGACCTTTGTCGAATAGAATTTAGCAAACCAATAGCTTCCGTATTAATCGCATTGGTAGATCTAACCAATGCCTCGGCCCTATTTAAATAAATTTCACTTACCCGAATAATTGGCAGGTGATCTCTTCCAACTGGGTTAGCAAACTTAGAAGGACAAAATAAAGTAGTTGGACCTGCTGTATTTCCTACAACCATCATTAATGCACTATTTCTAATATCATTAGGAGCATAGGTTGCTAGAAATGCAGGAGTAGGCCAAATAGCATTTTTACCAAAATAACCTGTAAGATTATTGTCATTAATATCTGAATTATAACTGACAGGAAAAGCAAAGATTAATTCAGAACTAAGCGCCAAATTAGAGGTGGCTGTTGTTGCTGGAAATACCAGTGCAGGAGAACTAGCAAGAACATATTGTGTTGTATTCAACAAGGCTTGGGCAGAATAGTTGATTGCTTTAGGATAGTCTCTCATATACAATGCAACCCTTGAAGCAAGTGCAAAACAAGTTGTTTTTTGTGCTCTTCCTCTAAACACTTGTGGAGTAGCTGTGGTAAGGTCGGTTAAGTCGGCTGCTGCTTCGTCAAGATCTTTTAAAATTTGAGTATACACTTGCAATGAAGTTGAACGAGCTAAATTTTTACTCGGATCATAATTAGCATAATTCAATAATTGCAGAGGAACACCTGCACCCGATAAATTGCCAGATAGTGCACCCTGGCCGAAATCTCTAACCAAAATAAAATAGTTGAGTGCCCTTACAAATTTTGCCTCAGCTATTAATCGAGTTTTAATGGCCTGACTAAATGTTGAACTAGGAATTAGGTTTATAATTACATTGGCTTCATTAATTGCACTGTAGTGATTATTCCACAATGTTTGAATGGTTCCAGAAGTTGGCACTAGCGTTCCGTTCCACAAAGAAATAAATCCGTTGGTTGGCAAAGTGGAAGAGATGCCCGTTGCAACGTCTGCGCTCATATAATAGTAATTTCTTATTGCAGCATATGTTTTGAAATAAGAACTTGCCAACAGCGCTTCTGCAGTATTTGCACTTCCAACAACCTGAGATTCAATGAGAATATTTTCAGGTGGTAAATCGAGCTGTTTTGTACAAGAAACAGTAAAAATCAAAATAATATAAAACAGTTTAGTATATGATTTCATATAAATATTTTTTAACTTAATTTATAATCCAATTTTAAACCCAATACGAAATGTGCGCGGATTAGGTAATGACACTTCATCGTATCCTGCTTGTAACACCGAAGATCCGTAAGCACTTACTTCAGGGTCTATCCCTGTATATTTAGTTAAGAGGAAAACATTATTTGCTTCAGCAAATACCCTGATACTGCTGCCAATAATTCCCGATTTTTTAAGAAGTGCATCACCAAAATTATAGGACAAGGTTAGATTTTTTAATCGCACAAAAGAGCCATCTTCTAAAAATCTAGAAGAGTTTCTGCCCAGTGTATAATCAGTAAATTGCGAAGTGCTTCCTCCTGGTGTAAATGCTGTATTTGATCTGTTTATCAATGCTGGAATTTCTGTAACATCGCCTGGTCTTTTCCAATAATTCAAAATATCATTTGAAAGATTAGGCGCATCTACTGAGCTGTATGCATACATTGATGCTTTGGCACCATTGAATACCTTGTTGCCTGCAGCGAAAGTAAAGAAGAATGAAAATTCTAAATTTTTATACCTTATTCTATTATCAAAGCCGCCAAAAAACGAAGGAAGCGCATCTCCCATATTTCTTCTTTCTCTATTAAAATCTCTGGATGTTCCAACATACAATATTTCAAAAGGAACCAAAGAAACGGTATCATTGGCACCAATCCACCTTGGGTTACCTGTTGCAGCATCAACGCCTCCCCAATACATCAAATTAAAAGCAGTTGCAGAGCCACCTTCTACCCAAAATCTTCCGCCAGATCTTTCAGCGGTAAGTGAAGCATCCAATTTATTTGCAAAGTTTAGTTTGGTAATGATATTTTCATTGCGTGCTATATTGAAAGTGCTGGTCCAACTAAAATCTTTTTTATCTATATTCCGAGTACTAAGCGTTAACTCAAACCCCCTATTAACCAATTCTCCAAGGTTTTGTTGCTGAGTGCTAAATCCAACAAAACCAGGCAGACCACCATTCACCAAAAGGTTTTCTGTGGTACGTTTATAATATTCTGCAGTAACCCTGATTCGGTTTTGTAAAAATCCTGCATCCAATCCAAAATCTATATTGGTGGTTTTTTGCCATTTTAAATCGGAATTGGCAGGCCTAGTTGCACTAATAATAGTAGTACTTGCATAGGTTGTTCCAGTAGAAGTATACGCATATTGACCTAAGCTTCCGTAGTAACCTGCACCACCATCTGTACCAGTTAATCCCCAGCTACCTCTTAATTTTAATTCGTTAATCCAACTGGCATTTTTCAAAAACTTCTCTTTAGACAACACCCATCCAGCCGAAACCGACGGAAAACTTACAAATCGATTGTTTTCACTAAACCTAGAAGAACCATCGATTCTGTTGGTAATTCCTACTAAATATTTATCCTTGTAGCCATAATCAATTCTACCTAAAAAAGAGGCAAGTGTCCATTCCTGAGTAATAGCATTAATTACCGACCTGTTGGATGCAGACAAAATACTCAATACCCGATCATCCATAAAATTTGTTCCTGTTAATGTAGTAGCACTTTCTTTGGATCTTTCAAAACTTTGACCTACTACACCACTGATAGAGTGGTCGCCAAATCGTTTATTGAAATTGAGTAAATTATTCATAACTGTTTTGAAGTTATTAATATTACTTTCTGTAGCAGCGCCTCTAAGTGTACCTTGTTTATCAATTTCTCTGCTATATGCTTTTGTATTGTACCAATCTACTCCAAAATCAAAGCGATAAGTTAACCAATCAGCCAATTTTAGCTCTGCAAAAACATTGCTTATAGCACGAAGATCATTAACATAGTTTTTACCTGTATTGATTGTACCAACAGGGTTGATATCTCTTAAAGGTGCACTTCCATTAATGATATTGGTTGGAGAAAATACAGCTCTCCATGCGTATTGGCCTAATGAATCAAACACCGGAATATTGGGTGCTTTTATGACTGCATCATAATAAGCTCTTTGTGCATTGAGTGCGTTATTTAAAGTAGAGCTTATTGCTGATGATACCCCGATTTTAAAATTATTGGTTAAACTGGTTTCTAGGTTTACTCTTCCCTGAAAACGCTCTAAGTCGTTGTTGGCAATATAAGATGCTTCCTTATCATACCCTCCACTTATAAAATAACGTGTTTTATCGGTTCCACCACTTATTGAAGTTCCAATACTATAACCAATACCAGTTTGCATAATTTCATCTAACCAATCCGTATTGTATCCTGTTTTAAAAGCCCTATTTGCTGGTGGCCATCCGGCTGTGGGTCTATTGGTATTTAAGAGATCAAAATAAGAAGTGTAAAATCCAGCATATTCATTACCCGACATTATGGAAGGAAGCCTAAATGCATTTTGTGCTGTTGTATTAAAGTTTACATTGATTCTTGGCTTACCTAGCGATCCTTTTTTTGTGGTAATTAAAATTACGCCAGCTGCACCCCTGCTTCCATAAATAGAAGTAGCATAAGCATCCTTAAGCACTTCCATGCTTTCAATATCGTCGGGATTAATGTTTGCCAAAGGATTTCTCTCAAACTGATTTGCTGGTCTATAACTATTGGCTGTTACTGGTTGGGTAAAACTTGCCGGGTTAGAACTCGAACTAAAATTGGTTGAATTATTGGTTCTATCCTGACTATACATTGGCACTCCATCAATAACAATTAATGGAGAATTTCCTGCATCACTCAATGTAGTAACACCTCTTATGGTTATAGAAGAAGCCGCTCCAGGCGCGCCAGTTGATGGTTGAACAAACACACCTGCAATTCTACCTTGCAATAATTTATCCATTGAAACCGGATTTGCTCCAACTAAATCTGGCTTAAAAGTACCCACAGACCCGGTTAATTTACGCCTATCTACTTTGCCGTAACCAACCACCACTACATCATTCATAACTGAAGTGGTGGGCTTTAATTGAATGAGCTTTGCCAGTCTAGCATCAACAACAGGAATTTCCCTGTCTTCGTAACCTACAGAAGAAACAACCAAGATAAAACTAGAAGAGGTAGCTTGAATGCTGAACGCTCCTTTATCATCGCTGGTGGAAACCGTATTGGTTCCCTTAATACGAATAGTTGCTCCAGCTATTGGCGAGCCATCTTGTTCTTCCTTAATTACGCCGGAAATTGTTTTTACTTGAGCGTTTAATGCCAATGACGAAAAGAACATCAAAAAGGCAAAACACAATTGTGTAAGTTTATTCATGCAGTATGCTTTTAGTAATTAATCTTTAGCATATTAACGTATTAATGAACCTTCATTCAGAATAATATGTCAAATAGGATTAAATAATGATGAAATGGCATAAAAAATACACGAAAAATATTTGCTTTCGTTTATTAAAAACAGATGTTAATATCCCTTACATTAGTAGTCTGTTTGTCATGAAAAAAAAGCATTTTAGCACAACCTTTGAAATGGTAGTAGTAAGTTTTATATTCTTACTATTTTGGCTAATTTATTATACAATACTTGGTAAAATTTGGCCCAATAGCAATATTGGCTTTTATAGAGTTGCAACTCATCTTACCCAATGTGCAACACTATGTGTTGCTGCTTTTTTTGTTTTTCCGCGTTATATTAATAATAAAAACAAGTGGCAATTGTTGATTTTTTCTTTGGTATCGATATTTATTTTTACACAAGGTTTTAATGCGGCACGTTCAATACTTAGCAAGCCTGTATTTTATCAGATAGGATTATCCCTTAAAAAAACAATAAATAATGCCCCAAAGCAAAGTTATTTTTTACAAAACTTTATTTCATCACTAACTTATTATTTACTTGGATTAGGATATGCTTTTAGCAGAGATTGGTTTAAAAAAGAGCATCAATCGTTAATTCTAGAAAAAGAAATAGCCCAGGCAGAATTAACTTTATTGCGCAATCAATTAAATCCTCACTTTTTGTTTAATACCATTAATAATATTTATTATTTGGCCCTTATTCAATCTACTAAAACCGCAGAAGCTTTATTACAACTTTCAGATTTACTTAGATATGTACTAGCCGAAAA